>Ga0256335_1000001_pt1 | contig 39137 bp, 1 predicted proteins | sample AtltaT_29_FD_189999 | JGI IMG/M metagenome (GOLD analysis project Ga0256335, IMG submission 189999) | Metatranscriptome of freshwater microbial communities from Altamaha River, Georgia, United States - Atl_Miss_RepB_8h (Metagenome... | ecosystem: Environmental > Aquatic > Freshwater > River...
ATCCACGGTGCACCAATCCAGGTGACAATTTATCCAGGTGAAGTTGATGCTACCACATCTTCTGCGGTTGGTAGTGGTTTGTCTGAATGTGTTACTCTTAGTGAATGTTCCTTCGTGATCCAAGCACGCGATACAGCCGGGAATAATATTTATTCACGTGGAAACCAAGACTGGAATATCTCCATATTCGGTATTGCGGATTGGGCCGGTTTGAGCAAGGATACTACTCGCATCAATGACTACAACTTCACTGGTGTCCAGCACTTAAACTTGACTGTTCAACCTCTTGGATGGACCTCCCTGGGAACTGCGAGGGTCACCTACGGTAGTAGGAAGATATATTTCGACAACAACAATGTTACAACTTTGTTGGGTCGCGGTGATACGATTTCATTTAACGACGAAACTTTCTTGATTGATCAAAGTGATGAATTTCAGAATTCTGAAGTTACGTTGGATCGTCCTTACTTGGGTAAAAATATTACCAAAATTAAAGTACACAAAGTTGAAAACTGCACTACTGGAAAATATTTGGTTTCTTACACCCCTAAGGTCCGTGGTATATATCAAATTAATTTGATGACCGATTCTGTAGATGAAGTTCAGTATGTAGATATTTTCTCCCTCGGAAACCTAGGAGGAAATTTTACTTTAACTGTGACTAGCAACATAGATGGTGAAATGGTTTCTGCTACCACAGAACAATTGGTTTTGGGTTCAAATGGTGCAAATGAATACACAATCCAACATGAGTTGCAACAGTTGCACAATGTTGGACTCGTCACTGTAAATGTTACCATGTGTGATAGTCAGAGATGTCAGTTCTATGTCACATTCACTGGTATGGATCAGGATTTACCATTGATTGAAGTGTTCAAAAACAAAGTAACTGGAAATGATGTTCAAATCAGTGTTACCGAAATTGTGAAAGGTTCGCCATCGAGAGATATCATCGACTCACCATTTATGTTGACCGTTGCCCCCAATGCCACGGATGCAGGGTACTCCACTGCATATGGCGAGGGGTTGGTATATGGTGTTACAGGACAACAGTCGTCGTTCAGAATTCAATCAAAGGATTACTATGGAAATAACAGATTGTATACTCAACCAAGAGATACCTACAGAGTGCATGCATTTGTTGCTGATGAGAATTATGACAAGCCTTTTTCATTTGTTGAAGGAAATGTTAAGCATGTCAGTCAAGATGCTCATCGCGATTGGAAAGACTCTCGTGGAATGACTTGTGCTGACTACACAAAGCTGCCGTTTGCTGTTGACGGTCAATGCTTTGGTAAAGAATGTGGTTGTGGTGTGGCTGAGAACGCTAACTATGTTGGTGAATTTAGCTATGGTTTGAGCGCCGATGATGCTTGTTGCGGATGCAAGAATACTTGCGGTGGTGTATATGAAGCAACTTTCACTCCAATTTTAAGTGGTACTTATACTGTTGCATTGTTACATGCGACAAATTTGGAAGTTCAAAATATTTCCACAAGCTGGACTAGTGTGGTCAGACGTTCAGGCTATTTCCAGTTATCTCTTGGTGATTGTGTTGCTACAAGGCCTTGTCCACGTACAAAACCTATTTTGTGGGATGCGGAAGGTGTCGCCTTGGAGGAAGCTTTGCGTGAACTTCCTGGTATTCCGCCTTTCAGTGTTTCATTCTCCCAAACTACTGACAAGAAAAATTCTGCTTGGTTGGTTACTTTCTTGTCTGCATGTGACGTTCCACAGATGGTGGTATACTCAGAAACGGTCCCAGTGTCGATTCTGACTTCCCAAGAAGGTACATGTGCATTGGTTAGTGCAACCAATGGCTCCACATCTTATCCATACGAAAACTATGCGCTGGTGGAGGAAGTTCAATTGATTGAACTCTCTTGCACGGCCACAGCCAGTGCATGTGGCTTTAGCTTGTCTTTCCGAGGTCATGCAACTTCTTCTATTGCTTGGGGATCTTCTCCTTCAACTATTCAGGGTGAATTGGAGAAGTTGCACACTGTTGGTGCTGTAACTGTTACCGGTACAGCTTCGTCTGGCTCAACTTCAGCCACGTATACTGTAACTTTCCGTCCATCAGCTGGTTCCACTCTTCCGCATTTGGAGAACTATGGTGATTTGCCAAGTATTGTTGTGGAGTATGATACACCCTCATCATCCGCTACCTCCTCTGTGACTGAAGCCACCAAAGGATTTGCTCCTTTCACTGCTATTGTTGAGGCATTGTCGATCAATTCTTCTCACAGTACAGCCGTTCAGCAGTATGGTGTGCCTGGTAAGAATGGTTTGTGGACTGGTATTTACTTGGATACCACCTCGTTCGTGATTGAATCTAGAGACTCATTCGACAATCGCGTCTATTATGGACCTGTTAAGGAGACTCAAATTGTGGAGACTTACTCGAGTAGTTCCTCCACAGAGTTGGACGGTTCTTTCACGTTGTCATTCATGGATCATGCTATTGAAATTCCTGCTCGTGCTGGTATTGCTGAAATGAAGGCAGCCTTGGAATCCCTTCCTTCTGTAGGCTCTGTTGAAGTGTCTACTAATTCCGTTAAGAATGATTCTTCTCTGACTTGTGGTGTCGTCTACGGCTCTGTGACTATCACACTTGACAGCAATCAGGATCCTTCCACCAAATACAAGGTTGGAGATTGGATCCGTTTGAATGATCAGCATTATGGACCTGTATTTACGGTTGCCGCTTTGAATACTTCATCGATTACTTTGTCAAGTCCTTATCCCGATGCTACCGAGGCAAACGGTGTTGCGATGTTCTATCACACCCGTTCCGGTTACCAGTATATCATCACTTTTGATTCCAACTTGGGTGATCTCCCAGCCATTAAATCTGAAGCACCTAACTTGAATTCCGGTAGTGGTGTGAAGGTGACAGCATGCGATAATCATTTACAGCAGCTTGTGGAAACAAGTGCCTCCAGTAGTATTAGTGGAACTTTCACTTTAACAGTGAATGGGGAAACTACTCGTGATTTGGCTTACGATATTTCTGAAAGTGAAATGAAAGATGCTTTGGAAAGTTTGGATAGTATATATGGTGTCAATATTTTACGTTCTGGACCTTTTTCTTACATGTCCTATAAATGGACGATTCAGTTCATCGCATACGAATCAACGCCAGGAAAGGTTTTTGCTGAAGGGAAGTTATTGCATGGCACTGATGTGGTTGTGTCGGTCAACGATAACTATTGTTCTTACACAAAGCGTTCTGGTACGATTGTTCAATCAGTCAGCGGTGCAGTCGGTGAAACCTTCATGGCTGTCTTGCACGGAACCACGACTACAAAGGCCAACGTCAGTTATGACACTGATGGTTTATTTGATGTTGTGTATGATGTTCCCCGACTAGGACAATATAATCTTACTGTTGCGAAGGCTGTCAAGGGTGGATTAAAGGGTGAGTACTTCAATAATCGTTGGCTATTCGGTTTCCCACAAGAGATTCGCGTTGATCCTGTCATCGACTTCTATTGGGATGCAGAACAGCCTTTAATGGAGAATGCAAAGGACTATATTTCCATTCGTTGGACTGGTTTCATTCAACCTGCTTTCTGTGAAGTGTATGAGTTTAGTATTACGGTTGATGACGGAGTCAGATTGTGGATTGATGATATTTTGTTGATCGACGCTTTTAATGCTTCCAGTGGCTCAAATGGACCTTCAGTGTTCGTTGCAACCACTCCTGTTCCATTAAATGCTCATCAGTTGTCCTCCATTAAGATTGAATATAAAGAAGATGCTGGTGAGGCCGGTATCACTTTGGCTTGGTCATCTAAGTCGCAGCCACTGGAGGTTGTTCCTCCATTTAGACTTTTCTCGGGTTTGGATCCAATTGTCGGTTCTCCTTTCCAAATCAGTCCAACCGGAAGAAAGCCAACTAAAGTTCAAAATGTTGAATTATCCATTGGTGGTTGGAATCAAGTTTGGTGCAATTTTACTGCACCCATCGATGATGGTGGAAGTGAAATTGTGTCTTATACAGTTGAGTGGTATGATGAATCATCCGTTAACTCTCCACTTGAAGTTCAAGCCATTAAGATTTCTAATAGTGTTGTTGGTGGAACATTTACTTTGACTTCACCCAGTGGGCACTTGTATCCTTACGCTATTCCATACAATGTATCTCGTGATGAATTGGAGATTATCTTGGAGCGTCTGCCAGACATTGACGATGTAGTTGTTACTGCTGGCACTGATGGATACTCACGCATTTGGTACATCACATTCTTGACTAACATTCGCTCCGTCAGTGACATTTCAATTGACAATTCTGGATTAATTACGAGCTACAGCAGTGATAAGGCTATGGTATGCACAAATGGAATCGGTGTAAATGCGGCTTCTCTCAGTCAATTGGGTTGTGCAACATCTGATAGTAATAGTGGAGCTGGGAATCCATTAATTGTCTTCAGATCTGGTATCAATGCAACGGATGTAAATGTTGCCATTGGATCAAAGGGGTTTTACTCTTACTTGATCTCTGACTTGGATCAGGACTCAGCAAATTTGGGTGGTTTCAGCGTTCGGGTGTATGCAACAAATGCTGAAGGGTATAACAGTGTTACGAGTCCTATTGTTTCATTGAAGCCTATGGCAGTTCCCGTTGCTCCTGAGTACTCTGAAGTCCTTCGTGCTTCAGGATCATCTGCCTCTGTTATTCTTTATTGGTCATTCGTTCCATATCCAGATGATCGCGCTTCGCCTGTTACGGACTTCTTGATTGAATGGTCCACAGATGCAGACTTCAATGTCATCGATCAACAAGTTTTGGGTGCAGCTGAGTCAATATGTGGTCGTCGTCTCCCCGATGCTGAAAATAGAACTATTCATTGCTACAATATTTCTAACCTCATTCCTGGCCAAGATTACTTCGTCCGTGTTGCTGCAATAAATGTCATGGGTGTTGGTGAGTTCAGTAATGCTGTATTTGAAGAGTACGCTTCTTTCAATATTGTTCCAATGGATAAACCAGTCGTAATTGAGCATGGTTCAGTGACTTTGAATTCAATTCCTGCTACCGAGTCAGTATCAGTATTAGAATCGTCCACCTCTTTGAAGGTGACCTTTAATGTACCAAGTGATCATAAAGGTGCTTCTGTCGAGACGTATCTCTTGGAATGGTGGGACACATATTACGATTCCGAAGTTGAAGTGATTGAAGTGTCTGCTGCTAAGGCTATTCTTGGATCTTTCCGGTTGACTTACAACAATCGCACAACCGATTATCTTCCTCATGATATTTCTGCCGATGGGTTACGTGTAGCCATTGAGTCATTAATGGATGTTCATGCAGTTCTGGTTTTGAGAGAGAATGCTGTTAACTCGGGTTTCGTCTGGTACGTAACTTTCCCACAAGATTTCCCCTCGATCTATGAAAGTGCACTGAGTATTGATGGCACTGGTTTGACATCCCTCTCTGGTCGTAGCTCAGTAACTCATCATGTTGGAGTCCGAACCGCTTCCACTCTTCCTCATGGTTACGGTAGTGTGGTTATCCCAGCTCGCGAGAACGTTCAATCCTACAACTTCGTCATTGAAAACCTTCAACCTGGTGTTGGATACTCTGTGCGTGTTAGTGCCAAAAATGAGAAGGGTTATGGTTACAGCCAGAACTCAGTTCCTCAAGTTGTTGCTCCACCTCTACAGAAGCCATCTGAACCTTTGGATGTGTATGTCGTGACTAGTTCTGCCAACACCTTGACTGTTTTCTTCAAGTATCCAGAATCTGATGGAGGCGACAATGTAGTGAAATATAAGATTGAATGGGACACCAAATCGTCTTTTGATAGTATCAGCGGTGCGCCATTTGGTTATCACTTTAAAATGGCTCGTTCTGATAACAATTGTACGCTTGTTCACTGCTCTTATACTATTTCTGGATTGGAGAAGGGTACACCTTATTATGTTCGTGTTTTCTCTTACAATGCATTTGGTTATTCAATTCTCCCAGGTTTGCCACCGACCTTGTTCGCCGTCCCTAAGACTCAACCTGCAGCTCCCACAAAGGTTTTAGTTGAAACTCAATTGTCTGATGTATTGTTAGTGAAAGTAATTCCACCATCCGATGATGGAGGAGCACAGATCACTCACTACAAAATCGAATGGGATGTCTTAGGTGCTGAGGCATACAATTTGGACTACGTTGTCGAGCCAAGAAGATCTTTATTGTACTCTCCATATGATGTGCAAGTCATATCAACCAGTGCTGATGATTATAGTTTGGCTGGCTATTTCTATGTGGAGTTCGCTGGTTTCCAATCTGCTAAGATTCCAGTAGATATTTCTGCAGAGGATATGGAAATTCAGCTTGAAGCAGTACCAACTGTTGGGGATGTAAGGGTTACTAGATCTGAGTCTATCGATAATCATGGTTATCAATGGACTGTTACTTTCTTAAATTCCGACTGGTGGAATGGCAATAGATTTTATGATGTTCCACAATTAATGGTATCTAATTTGGATGGTACACTTGAATCCAATTTCAGTACCAGCGTTGTATCTCACATTGACCACTCAACATTTGGTGGAAGCACTGGTGTGATCACCACTGAAGTTCTTGTGAAAGCAATGGATGGATTCGAACAGCAATCTATTAAGATTGAAACTGATGATGGATACTTGAGAGGTTCATTTTCTTTATCATTCCATGGTCATCGCACTGGATTCATGTTTGTCAATGCATCAGAGAGTGAGATTGCAGCTGCCTTGTCAGTGTTACCGGAGACTGGTAAAGTGATTGTCAAAAAGCAAAATTACCTCTCAGGCAATGGACATGGTCTGTTGTTGTATGTTGTCTTCGTTGAAAACATAGGAAATGTAGAAATGATTGCAATTGATTCGTCCAAGTTATACAGCTCAGAATATAGTGGAAAAGTCATGGTTTACTCCAAGGAGGAGGTGAATGGTCTTCAACCAATTATGGCAAGTATGTATTATGGCTCAACGTTGGTTGATGTTTCGTCCAGTTCAGAGCAGGTTATGTACCGCATCGAAAATCTACGTGAAGGATTAAATTACCATGTTAGAGTTTCAGCCTGGAATGGTGCTGGTAGTGCTTATGGTACATTTAAGGGTAGTACTCCTGCTCTTATCCAATGTATTTCATCTCCTTTGAGTCCAACTGATGTTACGTTGATACCTTCTAGTGACAGTAGTATTAAAGCTTCTTGGAAGGCACCTGTATCGTGGGGTACAAATGGTTTAGATAAATACTACTCTGTGGAATATGACTTTTTCCCAAGTGCCATGGAAGTTCAACAAGTTTCTATCGTGGTTGATGACGGTGATATTCAGGGTACATTTTGTCTGTCTTTTGGTGGTGCTTCAACCAGTGCTATTCCCGTTGATGCTAGCGCCAGCAGAGTAGAATCTGCATTAGAATCCTTACCGACTATTGGCAACGTCGAAGTGAGTATTGGTGGGTCGAACAGACGTTCCAGATCATGGACTATTAGTTTCATAGACAATATTGGGGATTTGCCAAAGATGACTTTTAGTTGCAATAACCTATTGGGTAAGAATGTGAAGCCTAGTGTCAGTGAGCTGAAGAATGGTGTCGAGCCATCTTTTGCAAGTGGTTCTGTTGGTATTTTCCAACGTCCTCTAGGAGATGTAGCTATTTCTGCATCGAAGAGTGTTCAAACCATTGTTGTAAATGCATCTTCCGCTGATTTACATGGTCATTTCTATATTGTCAATGCTGGTGAAATCTCTATGCCTATTGATGTTTACTCAACTGCTGAAGACATGAAGTATTATTTAGAGAGTATGTTGACTATTTCCAATGTTGATGTGACCTATGAAGATCTTACCTTGGAAACGTCTACTAAGTTGCAGAACTACGGCAGGAAGTGGACTGTTACTTTCAATGAACCACATTCCCATTCACTACTGGTCGTGACTACCGATAACATTGGAATAGTCGCTTCCGGTGCACCTCTTTTGGGATCGAGTGCGTTAGTTTATGTCTCCAGAGAAGTCTTTGAAGTTGTTTCTAATCACGTTCAGTTGACTGGATTAGTGACAGGTCAGCAATATGTTGTTAGAGTCAAGTCATCAAATGGAGTGTATGCTTCAACTTACACAATGGCTGCAGTTGCTGCTGCTCCTAAGTTATCAACTCCATCGGCACCATTGAATGTGTATATGGCTGCTACATCTGATAATCAAATTTTGGTTTGGTGGGACCAACCTGAAAGAACTGGTGGTTCGAACATCACTAGTTTCTCTGTTCAATGGGATACCACGAACTCTTTTGGTGTTAGTTCTCGTAGCGAGTATGTCAGATCTGCCAACTACTTTGTCATTAATGCCTTAGATATTTCTAACAATTACTTTGTCCGCGTTGCTGCGTATAATGCACAAGGATACAGCCCCTACACATATGCTAAACCATTAGTACAGTGGGCTCCTGTTTACATGCTCAGAATAACATCTTGGAACAACCTGACTTTGTCTTTCAATGATGGTTATCGCATCGAGTATACGGAAAGCTTCAACGCCCATGTGCCTGCTTACTTGGTCCAACGTACTTTGCAAACCATTTCTGCAATTAGATCAGTTTTGGTTGAACGCATTGATTTGTCGAAGAGCAATCAGTTCGATGTTACAAGTCCTATGAAAGTTGAAGTGTGGTACAAAATTACTTTGATTAGTGGTGGGTTCACTCCTCAAATTGGAACTGTTGCCGTTTCCAGTGGTAGTGCCTATGCTAAAGTCACCACTATCAATGAGGGCTTTGCACCTGATTCAATATTTGTTCCTGTTCAGTACACCGCTCCAAGTGCACCAACAGATATCATTCTTACTGTTGTTTCGAAGTCTGAGTTAGGTGTTCGTTGGAGTGCACCTGCCTTTGAAGGAGGCTTACCTATCAGCAAATTTTTGGTTGAGTGGGATTACGATGAATACTTTACCAAGACTGAATCGTTTGCATACAGCCAAGTTGTAACTTTTGATGATGCAAAAGATTTTATTTCATTCGCTGATTTCTCATACCAAATTACTGGTTTGCAAGTATTGCCAACCTATGTGCGTGTGAGTGCATTCAATGGTGAGAACGTTACCATGCTTGGAGGTTACAGTCCTGCAGCCATTGCTTTCCCATTGAATGTTACTGGATGCAATACAATGCCTATTCATTGCAGTGCAACTCCAGCTAGGCAGGTTTTGTACTTACCGATCGATCCATATGTCGAACTCAGTAGACAAGATGTTGCCAATCGGCTGGAAGTTACTTGGCAGCAACCGACCAATGATCAGTATGGATTTGATACAACTACGACTCCTACTCATACTCCAGATGAAGCTGCTTTCTACAGACTTGAATGGTCTAGCCATATTGATTTCGCTGATTCTCAGTATTTCGATGTCCCAATGATCATCGATGATGGTAAAAATGTAACTTGTTTGGTTAATTGTACCTACACGATTGGAGTGGATGTGCAAAACGTAACGATTGCAAGTGGAAATGGTGATTACTTCGATGCAGGCAGTTTCCAATTGATCTATGTTGGTAAGCACACTCAAAGTTGCTATGTACAAGTTACAAATGGAAACGATGTGGTTGTCATGTTGGATGCTGCCTTCTCTGTTAGTGTAGGAGACTATTTCAGAATTGGTCAAGGTGTTTATCAAATTGAAGAAATTATTGTAGCTGATTCTATTGTCCGATTGTCCGAACCATTTGCGGGTGGTTTCAGTGATATAACCAAGGCATTCTATGCTGCTTCACCAAGCAGTACCCTTGATTACGATGCTACATCGAATGAGGTAGAAGCTCATTTGGAATCCCAAATCAACTCATTATATCCTGACTATATCAAGAATTTCGTCGTTGCTCGTCAAAAACTCGATTTTGGCTATGCATGGATTGTTACTTTCACTGGAGAGATGTTTATGGATGAAGTTGAAAATTTGGTTATTGTTACCAGTGATGAAAACCAAGGGCTTGTTGGGTCTGCCACCAATGCATTCACTACTTCTGGACAGAGGACATACCTTGCCAAAACATTCGTTAGCAAATTAGCTCTTGCTGGTGATGTTCCTGCTGGTAAGCCATTGTATATTGGGGTTACTGCAATCAATTCGGTCGGGATGGGTCCGCGCCAGCTTGCTTCTGTCTCAGATGATGGTACCGCACTTGGAGCACTCGCACCACGCTCTCCTCCTGGTCTCCCAATTGAAGTAACCGTTTTTGCTGTTCCTTCTTCTCTTGGTGATAAATTACGTGTTACTTGGAAACAAGGTCAAATCTATGGTGGTCCGTTGTACAAGTATCGTATTGAATGGAGTACAGACAATGGTGATTCTTATCCTTACTACGTTGATGTCCCTGCTGTAACTGGTCAGGAATCATATGATGTAACTATTGATACTGATTCCTATTCTGAAAATATTGTTCGTGTGCGAGCTTTCAATGACCAAGGGTTTTATGGTCCTACTTGGTATAACTATGTTGGTATTATGGATACGAACAGTATCTCTACTACCGTTGATTACAAGAACGGTTCTCAGCGTGCTACACCTACCTGTGATGAAGGTCTTGATGAATGCTACGAGGATGATAGTTTCGTAATTTGGGCTCGTGGACTACCCGGTTCTGCGCCTCTGTTAGTTCCAACGTATCCAAAAGTTGACGTTTTGCGCACTTTTACAAGAGAGTCTGCTCTTATTTACTTCAAACCTCCTTCAGATAATGGAGTGGGTATCGATAAATGGAGAGTGGAGTGGGACACAGATGCCTCGTTTACTTCTCCTGATCGTCAGTTCGCAGTGGTGGAAGCTGATTACTCCAATGCAGACAGATTCACTGTTTACAACATTACCGGTTTGACGATGGGCACTACTTACTATATCCGTGTAACTGCGCACAATAGTGGTGGTTATGGTGATGCTTCATCAAGCTATCCATTTAAACCAATGCAGCAACCGGATCCACCTGCTGATCCAAAGTTGGTTGTCAACTCAGATGCGGAATCGTTGCAAACTTATGCCACATCTCTGTCAGTAGTTTGGAGCTATCCTGTTGTTGCTGATCCTTATCAGGTTGGTGATGGTGGTGATGAAGTAACTGGTTATGTCGTTGAATGGAGCAAGATTCCTTTCAGTGCGTTACTCCCAACAATTCAAAATATTACCATTGCATGTGCTAATACAACTTGGTATCAACGATTTTCGTTGCAATTGACGACTGTCAACAATGGAAAACGCTATGATGCGACAGCTCATTCGTATTCCGGACAGTTCTTTAATGCTGGAACTTACATTTCTGGTGATATTCCTGTTGATGCTAGTGAATTTGACATGAAGCGGATCTTGGAGAATATGCCAAATGTTGCAGAAGTTTCCGTTGAAAAGACTATCGATGGTAACGAAGTGACGTGGTCAGTTACATTCCAAGAGGCGTTTGATGTTCCTTTGTTGGAGGTTCATTCCTCCAATCTGGTGTGCTCTGGTACCACCGTTGAGCCAAAGATTTCATTTGCTCGTAATTCCATCTTCCCAACTTCTTCAACCTACAGATGGCAAGAAGTGCCTGCCAATGTTGATGATCCAGACTCCAATTCATTGGTATTGACTGATTTAATTCCTGGTCAAGTCTACTATGTACGTGTTAGTGCTGGTAACCGTCTTGGATATGGTGTTAGAAGATTGTCAGCTCCATCTATGATCACGGTCCCAGTTACTCAACCAACAGTGCCTACACAGTTGGAAGTCGATTGGTCTGGTCCGCGAAGTTATGTCATTACTGAAGATACGATTATGGTCAAGATTGGTCCTGCGCGCTTTGATGGTGGCTCTGTGATCACTCATTTCAATTTGCAGTGGGATGTTGTTCCAAGTTTTGATAGTGGTGCATCAAAGACTCCTCTCGGGTCTGCCACCGTTGCAGCCTTCAAATATCTATGTACCGCTTGTGTTCATTCCATTGATTTTGAGTATGGTGTCGAAGATCCGACTGTAACAGTAACTTATGAAGGCACCGATGATAATGTTCGACAACTTCAATCAGGTGCCAGAGTAGTAATTCCTACTACGGATGATAAGATCCCATACTCATTCGTCGTTGGTGAGACTCAAGCTACGACCAACTCTTTTACATTGAGAGATATTGGTTTACGTGAGACGGTTTTCAACAATTCCAAATCCAATGCTGATTTGCTACTGATGGGTTCTACATATGAAATTACTGGTCTCACAAAGGGTGCAAGATATTATATCAGAGTTTCGGCTGTAAACACTGACGGAATTTGTGATGGCAGTCTTCCATTCGCTGAGGAATGTGGTGCATTTGTTTTCACTGAACCATCAAGTATTATTCCGCGTTCACCGCCAATGGCTCCTGAAAACGTTCATGCTGCAGCTTTGTCTTCCGAGTCAATTGTTGTCTCGTGGATGGAGCCACATAGTGTAAGTCCGATCCAATCGTACCGGGTTGATATCTACCAGAAGAGTCCTGAGGCTTCCCAATACTACTCATTCTATGGAGATCAAGAAGTTCAAATGCTTTCTACTGGGTCTACTGATGTTACAGGTGGTACGTTCACAATTGCTTATGATGAATTTAGTATCGAACTTCCTGGGCAAGTTAGTGCATTCTCCAAATCATTTGTATTTAATACTTCCGCTGATTTATCATCCTACCTTGAACCTGGCGATCAGATAATGGTTGATGGCAAAGTTTATACAGTTGCGGACTTGCATTTCAGATATAATTGGAAATTGTATGTTGTTGAGAAGATTATCGCTGGTTCTTCTAACTACGATATTGTGAATGCAAAGGTTTTTGGGAGACCAAAAACACAACCTATTGAATACAATGTTACACCATTGAAGTTGCAAGCGCTTCTTAACAACCAACCTAGATTTGGCCAAGTTCACGTAGAAAGAACATTGGTGAACTCTGGTTACAGTTGGACCATTTCTTTTATTACCAACATTGGAAATTTGCCTTTGTTGAAGGTCAATACTCTTCAGTTGTTAGGACCTGATCCAACAATGGTAGTAATGGGTGTTCGTGAGGGTGTCTTACCATATGCATACGATTCTATTGATGTTAAGGCAACTCATGGTGTAATGAATATCACAGTAGAAGGTCTTGAGGCTGGTAAGCAGTGGAACTTTAGAGTTACCGCTCTTAACGACATTGGATATGGTCCATATAGCGAAGTTGCTTCAACAACTCCGGCAGGTGTACCAACACCTCCCTCCAGTTTATCGTTACTTCCTCACTCTGCCTCATCTTTGCTTGTCGAATTCCCCCAGGATGCCTCTGGAAATGGTGCTGCTGTGACCAATTACGTCATCCATTTGACACCTCAAGTATCTACGGCTAATTCAAGAAAGTTAACAGCGGTAACTGCGCTTAATTACACGGTTGATGTTAACTATAAAGTTCAAAAGGTTGTTACCTACGCTCATACTCTTCCGTTTGAGGATGATGCAACTTTCACTTTGTCGTTAAACAATTTCTACGGTAGATACACTGAATATGCTGGCTTGAAAAATTCATCTGGTGCAGTTGCAAGAGTGGATGTTGTCCATGGTGCTACTTTTGTATCCTTATCTTCAGATCACCACACTGTTTCTGATTTGTTCAACTTGGTAACGCCTGGTGAATTTATCAAGATTAAAGACCAAGAGTTCAGAGTGTGTCTCAATCAAGATAGTACCTTTGTCGCTACCTATGGTGAATTTGGAAACGGAATTATTCCGCTTTGCTCCGTTGAAAAGCCTTTCGAAGCGAAAGCATTTGATGCCGCCTTTGAAGATAATATTCTGTATTCTGTTCCATTATACAAGTTGAGTACGTATGTTGGTGGGATGAATAACTCGGTTATGGGTTCCTCCTCAATTTATATCACTACTATGGATGGATCATCTCTGGAGAGCGTAGATGGTTTGTCCTATGGTGATTGGATTTCAGTTGGTCATCCAACAGATGGAGAAATATTCAGAGTTAAATCAACTTTTGGTTCAGAAGTTGGTCTTGGTACAGTTGAGGATCCATCCATCTCTGCTTCGCTGTCCATCGTCGGGTTGAAGCACGCAACTTTCGAAGTTCAATCAATTACTTTCACACCATTAAGTTCAACTCTAAGTGCTAGTAAATACAGCTCAGGATATCGTCTGCGCTTCAGAGGAGCGACAACGTTTGTAACTGAAGTTGGTGGTTACTACGGTTGCTTAAATCTCGATTCTAAGGCAGCTGATGTGCGTGAAGAGTTGCTAAATCTGTACTCTATCGATGACATTGAAGTTTCGAGACATGTTGTAAATGACACTTCCATTACTTATTCGATTACTTTTATCGGTGATTTGGTGAGAGGCAATGTACCTGAAATTCAGGTGATTGATCTCGGAGACAATGGTTGTGATACTTCTTATGTTTCTGCTGTTGTTTCCACTGAACGTGATCCTGTTCTTCCTGTTTACAGGCTAGAAACAACTGATTCATTGGCTTACAATTGCGAAGCCTATGAAATGAAAGATGCTTTAGAAGCTTTAGATTCGGTTGTTTTTGTTGACGTTTCCAAATCGGTAGAGTTGAACGGATACTCGTGGTTAGTTACCTTCAAAGGGGACAACAGTGCTTCTGCTCCACAGTTACTGGTAAATGACGTTAATGTTAAGGCAAAGATATCTGCACATGCTACGGCACACAGTGTATCGGAGATTGTTGCGGATGGTCTCGTTGCTGGTGTCAATTACTTCGCCACGGTTCAAGCAGTTAACCGTGTTGGTGGCTCTGAGTTTATCAAGTCCTCCCCAATTAGTAAACAACCAGCGGACCAAGTTCCTTATCCTCCTGCTGATGTACGTGTTATCACGACTGCTGATTATGGATTGAATGTACAATTCAACAGAGCTCCTCACGATGGTGGTATTAGTATTTCGAACTACGTGATCCAGCTCGATCCTAGTTCATCTTTCGATTCGGGTACTCGTGGATCACCTCTCATTTCACGTCATGTCTTGAGCACGGACATCTCTGTTCGTAGCGATGTTCAAGTGGTAACTGTTTTGGCTTCATCCGGTTACAGACCGAGTGGTACCTTCGTTTTATCATTCATGAATCAACGAACTGAAGAGCTCGACTACAATATTTCTGCTGTTGGAATGAAGGCAGCTTTACAAGCCCTGCCAACTATTCAAGAAGTTTCCGTTACAAGACATTTACATTGCTCTCAAGAAGTTGGTCAGAATAACTGTTATGAGGACCGTGGATACTCATGGATGATTACTTTCACAAAGGTGAGTATTCTTGGTGAACAAACGGAGCTTTTCCGTACCTCATACTCGAAGAGATACGGCCACAGATTAGCTGCAACAGGAACCTTCCTTCGTTCATGCTTAACGGATGAGTCAGCTCAGTGTTCTTCAAACCATGCTGCTGTATATGTTCATTCTGCTGTTGAAGAGCAGGATGTTTGCTTATGTGCATCATCCGATACCATTATCACCCTTGGTAATCGAACTGTATCAGTGTCTGCTGGGGCGGATGCTGGAGATCTTGAAACCGCTTTGGAAACCTTCAATATTGGTCATGTCTCTGTTCTTTTAAGTAGTTCTTCGTCAGGCGCTTGTGGATGCTCTGGAACAGCAAATTCCTTCCAAGTCTCATTTGATGGATTTGTTGGAGATCTTCCTTTATTGACAGTCGATACTGGAAGTACTGCTCGTTCATCTCCTGGTTTGAGTCAGTTTGTTAGAGGAATTAGTGAATATTCTTCTTCTTGGACTTACGATGATTTGGCAATTTCCAATAAATGGTTTGTTCGTGTAGCTGCGGTCAATAGTCTTGGTTGGTCATCCTACGTCTATCCTCATATTAATCCTCTGTTCGTCCAAACAGTATATGTCCCCGCTATCACCGATCTAAAGGTGTCAAGACTCTCTGCATATGCCATGGAAGTCTCTTGGGGTGCATCGTACTCTAATGTAACGGAAATTGATTCAACCGATCAAATAGTTTTGGAATATGATAACTTGCCAACTTTTGCATCTGTTTGTACAGCTGATCCATGTTCTGCGACTGACAGTAAGCCAATGTGGTCGGTGACATTCACTGCCTCCAACAACGATAACTATATTATTGATGATCTCATTCCTGGAGAATATTACTATGTGAGAGCGAAGCTGTGTGTTGATGACGAGTGCTCTGATTATCGTTATGCCAATTATCCTTCCACTCCTTCCGCTGAATTCCCTGCACAAGTTTCAGGTCCACTTGGAACTGCTATTGCGCGAGTAGTGAACAGTTCCGCCTTTGTTGTGGACTGGAAGAATCCACTTCTTCGATCTGAGGGGGCCAATGGAAAGCCCGTGTCGAATTTCAGTATCACTGTTGCCAAAGCACTGCCAAAGAAATTTACCATGCAGTTTTCTGATGCATCAAAAGAGTTCAGTGGTACAATCCGCCTCAATGACACTCAATCTGCATCCAGATGTTTCTCTCTCTCTGCTTCTACTAGAGAAATTGAAGTGAAGCTGCAAGAAATGTCATATGATTATGTCTTTGTGGACAGTGATCAGATGGCTTCTGGTGTACGTACTATCATGATTCACTATGATGAAGTTTATGGTAATGATCCGGAATTGGCATATGAGGCTTGTGAGCTTCCTGCTACTCAAAATGTATCAATTGTTTCATCACAAGATGGTGCACAAAAATATATGCCGGAGATCATCAAGGTGAATACCTCCTCTGATTCTGGTGTTGTTGGACACTTCGATATTCGCTTCGGATTCAAGGGAAGATATGAAAAGCTTGCTTTTGATAGCGACTACGAAGTAGTCACTGGGGATATCGTAGCTGGTACCCGCTCTTTGGAGGCTTCTAATGATGTCAAGCACTTGTTGGTATCGGGGGCCAAGTTTTTGATTGGAGATGAATTGCTTTGTGTTGAAGATATTTCTTCTGACGGAAAGACCGTTACCTTTTCTCCTTACAAAACTCATAGTTCAAGCGCCCAGAATATATTTGTTTCTGAAACCCTTGTTGGTTCTGCACAAGTTACAGGTGCAAGTGAGTTAACTTTTACGTTGCCTTCATTTGATAATGAAATTGTTGTTGGTGATAAACTATTGGTCAACTATGCGGTCTCTGGAACATGTGATGTTGCTGACTACGCTGTAGTTGAGGTTGCATCTATTTCTGGAAGTATTGTAACAGTTGCCTCCGCGATTGGAATTCAACTCAGTAAAATGGTTGCTGTATATAGACAGAAGAATATTATCGTTCCATACGATGTTCAACCCCATGAGTTGAAGTCATTGTTGGAGGCTCACCCTGAAGTTGGCACCGTTGAAGTGGATCGGAGAGGTCCTACGCGCGAAAAGGAATACACTTGGTACATCACCTTTACTTCTTTGAATAGCGACGGGGAATTTACTTGTGGTGGTTCCGCTGCTACTTGCTTCTCTGTTACATCGTCCATTACTTCTTCCTTGAAGTATGAGTTGATTTCGGCGGATAAGTGGACTGGAATCTATTTCTCTGACTCTTTCGTTAATGGCAGAAGATCGTACAGAAAGTTGAGAAGTGAATTCAAACTTGAATATAGTGGATCAGACTGGGAAGTTGTGTCCATTATTGATGGTGATGTCAAGGAAACTTCTTCTGTTGATACTGTTACTCCGTCCGATGGTGTTGACTTGACTGTCAATGGCGAAACTGCTTTGTTCGGAATCAACTCTGATGTTTCTTCTTTTGTGATGCAATCATACAAATCAGCTTCTTTCGAAAATGTTGTTGCTTCTAAGAATATTAACAGTAAATCATCTGAGATTCAGGCCATCACGGTTTCTGATCCATCCGGTTTACTCTTCGGTGGCTTTACTTTGGACTTCAATTCGTCAGATGTTCCTGTATACTTCCGAGTAGATGAAAGTGCTGAAGATTTTAAGGTGAAGTTACAATCACTCCCAACTGTTGGATTGGTTGAAGTTGACAGAGTCATTCTTGAATCTGTAAATGGCAGGTTTATTGGATATGAATGGAAGGTTACTTTTATCTCACAATTTGGTGATCTACCTTTGTTGGAAATTGAAACTTTCCCTAAGTCTGCACTTCCTGATTTCTCAACCAACTGGACATACTCTGTACAAGAAGTTGCCAAAGGCCAACCTCTGAGTATCGTGACTGAATTGACGGGTTTTACTCCGGGAGAATTAATTGCGATCGAGATGCATGCCAATACACTATTGGGAGAAGGTGTATCTTCCCTGACTATGCAAAATGAAGGGGAGGGTGTACTGCCAATGAATTTGTACGTAATTGATGAACCTGATGCTCCTACGATCGATGAAGTCAGCCGTTTGTCTAGTTCGCAAGTGCAACTCAAGTTCTCTGCTCCTCTCCACAACGGCGGGGGTGATGTAAACAGCTATATTTTGGAGTACAGTACGAATGTCAGTGCAGCAGTGTTTGGAGGAAGAACTTCCCTAAAATTCTGGATGCGCAATGTTCGCGGAAATGATACGGAGGGTCACTGGAGAATTTCTCATCTTGACTCACAATCTGCTTTGTTACCATGGGGAGCTGATTCCACTGAGGTTCAAACAGCTTTCCATTCATTCGAATCAACAAGTAATGTTGTCGTCGAACGCAGTGTTCTCGCACCTAGATTTGGACAAGGATATGAGTACGTTGTTCATTTGATTGGAGATCTCGGTTCTTTGGCATTGGGCAACATCACTCTCGATACCTCTCTGTTGACATCAGAATCTTTGACGGATAGCATCAAGGTTGATATATTTGATGTTGTTTACTCCGAAGATCCTGTCAACTACAATGTTTTGTTTGTCAATGACGCGTGTCAGGTTCAGAGTATCGGAGAGTACAGCAGCCACCAAATTGTCTCAATAAAATACAATGTCGATGAGGATTATAGTTCTGCTTCGTTCAAGCTAACTTTGGATGGTCATTCTACGTCATGCATTCCTTTTACCACCACCATCGACATTTTACGCAATCAATTGGAAGCGATGTCCACCACAAGACAAGTCTATGTTGATTCTTTTATTCGTCGTCCTGATGAGGATACCATTGTTAAAGAGTTCCATATCTTTTTTGAAGGTATGTATGGAAGTCTTGAATGGCCTATTTTGAGAGTCAGCGAGACTGATGATGGACATTACACAACTGATTGTGATGCTACCACTGACGATTCAGCATTTGTGTCAGTTTTGTCAGTTCTTGACCAAGACGCTTGTATTGGGGGTATTTCAGAAGTACAAACTATTGTTCTTGAAGCTAGAGGCGATATTGATGGTCACTTCTATCTCTATTTGAATGGAAAGAAATCTACTAAAATTGATGTCGATGTTTCATCTGACGAATTAGAAGGAATAATTACTCAGTTGGTCATGGCAGATGTCTCCGTAACCAAATTCGTACATCGTGACGGGTTGTTTGAAGGTTCGGCGTGGGTGATCACCTTCCCTGCTGCTCTTGGTGACGTTGAAACTTTAGTTTTAGATGATCAATATGTCACTGGTGTTGATGTTGGATTGAACGTTTATCCATTGTTCAATTTCACTACCACTGCAGATGATGAAGATGTCTCAGGTCATTTCCGCATCCACTTCGGAAATGAATATACAGTCCCTCTGACATATGACGCGTCTGACAGTAAGGTTATGAATGCCTTGCATAACTTAACCAATATTGGGCGGGTTGCAATGATTGGAACCAGAGCATTTGAGTACTTTACTGGTGTTCATTACTCAGCTGTTCTGGCATCTATTGGAGGCACTCAAGAATTTACTGTGCAAGGAAATGTAAGTTCTACAGTTTCCTTTGGTGATAGAGTCGAGGTACCAGATGCTGGTTTCGTAGGTTTCGTTGAGACTTACTCTGTGTCTGACAAGAATGTTTCGACTATTAGAGTGAACGGATCGATATCGTTCTCCTCTACCAAAGTTGATGTGTATATGGGTACTCAGAGAATGTCACGTGTTCGTATGCCAGGTTTGGTAACAATTGAGCCGTTGATACAATTATATAACGCAACCAGTGGTGAAAGTGTTGTGGTAACTGATGCTGCAATTGAATCTTCCGCTTTCTTTGTCTATGGAACTGCTTATGGAGTTGTGTCGTCAGAGCTCTGTAAATATTCTGACAAATACTGCACAACAATCACACCTTCCTATGATGGTCCAACTGTAATTATGGCTGATGTTGAGGTATATGCATTCACATTGACTTCTCCTGTCTATTCTACTTCCAAGTTACTTGGATTGGCTAAAAATGACACCATTTGGATTGGTGATTATATGACGCAAGTCTCTGATGTTTCGGATGATGGCCAAATCAGTATTTATACTTTCAACTTCAGACAAAAGTTTGATACAGTTGCTGCTTACAAGTCTGGAAATGGTTATGAGCGAGCTATCATCTTCAAGGGATATCGTGACCCTATCGCAAGTGCTAGAGTCGTAGTCGAGTCTGATTGGCGTGGTACGAATGTTCAGATTCGTACAGCGAGACAAGATGGTGTTGCTGCTGGCACCGTGAACGTTGGTGGGTTGTCGGAAGTTCAAACGGTTGTGTTCCGGGCCTCCAATTTGACAGAATCTGTTACAGCTGCCGGCAGCCAATATGCATTGTTCTTTGGTGATCATTTTGCTGGTAACTTTTCATATGGTGCTGCTGCTGATGACTGGAAGTCTGCTTTGGAGAGTTTATTGAGTGTTGATAGAGTTTCCGTAATTCGTAATGGTGATGGAGAATCCGAGTTCTGGTCTTATGGTTACAGCTACACTGTTTCATTCTGGGGTAGCTACGGTGTTGTTGGAATCCCTCCACTACGAGTCAAGTGGAATATTTCTTCATACATTGAAGTTCACCAAAATACTATCCATCAAAGTGGTTATGACAGTTCTTTTTCATCCAGATACATTGCTCTTAATAATGATCAGGATTACAAGTTCGCTTTACGGGCGATTAACTCTGTTGGTATTTCCGCTCAATCAAATGCTGTACAGGTCACCACAGACAAATTTGGTGAACTGCCACTTGCTCCTCAAAGCGTTGTCTTAGGTCAATACGTTTCTCGCAACACTCTCTCGTTGACATATTCTAAGCCTCAATTTGATGGTGGATTGCCAATTGATGCCTTTGTGGTTGAAACTGATAGAACCAATGTTTTTGATCCTACTTCGGTTCATTACAGAAGAGTTGAAATCGCTAATATTCCTGAGGTGCAAATTATCACTAGTACTTATAGATCTGGCGATGATGTGAAGACCCGCAGTGGAACTTTTACAGTAACTATCGGAGGAAGAACATCTGTTGATTTGGCATTTGATATTGCTGCATTTGACTTCGAAGTTGTTTTGAATGAAATGCTTGGTGTGAGACATATTGCTACTGCGCCTGTGACTGTGTCTCGTCAGAACTGGATTCGGGGCTATAAATGGTTTGTTACCTTCTCTGGTCTCCGTGGTGATATTGGCTTGATCCAAGTTGATCAAACTATGTTGCTCGGTGATCACGTTCAAATGAAGGTTACTGAACAAATCAAGGGTTTCGGAGATATTATTCCTGGTGAATACACTTATGAAGTGCAAACCATTAGAACAACTGCTCTCTCTGAAATCACCGAGGGATCTTTTGTTCTTGACATGGCTGGTTATAAGACTCCAGATATTGCTTTTGATGAAACTCCTGAAGGTTTCCGTCAGAAATTGGAGTATATCCCCACAATTTACACTGTCAAGGTTACCAGAGAAACTCTCTCGACGGAGTACAGTTTGTATGCTTGGACAGTTACCTTCACAAACATGAGAAAGGAAGTTGTTCAAGGAGCTGGAAATATTCCTCCATTTACGTTGTCTAGTTCGACTCTCGGTATAAGTTCAACCGCAGATGTGGAAATCTTTGAATTGGTTAAGGGATCTCATCCATTATCTGCAATTCAATTGACCGACGTAATGCAAAACCATGAACAATATGTCCGCCTCAGTTCGTACAATAACAGAGGTTATTCTGTTGTTTCTACATCTGTTAGTGCCATTCCAATTGGGCAACCAATGCCAGTAGCTGGTGTAACCACCTCTGTGAGTAGTGGTAACTCTTTGGAGGTTCGATGGAGTGGAGATTCATCTGATACTTCTGTTGAAGGCTATGATGTTGAGTATTATTCCGCTTTACCGGAGAATGAAGTGCAAGTGATTACAACTTCATCTTCTGCTTCACTGTCAGAGATTCAGCGTATTACGGTTCAATCTGACGACAACAATTTGGCCGGTTACTTCCGCTTGGAATTTAATGGTGAAGTAACTCGCAATATTCGTTGGGACGCCAATGCTGATGGCGAAGATTCTGTTGCTCAAGCATTAGCTCGCTTATCAACTGTAGGATTTGTTGATGTATCCAGAGAGTTATCTCGCATTGTTGTTCCAGGTTTGAAGGTTGATTGCGTGAATGGTTCGCCTATTGTTACGATTGTCGTTGGTACAACTGGTACTTTAAAGGCTGGTGATATCATTTGGATCTCTAAAGTGCAGTATACTGTTCAATCTGTTTCATCTTCATCGATTACATTAATTGACCCTATTACTTCTGAAGATTTGTCCTCTGTGAATGTGTTCGTCTGGTCATACGGCTATTCTTGGGATGTCACATTCTCAAGCTTGATTGGTGATATTCCTGAGTTGATATCTAGATCATCTGATAATTGGGCTGGTACTAATCCAATTGTAAAGGTTGATACGATTCGTAATGGTGTTGCTCCATTATCTGGAACATTCAGAGTTGGGTATCGTGGTGCAGTTACTGCTCCTTTGGAGCATGATATTTCGGCTGAAGAGATGAAGGAGGCACTTGAGTCATTGAACACTATTAGTGAGGTGGATGTAACTCGTTACTTCAATGGGTTTGGACATGACTGGCGTGTTACGTTTGTTGGCGAACTTGGAAATGTTCCATTGATGTATGTCAATGATGCTGCATTGACTGGAATTTTCCCCAAGGCGGAAGTTAGTATTGTGCACAACGGTGATCTTCCAGCCGATTACGCTTCATCATTTGTTGCTGGTCGCAATAGTAGGGCTGTGAACATCACTGGCTTGCTGACTGGAAAGAATTATCAAGTTCGTGTTAGTGCTCGCAATAACGCTGGGCATTCTTACCCCACTGTATCAGTTCCTCCGTTCTTGTCTCCTAAACACGCACCTGCTGCTCCTTTTAACATTAGCTATTATGCTTTGTCTAAGTCTCAGTTGAAATTAGTTTGGAAGGTTCCTCAGGACCTAGGTGGTGCCAGTATTGAGTCGTATAAAGTCGAATGGGATGTCAAGAGTGACTTCTCTACAGTTGCTATTTCTGGTACTCAACGTGTCTACCATGTTGGTAATGATAAGAGTGAGTACTTCTGCTTCACCATCGATATTGCTCCTTCATCAAGTGAAGTTCCTCGTTTCGCAAGAGTCTTTGCATTCAACGGTTTCGCTTGGTCGCCTGCAGGTTATCCTTCGCCAAAAGCAATCACTGGATCGTTACGTGCTCCAGGACCACCTATCAATGTTAATGCTGTTTCTACCGATAGTGTTGGTATTTTGGTAGAATGGAAAGCCCCTGATTCAGTTGATTGCAGCTATGGTGGCAATGGTGGAACACCTGTTACTCATTTTATTGTCGAATGGGATACACGTGAAGATTTTGGCTCTCCTGCTGTTAAGAAAGTTCTGTTTGATCCAAATGCAAGATCATTCTTGATTGGTGGTAGGGATATTACAACTGGTGAGATGAGTACTCTGCTTGAACCTGGAACCCCATACTATGTTCGAGTTACCGCAGTGAATGGAGTTGGAACAGGTTTACCAGGTTACGCTTATGGTCCTATCTTTACTGTTGATCATGAACCTCTTCAGCCCACCAATGTAGTTATGTCGTCCGTTGATGAAGACTCGTTGCTTGTTAATTGGAAGACTCCAGCTCGTGATGGTGGTGCAACATTAGAGAAATATCGTGTTCAATACACTACGAATAGTAGTTTTGAATACTTCGATGCTCTTGACTTACCACTTATCAGAGAGGTACAAACGATGACCGCAGAAACTGATGTTGTGATTGAGAAACAAGCTATTCGTGTTATCTCTGAAGTTGTGAACGAAGTACAAGTTGTTCGCACTAAAGTGAATGGCACTGATGAGATTCAAACTGTTACCACAACATCAGATGATGTAACCAATGAAGTGCAACGAATTACCACTACTGCAATCGATCAAGATGAAGTGCAAACGATTGAATTGGTCGGTACTGATGTTGATGAAGTCCAATTGATTCAGATTCGCACCAAGGATGTCCCTGAAGTGCAAAGAGTTGATATTAGAGCTCGTCGAAAGAATTCTGTGCAGGTGTTAGGTGTCATCATCGATGGTGTTGATACTCAAACTCCAGGTTGCACTGCTGGTGAGGCATGTTCTGGTGTTGAATCAGTTCTTAATGGTTACTACCGTTTGCAGTTCAATCCTAAGGAATGTGGACCAGATGCAGATGATAGTGATAGTAACTGGTGCACTGTGGCCATGAAAGCACTTGGTCTTACCTATGATTGCTCTGATACTTCTTGCTTGACTAATTATATTTCAATTGATGCTTCCGTTGATACTCTTCAAGATGAGTTGTGTAACTTGAAAGCCAGTGGAGCTACAACTTTCATGAAGGATTCCAACGGAACGTGCGTAGTCGTCTCATCTGCTTCGAAAGCTATCACTATTGCCACCTCCGGTGTTTACCAATACGCTTACAATATTACTTTCATTGGTGATACTCTGAGAGGCAAAGTTCCACCAATTAATATTCATTGGTCGAATGTTTCAACCAGCACTGGAAGTTTGTTGTCAACATACACTGACAGTTCCACCTCGGAGCCATACAATGTGGGTCCATTGCATAGTAATTCTAAGGAAGACGCGTATGTTCTTGTAGAAGGAAATCAACCAGATGGTGCAGTCACATTGACATATACCTGTGAAAGCAGAACTACCACTGTATCTTCAGTGACGGTTAGTTCTAGCAGTTCTTCAAGTCTTGGTGACACTATCACTATTTCTGCTATGAATTCATTGTGGTTGTACCAATACATTCGCTTGGGTGAAAGTTATCACCAAATCGTTGCTATTGATGGTACAAGTGCTACAATCTACCCTGTGTTTGCTAGTGACCAGCTAACTTCAGTTTCAAGCACCGACCATGTGTATGATGCAGAGGTTGGTGTTTTCACATCTGATCCTGATGATGTTCACGGTGTGAGCGAATCTTGTAGAAGCCAACGTACCTACACCACTGCCAGTATTTATCCAAAGGATCTGGCTTTGGATGTGGAAACTAAACTCAAGGCTTTGTCGGATGTGATCAATAGTCATCCAACTGCAGTTACGGTAGAAAGAAACTATTATAGTCAAGTCAGTGAAAACTATGTTGGTTACTACTGGTTGATCACTTTCCATAGACAAAACGGTGATGTCCCAACCTTGATTTGTGATAATTCTTCTTTGGTTAGTACAAATTCTGATGTGCTCGCGGAATGTGTCGTTACAACTATAACAGATGGTTCTCTCATTGACGGCAATATGACTTTGGCAATCACGTACCCACACGAGTACATTGGGGCATCATCTTCTTTTGATGCTGACATTTTGCCATGGAATATTGATGCTGATAATTTAGCTGCAGTTTTGTCTGCAAATGAATACTTCGGTAGAGTTTCTGTTAATCGCGAAGCATACACTCCAACCGGTCATATCAGATGGAGTGGTGGATACTTGTGGACCGTTCGTTTCGAAGAGCGCAATGGAGATCTTCCACCAATGACCTTCGTACACACTATGAATGCTACTCTTGAGGTAGGTTCTGAAGATGAACCGTTGGCATTAGATGATCCTGGTACTGCTGTTAATGGTAACCAAGTTGGTGGTTCTTATGGACTAACCATTGTTGACTCGAATGGAACGGTTTATACTTCAAGTTCTTCTTTCTTCCAAGTGGTGAATGGTACTGGACACGCTATTAGTGCTCAAGAAATGGAGGATAGCATTCATCAATTGTTTGGTACCACCGGCATGGTAACTGTGACTCGCTCATCTGCCCCTAACGCCGTGATGGGTTACACTTACACTGTGCAATTCATTGGTCAGTTAGTTGGTGGAAATATGGCTAGTATGGTCCCAGATACAGATTCTTTGACTGCTACTGCTTCCAGCAACAGTTATGGTTGCGCCAATGCTGGTAATTGCAAAGTTACAGTCGGTGTTGACGTTGTGGAAAGTGTCATTGGTGCTCAATTGCAAGGTACATTCCAGCTTGTTTTCAATGGCTACGCTACTGGTCCACTTGCATATGATTCGGAAGCGATTGAAATTGAACAATCCTTGAATGATCTTGTTTCGATTTCTCCTTCTCGAGTTCGTGTTACACGTGATGGTCCGATGAGAACCCCTGAGACTCAAGTTGCTGGTTATGTGTGGTCCATTACCTTCTTGTCAAACACTTGGGTTGATCCGACGGTCAATCACGACAGTTATATTGAAGGCAACTGGGTTGGTTCTGCAACTACTTGGACGGATACTTGGCCAACTGGATATTCTAAAGCATGGGGTAAGAATGTTGGTAATGCTCCAGAGATTGTGTGTTCCAAGAGTACTCTATACGTCACAAATGGAGCGCTTCCATCAAACGGTTGTTTGGTTGAAGAAGTTGTCCAGGGTACCCCACCTTTATCTGGGGAGTTCACGTTGACGTTGAACACCACTGATCACAACGTTATTAACATTCAGGCTATTGAAACGACTGGTTTGATTCGCCATAATGCTTTCGCCAACTCTAGCGAATCTGGAGGTGATGGTACGTCCATGCAAGAAAAGCTTCAGGCGTTGCCGAACATCGGTGATATCACAGTTACTCGCTCTGACGTAAATCCTAAGAATGGTGGTTATACATGGACTATTACTTTCTTGCGTGACAAGAGTTATCCTGGTGGTCAATTTGGTGATGATTGTGAACAACGCGATAGTTTCAGCAACTTATGTAACTCTCCTGGAAATGTCCCATCTTTGACTTTTGATTATGCCGATTTGAAAGGAACATGTAGATCTCCTGACGATGATTCATTGTATAGCTGCTCGTTGATTACGATCATGACAGGTGATAGTAATTCAACTGCTGAACCTCCAGGTTCGAAATCGGTGCAACGCATTTTCATTGACAATATAGATTATGATGATGACTTCAATATGGAATCATACAGACTTAATTTCACTTCTAGTGATGGAGTCACTGAATTTACTGACTGTATTCCAACTCAAACTGATGCAACAATTGTGCAGAACTACATTATGAACAACATTTCCTTCTTGAGCCCTGATAGTGGTTCTCGTGGTGTGGTGGTTACGGAAGGTTCTGACACTGTCCATGCTCGTAATGGCAAGGTTCACACAATTTACTTCTTTGATGAAGGATACCACGAACCACTCACTATTTTCAAATGTCCTAACCAGACTAATTTCAGATGGACCGTTTCATCTGAAGTTGTTGTTGATGGTGAATTGTACGGTATGACTGCCCTGGATGCTGGTGTTCAAAATGGTGTTGTTCAACGTGGTGAGTTTAGTGCTTTCTATGTTGACGAAGATGGTGCTCAAGTTGCCAGCTTGCGTTGGAATACACCAGCCGAAGAGCCAAATCATTTGACTAATGATACCATTAAAAGTTATTTGGAATCCATCAGTGACCGGAAAGTCAACGTTTCGCGCCTTGTTATTGGTAAGTATGGTGTAGTCCAGTATACAATCCAATTTGTATACAACCCTGGACAAGTTCCACCTGGATCTGGTGATGTTTCGAATCTGATTGTGACTCAAGAGCCAGCCACAGATGGTGAGACCTACGAACCATTGGTTTACGAAGAAGTTGCTGGTTCTGATGGTATTTCAGGTTACTTCACCATTGATCTCAACAGCCCATTTGGTCCAAGAAATGTAACCTTTGATGAAACTGACGGCAGATTGAAGCGCAAATTGGAGGAGTTTACTACAGTTGGTAATGTGGCGGTTCATAGATTTGAATACCCAAGTCCTTCTTCTGGTGGATGGGGGGATGTCCGTGTTTCGGCGAATACGTTGGGTGGTTATGAGTGGAGAATTTACTTTATCCGCAACACTGGTGCTCACAATGGCTTCTCTTTCCCTCCTGGATCTGGAAACATTAATCCTTTGACAGTAACTTACGCAGCTGGAACACAACTCTTCGGAAAGAATGTTCGCGCCCAATCTGTGAACTACCGTGAAGGCTCAGAACCAATTGATGGATCCTTCATGGTCACATTCAATGGTAGTGAATCATGCACTGTACGATACGATCAACAACCGTTAGCAGTGAAGTACTTGTTGGAATCTCTCCCAACCGTCGGTGCTGTATCTACGAAGGCTAATTATAGATTGATGGAGAAGATTGAAGGTGTTTATGTTACTGCTTCTCGTGATAACAATATTTTGACTGTCGAATACGATTTGCCTGATGATGGTGTTAATCCGCCAGATATTCGTCAAATGATTGCTCCCGGTGATCTTATTCGTGTTGGTGGTAGTGACATCAGTGATTCTAATTCGCAAGTGTCCGTCGATGGCGCTGAATATATTGTCTCCGCAGAAGTCGCCCCTGAATCTCCTATTGTAGATGGTAGGACAAGCATGTATCAGAGAATCTTGCCTGATGAAAATCTCCGCATCGGTGCTGACAACTACTTGGTCCAGAAGACTGGTGTTGAAGTTCAAGTTGTCTCAATTGATTGTGAAGATGATGTTGGATTGTGCGGTGGAATCTATTTATCCTTGTCCCACGAGGGTGATACAGCCTACTCGATGTGCATCAGTCGTTCTTCAACGAATATGACTACTGCCGAAGAACTGAAGGCCAGTTTGGAGGCTAATTCCAACATTGGTGTTGATCAGTTATTGGTTACTCGTCGCACTGCTTTGGATGGAAAGTCTTACGTCTTCTCCATTTATTTCGTGGGGGATAATGTTATTGGTGATGTCAATGAAATGTTGATCAACGAGGATTGTTCCAATGCGGTACCTGGAGATTCTTCTTTTACTAGTGTTGCTGATGGATCTTCTTATTCAGTCTTTACTGCAATTCAAGGCGGTTACACTGAATATCAATCAGTTCGTACTAATGTTGAATCTGGCTACATCGATGGCGAATTTTTCCAACTGTCCGTCACATCTCCTAGTGATTCTTCAGTGTCAACTTCAAAGTGCTTGAACTTCGGTGCATCTGCTAATGAGGTAGCAAATGAGTTAAATAGGTTATCTGCAGTTACAAATGTTCGTTTACCATTCGATGGTACTGTTGCTATTGTCGGTGATGAATATTTGTTCAACACAACTAGTAGTATGTTCGGAATTTTGAATGTTGGATCCATCATCAGTCACTCCGATAATAAAACAGCCAGATTTGTTATTACCAAGATTCTTGATAGTCAATCATTTAAAGCCTCGGCAAACGGTGATTTCTCGTTGGGTGATCAAACTTTATCGCTAGAGTTGGTGGAGGCCCAGAGTGTTCAAGTAGCAAGATATGGAACCGGTAACTCGACTTCCGTTATGTTGAAGATTACTGCCACTGCGGATAATTACATTTCTCCTGCATCTGGTGGGTACTACAGATTGAAGATGGTGATGAATAACGTTGAGAAGCGTACTCCTTACTGCTTGAATTACCATGCTACTGCAGAGGAAGTGCAACGCGCTATTAATGACATGAACTTCGATTTCAATGCAGATGGTGGATATTCCTCGTTGGATGATGATCATATCAAAGTTTTGCGTTCTGGTGACGGATCGGCAGCTTCTGGATATGGTTATACTTACACATTGAAGTATACTGGACCCGAGTTGACCATTGTTCGCTCCGAAGTTCTCGGTAATTCTGCTCCAATCGTGGAAATTATAGATCAGGGCTACATGGGTGGATGCCGCGATTTCAATGGTTCTGAAACTAAAACTATTAAGCTTGATTACGTGAACTCTGTCGGAAAGACTCGTTGGTTGGTTAGTTCACAGAGCTCTTTGAGTTTGTCTAGACTACGTAGTGGTTTGAGAGTTCGCATTCCTGGTAGTGATACTCCATACAAGACCTACTTGATCACTGAAGTGGCGGAATCTTCATTTGTGGTTGATACTCCTCTCCTTGCTAGTCCGAGTAGCAATGACAATGATTTAGATTTGGTTATCGTTGACGCTGGAATGGCTGAATATTCCGTTGATTATCTCCAAGTTGGTGAAGACTCCTATGTCTATGATATCTTTTTTACTGGTCGTCACTTGTCCAAATTGTCCAAGGCAAATGTTTATATTTGTGATGATAAATTTGAACACTACCATGGAATGAGGTATGGTGCTCAAGTCATTCAATCCCAAGTTGGTGGTAGTGATGAGGTGCAATCATTCACCTTTGAATCAGAATCGCCAATCTTTGAAGATGATGGAAAGTCATATTGGAAGTTCATTTACAACAGTGCCGAAGTAATATCACCTGATGGAAATGGATTTACTTGGGGAGTTGATGCTACAACTGTTAGTAGTACACTTTATGATAGTTTAGGCAAGGTGGTTGAAGTTTCTCGTTCTGGATTTGGTAGTAAGGAAGAGAAGTTTGGCTTCATTTATTCTGTTACTTTTAGTTCTGATGACTCCAACGGTGATGTTGGAATGTTAGAGGCTGTGGGAAAAGGTGGATTCAGTAGTGCTAAATATTATCCTGGCAATGAAACATACTTTTACAATGATGATATTATTGTTAGTGGTTCCTTCAATGGCTCCACCGATAGTACGTTTGTTGTACAGATCAACTCTACCGCAGGATTCGTTTCTTTCTTCACTTGGGGCTATAATTCTTCAACGGACGCAGTTCATCATGCAACTGAAATAGAGAGTGGTAAGAAATATCACTTGGCTCATAACATTTTCGTAAGCTTCAAGACTACCAATGTTCGTGGACTCGGTGACTACTGGATGTTCACTGCTGTTAATGCTTCATTTGCTTTACCATTTGGAGGGAAGATTACATCTTCTTTGGTCCGCAATGGAGTTCCAGACATCAAGCAGATCACTTTGTCAACTGGATATGCAGGTTCTGCTTACGAGGAAGTTAACGTGTACAAAGCTCCAATGATTTATTCAGTGCAAGCTCAGACTGTTGATGTATTTAGGTTACTCACCACTAACACTTCCTTTAATTTGAACAAGTTCCGAATGCTTGGTAAGTGGGACAAAAATCAAACTACTTTCTTCAATACATCATGTATGTCTTGGGATAATACTGATTATGAAGTTGAAGAGTACTTGTTGGATGCCTTGTCAAACTATTGCGTTAATAATGGCGGTGATTGTGTCAGTGTTACTCGCGGTTTGGATGAAATTAATAATCCGGGCGGATTTGTGTTCTCCATCTACTTTGAGAATAAGAGATTCTATCAATCCGATGCTAAGCTCTTGGTCAGCGTTGATACTGATTCTTGTAATGCTGGTGCTCCTGCCAACATCACAGTTGTGAAGGTGTCCACTTCCGTTGATCATTATCCTCTCACAATCTCCCAAATTCCACTTGGTGCTGCTTCTTTCCCAGATACCACTGCATTATTGACCGCTGTCTCGGCTGAAAGATTACCTATCTACAAAGTCAATGGTCACTTCTGGTCTGTAACTTTTGATACTAACTTAGGGGATGTTCCTGCTTTGTCTGTTGCACGTAATAGTGACTTGACCATGGGAACACAGTTGCGTGTCTATGACAATGTAGTGCAAGGAGAGAATCCACAGTCCCATATGTTGAATAATTTGTTGACTGGTATTAGTTACAGTGCGCGTGTTGCAGCTTACACTCGTGGCACCAATCATGGATACAGTGATTACACCATTGCTTCCTTGAATGGTCCTCACGCGGATGTCCCATCTGGTGTTCCTTCTGTTGTTGATGGCTTTTCCACTTCAGTTGTGTTGAAGACACAAGAAGTTCAAGAAGTGATTGTTGCTGCTGCTCATTTACGTGAGATTCAAACTATCCAAACCACAGCTGCAGAGTACGCTGAAGTTCAAGAGATCGTTATAAGTGCTCCAGAAGGTGATTCGATTGAAGGTAATTTTGCTGTGCGATTTCCTGAAGTGCAAGTTGTTGAGTTGAGAGCCACTGGTGCAAATGCTTTGACTGGTTATTTCAGATTAGCTTATAGCTACTACGATTTTGACCAATCTACCACAGTTAATACGGAATACACAGATTGTCTCTCCGTGTCATCCTCAGCTGCAGATGTGAAAGCTGCGCTACAAGATTTAGATCATATCGATGAGGTTAATGTTGTGCGCTCTGGCTACGGTGGCTACAAAGATTACTACGGCTATCAATATTCGATCACTTTTGTCGGAAATTTGGTAGCGGGTGACGTTCAAATCTTAGCAACTTCTTATGGTACTTCAGATAATTCTTGTGCTGGCTCTTCTCCGTCCTCATTGAGCCTTAGTGTGTTCACAGTCCAAGAGGATCGCGCAGTTGGTACAGATACGGAAATCCAAATTATTGAAGTTTCTGCAAATAAATTCTTCGTTGAAGGATCGTATCAGCTGACATTGAACAGTGATCCAACGGTTTGTATTCCTTGGAATGCATCTGCAGCAGAAATGAGAGCAGCGCTAGAAAACTTGGATCACATCGATACCGTATTCGTTGAGCGGACTGGAGATGCAACCGTTTCAAGTCAGTATGGATTCGCTTACACAATTTTCTTCACTGGAAATGCTCTTCATGTCCGTGACTCGACTTCGACTTATTTCCCATTGTTGGTTCCCGATTATAGCAGTTGCACAACCTTTGCTTACTTCTCTGAAGGCACTAAACAAGAGTTTACCACTAACAATGCCAATGTTTCAGTTGCGAGAGTGCAATCACGGGGTTATAACATGGATTCGTTGAATACTGCGGCTGAAGATTTGTACAATGAGCTAAGTAAGTTGCCGACTTTCGTGAGCGTTTATGATGTTAGAAGATCTTTGTCTGATGATCGTCGCGGATTTAAGTGGACTTTAGTTTACGATTTGGCCATGGGTAATGCTCCACAGTTGGTAGTTGGCATGAGTTCCGACTTGGAAGACTCAAATGCTTTCACTCTCGACAACACTTTGATTGAAGGAAATTATATTGGTGGATATTTCATTATCGGTACCAGTAGACCGTTACCAAGTAATGCTTCTGCCATTGAAGTGGCAAATGAACTCGAGCTTTTAGACGGTATTGGAAATGTAACAGTATCAAGATCTGGTCCCGATCACCAAGGTGGTTATACATGGACTGTTACTTGGTTAACTGCCATCGGTGATAGGCCAAAACTTGATGTTGTATCGTTGTTGACTGGTTCTGGTGTTGATATCGCAGTGACAACTGTGCAAGATGGAAACTATTTGGGTGGAAGTTATTTGTTGGAATATCAAGGAAAGGTTACTCAACCCATCCCTTATAATGCGGACGAAGAAACTTTTGCTTTCATTGTCTCCAAGGTGGTTGGTATGGTTTCTGTTGCTAGAAGTGCTGTAGACACTGAAGGTGGATCTTCTTATTTGGTTACTTTCATGGGTATCAATGGTGATATAAGTAACATGAAGCCTCAATTTTTCGGAACTTTGACTGGGGTGAATTCTGTTGTTTCTGTGCTCGAGAACGTGAAGGGTGCTGTAGCTTCCGGTAGCTCTTTGGCATTGTCATTTGAGAGTCCGCTGTACTGCAGTTTCTCACAAGTTAAACACGGAATTTGCGGTGCACCAATCGATCATTATTTGGTTGAAATTGGTGACACCTTTGGAAACATTAATTCCGCCAGACAAGTTAAGGCTGATTTTACGACCCAGATTGTCCGCATATTTGCTCCAAGTATGTTTGATGAAGGAGTCTTTGATGGCGAAGACGCTACAGGTTCATTCCAGTTGACATATGGCGACTACACCACTGGTCCAATATCCTCCCATGCTTCCGCTCAAGACTTTAGAGATGCTATTGAAGCACTTCCTAATGTAAACACGGTACAAGTGGATCGCACTCTCAGTGCTGAGAAGTTGTCATCATTTGTTCGCGTGACAGAGGGAGCTCAGCAATTGATTTGTATGTCCACAACCTCATGTGGATTTGAAGATCTTCCAAGTGGTGAACTAATTCGCATTGGTGGTTTGTGGTTCACAGTTGCGGAGACTCATACAGGATCTGCCAAGTACTTGCCAATCGGTTTTGCGAATGATTCGGCCATAATTGCTACTTATACAGGAAGTGATTTGTCCAGTGGTACTTTGTATAGATGGGGTCGTGGGTTTGAATGGTCTGTAACTTTCTTGAGTGTGAAGACTGAAACAGCATTGCCAATGAGTAGTCCAAAAGCTAGTCTCAACCCAGTTGATACTGCCATATCGATCAGACCTGCTGATTGCAACCAGTGTGTTTTTGTTGATGGTTTGTCTGTGTTGAGCACTTATACCTTGCGCATTCGTGCTCACAATGTCAAGGGCTACAGTCCGTATGATGAAACAAGTGGTACTCCTAGAGAGATTCCAAATGCTCCCAACGCGGTCAGTGTGTCCACATTGTCTGGATCTCAGTTGGAGTTATATTTCTCTCCACCAACTGGTAACATAACGGATATTACTCAGTACAGTATTCAATGGGATCACTATGAGAATTTCTCAACTGTGCTCTATGGTACACCCTCTTGCTCAACTTCTGGATATGGTGAGTGCCAATTCCAAGGAAGTGCTTTGGCCGTTGATCCACCTTACAGATACATTATCAATTACTTGGATATCAATACTCGTTACTATGTCCGTGTCGCAGCCAGAAATGCTATCTCTCTTGCCACTGTTTCTTCCCTTGAGGATGATCCAACCAAGTGGAGTGAAATCGTCTCTGCTGTAACTGCCAATCAAAAGCCATCGGCTCCTATCGATGTGACAATGTTGGTATCTGGTCCAACTTCGATTCAAGTATTGATTACTCCTCCAAGCAGTGATGGTGGTTTAACTATTCAGAACTACACCTTACAATGGGACTCCTACAAGTCGTTCGATGGTGTTACTTACAGTGGTCGTATTTCCTTGGACCCGGCGGATCTTCCTGTACTTCAGAGTAGTTCTGGTGTCCTGGTTTACGAATTGACTGGTTTGACTAGTGGTGTCAGCTACTGGGTTCGTGTCGCAGCGGTTAACGTCATCGGCTCTGGTCCTTTTGCTGTTACCTCTGGCAGTGTTACTCCTGCCGGTAAGCCATCGTCCCCTTCCTCGGTTACGGTCAGTACTGCTCCATCTCAGAACACTCCAATAACTTCAGCGGATGTTGCTTGGACTGCTCCTGAGGCAGATGGCGGTGCATCTGTTACTGGGTACATGGTGGAATGGTGGGAAGGTGGAGCAACTCACGAGGTACAAATGGTTGAATTCATTTCTACCAAGTATCCAGCAGTTGTGAATGGTCAGTTTAAGTTATCATTTGGCCCTGTACCTAATTCCAAGGAGAACACTGGTTTGTTATCTTACAATTCCAATCCATATAACGTTCGTTCTGAATTGATGAATCTTGGATATGCTGTCGGCGCAAATGGAAACTTCTCTTACAATTTCGTAATTGGTGATGTTCGTGTATCCAAGGCGGTCATTCCGCAGAAGGGTTACAAGTGGTTGATTACTTTTGTTGCTCCTCAAAACTATGGCGATCAGGTGAAGTTAGTTGCTACTTCTTCAGCTACCAGTAGTGATGGTGAAACAGTTTCAGTTTATGAAATGGTCAGTGGAAGCAGACCAGGTGGATTCTCTGAAATTCAAATCATTTCTATTGTAGCTGCTGGTACAAATTCAACTGATGATATTGGTGGATGGTTCAGATTGTCATTTAATGGTGCTGAGTCTCAGACCGCGTATTTGCGTTCTGATGCAAGCGAGTTAGATGTTCAGAAGGCCCTTCTCCAATTGAAGTCTTTAAGACCAGTATCTGTCACTCGCTCTACCATTGGCTACACTGATTCTTCCGTGAGTTACGCTGGTTACGAATGGACTGTTACCTTCCAAGGTGACGTTGGAAATCAACCTGCTATTCAAATCGATACGTCGTTGTTGTTCACCTCCAAGATTAATGTCAAGGGCAATGTGTATGATGGTGACAATAGTTTGACTGCTAGTGGGTTCAAGAAGACCAATGCCTATCCTGGTGAGAAGCCTGAGAACTATAACTACCGCATGGTTGGCAAGGATGACCGTTCACTCACGATAACTGGACTTGTTCCTGGCAATACTTACTATATCGCTGTTTCGGCCGTGAATAGTTATGGTGTTGGTGATAAGAAGAACGCTCCATCAACTGCTGCTCCAATTAAACAGATTCCACAGCCTCCAACGAGTGTGAAGGTTGATGTTCATGCTGGATCTTCTTCTAGTTTAGATGTCTCTTACGATATTCCAACTTCCGATGGTGGTGCTCCAGTCCTTGGATATCGCGTCGAGTTGGATGTGACCAATAAGTTCTCTACTCCATTGTACACTGTCGTGCCTTGTCCAACCAGTAACATCCGCTCGGTCTATGAGATTCGCACTGCTGGATTTGAAGGTGATCCAATTGTTGATGGTTTCTTTAATTTGACATTGAAGCGCAATAGAGTGACATTTACAACGGATTACATTCCATATGATGCTACAGCTATGTTGAAGGATGAGACTGGAGTAAAGAAATCTGTTGGTGGGTTAACAGCAACAATTTTGAACAGCACTAACTATATCGAGACCAGCGAAGATGCATTTGAATTACTCTTCCAAGGTGACCGTGTGCAGTTTGATGGTCAACTCTACATGCAACAAGTTTTTACTGTGCTAGGTGTCAATGGTACTAATGTCACATTGGATCAAGTTATCCAATTGAATACTTCATCTACTGAATCTCTTGTCCATAGAATCATTGGTGGTAGAGGCTTTACAACAACTTCCAAAGTTGCTTGTATTGCTGATTCATCGCTCTGTCCTTTGGGAAGAAGAGAGATCTCAGGCTCAATGCAGAGTAAGTTGGAAAGTATCCCAGAAGCTTTGATTGCTGGTGTTAAGGTTGATCGCGATGATCCTGATCGTTATAACGGTGTAGTGTGGAGAGTAACTTTCTTAGATGATTCTCTTCCCGGTTCATTAAACTTCTTCTTGGATGTTGCTGCTGACAGCAATAAGTTGACAACGTTGTCTGGTAGAACTGCTAATGTGACTGTTACTTCGTTGGTGGTTGGTGAAACCTACTCTAAGTGTGTCGGAACAGTTCAAGTTCCCGAAGGAAAGGCTCTTGCTAGTGGGCAACCATATTATGCTAGAGTATTCGCATACAACGAGATTGGATACAGTTTGCCACAAGTTGCCCCAAGCCCTCAGAAACCCATGGTTACTCCAGGTCCGCCAACATCGGTGAGTCTCTCTGTTGTTTCGGAGACTGAATTGCGTGTTGTGTTCAACCCTCCTCAAGATGATGGTGGAGATGCTGTTACTTCCTATAAGATTGACTATGCAACTAAGAGTGACTTCTCTGACAAGAAGGATCCAGTTTATGTGACCTACTTGGCTGGTGGTGCTCCATTCTTCAAGACTATCAGTGGATTGAAGACCGGAACTTTCTACTATGTCCGTGTCTCTGCTTGCAACAGTCAAGGTTGTGGAAGTACAAGTCCATCTGTTCCTCCGTTATTGAATCCTTATCGTGCTAGTAGCGCTCCTAGTGGTGTTTATCTCGCTGTTACCTCCGATACCATGTTGACTGTTTCTTTCTCAAGTCCAATCGATAATGGTGGAGATGCTGTGGTTAAATACCGTGTTGAATGGGACATTTCTCCACAATTCAACTCGGTCGCTTCTTCTCCACACAAGGGATTTAAGGATTTGGATGCACGTAAGGAATCTTCCTACACAATGAACTATTTGACCAAGGGACAATACTACTATGTGCGTGTTTCTGCTATCAACTCTGCTGGTGTTGGAACTCCTGCTTTGTCTACTCCAGTCAAGGCTGCTCCAACCTTGCAGGTTCCTGGTAAACCACATACGATTCATGCTGTCACAGGTACCGTGAAAGGACAGATTGTCGTTAGCTGGCAGCGTCCGCGCGTTCCAGCTCATGGAATCCCATGCAGTGGATTAGCCACTAATCCAGGCGATTGTCCAAGTAGTGTCGGTGGAGGATTACCAACATCTGATGGCGGAAGCTCTATTGCCGAATACGAAGTCAGTTACAATGATTTGGAAGATTTCAGTGGTAAAGATGCTGGTTCCTTCACTACAACTGATACAACTTATACTTTGACTGGATTGACTGCTGATCGTAAATACTACATCCGTGTTCTTGCACGCAATGCTCAAGGTGCTGGTAACTTCTGCCGACATACAGAGTCAAATTGTTTGGTTGTTTCAACACCTGCTAGTGCATATGCTAAGGCATAAATGGTGGAAATAGGAAAATGGAAAATTGAATTTGAAACATATAATATACGGTAAGAATAACGAAATGTAATGGGGATGATTGGGAAAATAGTGTTCAGTGTTTTGATTGCGATAAAAGTAGCCATTACATGAAATAATTGTTTAACCATGATTCAAAGAGTATGTAACATGTAATTGTTGCATATTGTATTATACGTTCTTCCTTTAGCCTTTCATCTCTCTCTTTGATCCTTGTGGCGAGAGTGTTGTATGTGAGGTAAGTGGATGAATTGAAGGGAAGGTGAAGAGTGATAGATTGACTACTTGTCTGTTTTGTCTCTTTTACATCCTTCTTTTGGAGCAATTTATTTTTCTCTTGATGGTGTATGTGTAGGGTATAGAAATTTGATATTTGAGAAAACAATTGTGTGTGATTGTAATACTTGTTTTAGGTTTGTAGAATGGAAAATAAATGAACGAGCGGATAGAAGTTATACTAGTTTTATTTTTGGAAGTGGAATCCCAAGCGAGGAAGCTTTCAAAGAATGGGTGCTTCTTATGTTTTGATCATGACATTATATGTACTTGTAATTTGTAAGTTTTATGTAACACGTTAAGATAAATTGTGATTAAAC
>Ga0256335_1000012_pt1 | contig 20040 bp, 24 predicted proteins | sample AtltaT_29_FD_189999 | JGI IMG/M metagenome (GOLD analysis project Ga0256335, IMG submission 189999) | Metatranscriptome of freshwater microbial communities from Altamaha River, Georgia, United States - Atl_Miss_RepB_8h (Metagenome... | ecosystem: Environmental > Aquatic > Freshwater > River...
AGAGGAACGTCGAATCCTCGAAGACAAGCGCAAGCGCGAGGAAGAGGAAAAGGCTGCCGAATACGAAGAGTTGCTTGCCTACGCCAAGGAATTTGTTCAGAAAGATCCAAGGGTTGTGGCGGCTATCTTCAAGCAGTGGCTACAGGAAGATGTTGAAAAGGGCTTGGCTTGATGGTGGGCGAGAAGCGCCTGCCACGCTAAGCATCGACTGGTCGTCACCCTAAACATTCATCATGGTTCGAACGGCTGCTCAACGGTGGTTTCCGCCGAGTTTTGATCCCCCGGTGCCTGAGCCGGAGCCAGATATTGTTTGGCCGACCGTTGAAGAAATTGAAGCGATAAGAGAGGCCGCAAGGCGTGAAGGCTTCGAAGCGGGCAAGCAAGATGGTTTTGCCAAAGGACTCGCTGAAGGATTTACACAGGGTTTTGAACAAGGGCTTGGCGAGGGGCGTGATCAGGCCTACCAGGAGCACACCCAACAAATTCTCGATTTAGGCGCGACACTGCAGCAATTTATCGACGAATTAAGCGAACTGCCGACGGTCATTCTCGAACCCATCACGGATCTGGCTTGGTCGATAGCTGAGCGTCTTTCGCTTGGCGAACATATTGACCGAGCACCTTTCCTGCATGCGGTTCAAGAAGCTCTGATGAGACTGCCTTCTCCAGGCGAGAACCTGCTTTTGCGTGTGCCGCCCTCCCAACGCGCCATTTGGGACGAATTCCTCGCGAAGGCGAGCCTTCCCTTTAAAGTTGATATTCTCGCCGACGCTGACCAGGAAGACGGTGCCTACATCGAGGTCGAAGGTACGCGTATTGACGTGGGCCCCGAGGCTCGGCGTGCTCTGGTACTGATGGCCATGGGGCTTTTGCCGCGTGCCTCCGACAACACTCGCCATGCAGCCGACCTCGCCGAGTCGAGCTGAACTCGCTTCCAAGCGACTGCGCGGCTGGACTGCGCGCATTCAAGCTGCCCCGCGTGGCGTTCGAAGTGGAAGGCTTGAGCGAGTCTCCGGTTTGATGCTTGAGGTTGCTGGGCTGCCAATGACCATTGGCAATCGTGCCGCCGTAGCCTCCGGAAACGGCTGGGTTGAGTGCGAGTGCGTTGGGTTCTCAGGGCACACCACCTACTTGATGCCGATTGATCCCGCGAGTCGAGTCGCGCCCGGAGCCGTTGTTTATCCTGCCAACACCCCAGCACAAGAGGGTAAACGCTTTATTCCCATTGAGTCTGCGCCACCGCTTCCGATTGGCGAAGCATTGCTCGGACGCATTGTTGATGGTTATGGGCGTGCTCTTGACGGGCTTCCTACAGGTGCTGAGGCGCCAAATCCTTATCGCTCGCCTGTCATCAACCCCTTGCATCGTCAGCCGATTCGAGAGCCTCTCGATGCAGGTGTGCGTTCGATCAATGCCATGCTCACGGTTGGCCGTGGACAAAGGGTTGGGATATTTGCCGGGTCGGGTGTTGGCAAATCAGTGCTCTTAGGCATGCTTGCAAGGCGTTGTGTGGCCGATGTTGTAGTGATTGGTTTGGTTGGCGAGCGAGGTCGCGAAGTACGCGAGTTTTGTGAAGACACGCTCGGGTCCGATGCACTACATCGATCGGTTGTCGTTGCTGCGCCAGCCGATGCAAGCCCCTTAGCGCGTCTGCGAGGAGCCCTATTTGCTACCGATGTGGCAACTTATTTTCGTGATCAGGGGCGGCATGTTGTTTTAATTATTGACTCGCTTACCCGATTCGCGATGGCTCAGCGTGAAATAGCGCTTTCCCTCGGCGAGCCGCCAGTCTCAAGGGGCTACCCACCCTCAGTTTTCGCAAAAATGCCCGAGTTGGTTGAAAAAGTTGGTAACGGTGCCGTACCCGACTCCTCCATCACTGCCTTCTACACCATCTTGCTCGAAGGTGACGATATCCATGATCCTGTGGCTGACACCGCAAGAGGTATTTTGGACGGACACTTGTTTTTGTCGCGCGAGCTTGCCGATTCGGGCCACTATCCTGCGATCGATATTGAAAAGTCGATTTCGCGCGTGATGCCTAAAGTGACCGATGAGCGTCACCTCGAGGCAGCCCGTAAGGTTAAACAGCTCATCTCAAGGTACATGAGAGGCCGAGACATGGTCGCGATGGGTGCTTATGCGCCAGGTAGCGATCCAGGACTCGATGAGGCGCTGCGTCTTTGGCCCGGTATTCAGCAGTTCTTGCAGCAGGGCATGCACGAAAATCATTCGATGAGTGACTCGCTCATTGCGCTTTTTGGATTGCTAGGAGGCGCAGGTGGCACTGCGTAGGCAAGCGCTCGAAGCCGTTTTGAGGGTGGCGAGGCTGCGTGAGCAGCAGGCTGCAGCCCAAGCGCAGCGTGAACGAAAAAAACTCTTTGACGCAGTGGGGGCAGCCCGTCAGCTTGATCAATTTGCGGAAGAGTATCGTTCCGATCTTCCAAGAATCATGTCTCGTGGCCATGCGCTACCTTCCGAACTCGTCAATACCTTGGAATTTGCTCGAAAGCTTGAGTCAACTGCCCATGAGCAAAGAATAGCGAGTGAGCCGCAACGTCAGATTACTGAGGCTGCAGTTGCGCAGCATCAAGCCTTAAAATTACGTTTGGACGGATTAGAAAAGCTTGAGCGTCGGGCGCGGTCGGATGAGCTTGCCGAGATGCAATTGCGCGAGGTGAGAGAAAATGAGGATGCTGTTTCCTCCAGACTTCACCGTCGATGAGCGAGCTATGGGCAGGTTTATGCTGAATTCACAATCTGAGATAAGCGCTCCGTATCTCAACGGCCCTCAGCGCCTCAATATTGGCACGCTATCTGCTAAATGCGTAGTGGTTAACGGTTATTGGCTTACAACCGTTTAGGCTTACGAGGAAAAATACGCAGCATGATTTCGATTCAGACTCCAAAGCAGCAAGCACGCCACGATGTCAAAGAGGCCGATCGTCCGGTTAAACCTGCCGATCATGCACCTAAGGAAGGGTTTGACCTGCTTTTATCAGTTTTAGAGTCGCGTATGGGTGCCTTGGACAACTCGGCACCTGATCAACAGCCTTCGGGTGATTTGTTGAGCGAAGACTTTGAAAACGGACAGCAGATCGGCAACAACGGAAGTCAGTTTGCCTTAAATCCGGCAAATTTTGCCGGGTCGTCCTTGGGGTCGGCGGCAAACTTGCTTGAGGCCTCGGTTAGTAATGCTTCGCAGACGGCCTCGTCGTTGAAGGGTGCGGGTTCTGAGCAGTCAACCCTTGCCATGTTGAGCGCGGCAGGCAAGATTGATTTGGAATCTGCCAGGCAGCTAGCTGCTGTCATGAACGACCAAGCTGCCCGAAATCAACTAGCCGCTCAACTCGCCGCTGCATCGAGAGGAGATCCGACGGCAACGGCTGCCTTGCAAGCGCAGGGTTGGCTTGGGCCAAAGGCTGGGCTCGGTATTGATCTCGCTTTGCTTGCTACGGCGCCGAGCGCGGCTCCTTCGACGGCGGAACTTGATCTTCAGGCCTCGCTTCAAAAAGCCTTGTCCAGTATGGGTGCTGTGCCTGGATCTGCTGCGGCTACGTCAAGCGCTGATCCATCGGCAGGCCCGTTCCGGCCTGATACACAAGCGGCGGTTTCAGGTTCCGTGTTAAACACCGCGGCGTTGGGCGATTTCAATGGGGTTCAACTGCTCGATCAACAAAGCGCGTCGGCAGCAAGATCAGTAACTGAGTCGCAGAGCGCAACGAGTGCTGCTGCAGTGCCTGATGATGCTGCCAAAGAACAGCCCAACACGAATGGCGTGTCGGCGCTTGTTTCAAATAGCTTTGTTGCTGGCATGCCTGGTGTCGCACCGGCTTTGGTAAACGCGGCGCCTGCAAGCGTCTCTGCTGCTGCTCAAAGCCAAAATGCTCAGGCGATGTCGGCAACCGTGAGTTGGCTCGCTTCAAAGCAAGGCGGCAGCGCGACACTCGATCTCACACCCCCCGATCTTGGGCAAGTTCGTCTTGAGCTGAGCGTGGATCCGCGCGGTGAGCAGGCAAGCTTAGTTGTCCATGCCGCCACTGAGGCTGCTAAAGCCAGTATCGAGCGTGCCTTGAGCCAGCTCCATGCTGCGTTCGAAGCTTCAGGCCTTGCCCTGACGGTGTCGGTTGATACCGGAGCAGCTTCGGGTTTTAGCCAGTCTTTTGCGTCGCAGCAGTCTTTTCAACAATCAGGCGATAATGCTTTGCAATCGGCGGTGACAAGCGCGGCAATCCGTTCTCCCGTATCGACCCGCGCGATGGAAAGTGGCCGCCTTGCCGATGCGGGACTTAGTCTTTATGTTTAAGTTTGTGGTTCTTTGATTCCCATACCGGGTTTGTTTAATCTATCAATACGTCATCTGTCGTTGAATTTCTAACTGAGACTGATCATGGCTGAAGCAGAATTGAATCCAGCAGCACCCGCAACCGCAGCAGCAGCGCCTCCCGCCGCTGGAGTAGAAGGTGAAGAAGCGCCTGTAAAAAAGAGCAAGTTACCGCTGATTATTGCGATTGTTGTTGTTCTTGTACTGATCGGCGGCGGCGTCGGCGGCTGGATGTGGTATTCCGCTAAGAAGAAGAAAGAGGCGGAAGAAGCTGAACAGACCCTCGAGAGTCGTCTCAAGGCGCAAATGCAGTTCAAGAAAGAAAATAAAGCGCCAACCTTCGTCAAGATGGATCCATTTACCGTCAATCTTCCTTCAAAGGGCGGTGAGCACTACTTGCAGGTCGAAATGTTCTTGCGCGTATCGGAAGGCAAGGTCGAAGGCAAGATCAAAGAGTTCTTGCCTGTGGTTCAGGACCGTATTATCACGGTGCTTTCCTCGCGATCGATGGAGCAATTAGCCACCGTTGAAGGCAAGGAAATCCTCGGTAAAGAGATCGCTTTGGTTGTCAATTCGATTATTGAGCCGCAGTTGACCGCGATTTATGTGCTCCAGCAGCAGCCCTCGACAGCAGATTTACGGAATCTGGAGCGCATTGGCGCGATGCCCAAAGACGCATCAGCGACAGCGCAAATGACCCAGGTTGCGCGAGAGGCAGCGGCACAGTTCTGGCGCATCAGCGAGATGGACCTACCGGTGCAAGGTGTGTTGTTCAAGTCCTTCATCATGCAGTAAGACTTCAAGCACGCATGACTAAGTTTGGCATCTCACACACCTTTCATTGAGCGAGACATCAGTGAGTGAAGCGGTAAAGTCACAATCAGGCGATCCTCCCGAGGAGGACCTCGGCAAGGATGTGCTGAAGACAACGCGTGAAGCGAAAGCTTCCGTGTTTGACAAGATGCACCGCATCCTTAGTCGAAGGATGCCAACGCTTGAGTTGATTCACGAGCGATTTGCACGCACGATGCGTTTGCAGTTGTTTAATATGATTCGGTGCCGGTGCGAAGTTGACTTGCATCCCCCGCGTATTAAACCCTATAGCGAGTTTCTTGGTAGTTTTCCAGAGCGGACTAATATTAATATCGTTAATATTAAGTCGCTCCGTGGTGTGGCTTGTTGGATTGTCGACCCTGCCGTGATTTACCTCACCATCGATAATATGTTCGGTGGGGAAGGGCACCTCGAACCAAAGATCGTTCCAAAGGAATATACCGCTACAGAATTGCGTATTGTTCGGCGTTTTGTCGACATGGTGCTCGCCGAATACGAAAAAGCATGGAAGCAGGTCTATGAGTTGAAGTTTGACTTTGTCCGGTCTGAAGGCAACTTTCAGTTTGCCAAGATAACGGGCAACGACGAGATGGTTTTGCATTGCAAATTCACCATCGATATCAACGGTCGTGCAGGCGACGTCGACTTTTGCGTACCGTTCTGGGTTTTCGAACCCTTGAAAGCAACCTTGTTCGCGCAATCGGTTGGCTTTCAAATGGAAGCAGATACCAAATGGACCGGCGCATTAGAAAGTGAGATGCAAACCGCTGAGGTCGAAGTGGCTGCGATCCTTGCGGAAAAGAAAATGGTTCTGGGTGACATATTGTCACTCAATGTTGGTGAAATTATTCCGATTGAAGTGCAGGATCCAATCACGGCTTTTGTCAATCGAGTGCCGATGATACGTGGTAAGTACGGTGTTAAAAACGGGCGCTATGCATTGCGGGTCGAGGAGATCCGTAATCCTACAGACTTCGTTAGCTTAGGACTCAAAAATAGGCAATTGCTTGGGCCGCAAAAGTATGACGATGAATTCAAGTTTGGTATGGAGAAATAAATGAGCAACGAATCTTCTGGCGGTTTGTCGGGCGATGCCCAGTCAGTCAGCTTTGATAATTTTGATATCGGTGGCGCCGATGGTGGTGTAAACGATATCGATCTGGTGCTCGATATTCCCGTTAATGTCACTGTTGAGCTTGGTCGCGCGAAGATGCAGATTCGTAACCTGCTCGCCCTTTCCTATGGCTCGGTCGTTGAACTCGACGTACTGGCGGGCGAACCTCTCGATGTGATGGTCAATGGCTGTTTGATTGCTCAAGGTGAGGTGGTGATCGTTAATGATCGTTACGGTATCCGCCTAACCGACATTGTTACGCCAACAGAGCGTTTACGTAAGCTTAATCGTTAAGATTTACTAATCCCCGACCGGCTTTGAGCCTGTATGGATCCGGCTAGCCCCAGCATCCTTTTTTTGATGCTGGTTGCGCTGATAGCCGTCTTGGTCGGTTTGTTTGCGCGGCGTTGGCGTCGTCCAAATGCTGGTCAGGGCCCGAGAGTGTTAACCTCGGTTTCTCTTGGCCACCGGGAACGTCTAGTGGAAGTCCTCAGTGGGGAAGAAGTGCTTGTGCTCGGCGTTACCAGCCAACAAATCAATGTTATTGCGCGCAGACCGGCTAGCGCGCTTGAGTTGAGTCAAAAGGGCGAGCCCGCGTCGGCGAGTCCTTCAATGCTCACTGGCCCGCGTCTTGGTGCTTGTTTTGCCTGGGTCGCTATGGTCGCAGTCCTCGCATTGCCAGCCGATCTTTGGGCGCAAAATATTCCACTATTTGAAGCGGTTCCAAGTAAGGGTGGCGGCACGAACTACTCAGTTCCCGTACAAACCGTCATCCTGCTAACGGCGCTGTCGTTTCTGCCGGCGATGCTGATGTTGATGACAAGCTTTACAAGAATTCTGATTGTGTTGTCACTACTTCGTCAGGCGATGGGACTTGTCACAACGCCTCCAAACGCAGTGCTCGTTGGTCTGGCCTTATTTGTCACCGCTGCGGTCATGGCACCAGTCACTGATAAGGTCTATAGCGAAGCCTGGCAGCCTTATGTGGCAGGCAGGATTAATTTTGAGCAGGCGATCGATCGTGGTGTAGAACCGGTCAAGGCATTCATGTTGCGTCAAACGCGCGCTGATGATTTGAATCTTTTCGTAAAGCTTTCAGGAAAGACTTATGCGAAGCCCGAAGATGTGCCGATGACAACCGTTATCCCAGCTTTTGCGATCAGCGAAATTAGGACCGCGTTTTTGATTGGTTTTGTTATTTATTTGCCATTTTTAGCGATCGATTTTGCCGTCGCGAGCGTACTTACCGCATTAGGCATGGTGATGGTCTCGCCAATTACTTTTTCGCTGCCGCTTAAGCTCATTGTTTTTGTACTTGCCGATGGGTGGGCCATGCTGATTGGCGGCTTGGTAGACAGCTTCAAAATGAGTGCATGACATGGACAGCAGTGAAATCATCGGTCACGTGCTTCGGGCAATCCTCATGATGGGTCTGTTGGCGGGACCGATTTTGCTATCGATTTTGATACTGGGTCTTATTATTGGTGTGCTTCAGGCTGCCACCTCGGTCAATGAACAAAGTCTTACGTTCGTTCCAAAACTTATCATCACAGCGCTTGTTATTGGCATCGGCGGGTCAACGATCTTGTCACTTTACGTCGACTATATTCGGGATGTGCTGGCGCGGATTCCCAGTCTCACGCAATAAGGTGCCTCAGGCCTATGTTGAGCATCCCGCAAAGCCTGATCGAGACTGTATTTCTGCCAGGCATACTCGCTGCTACTCGCATTGTGGGCCTATTTTTGTCAGCGCCGTTTTTTGCGTTGCAAACCATACCGCAGCGATTCCGCGTGGGTTTGGCCATGGTTGTCGCTTTTGGTATTCCACTTCAAGTCGGTGCGCTTTCGAGCGTTGCGCTCAACACGTCAACCGGTGGCTTTATGGCACTTGCGGGCGGGGAGTTGTTGATCGGTCTTGCAATGGGCTGGCTGGTTCGCCTCGGTTTGCTGGTGTTTGATGTTGCCGCTGAGGTCATCAGTATCCAGACCGGACTGTCCTTTGCCTCGCAGTACAACCCCGATCAAGCCCTGCCATCAGGCGTCGTTGGAAGCCTGTTCGGTTTGATCGGCCTAGCACTGATGTTTGTGATGAATTTGCATTTAGTTGTGATCGAGATCTTGTTCGACTCATTTCGCGCGCTACCTCCCGGACAGTGGCCTGCTTCGCTTGAGGTGCAAGCGGTTTTAAAGGTGTTGAGCACCTGTTTCGGTGTTGGTATCGTATTGGCCCTTCCCTTTGTAGCCATTAATCTCGTGGTCATGGCCGCGCAGGGTTTCATGGGTCGGACCAGTCCGCAGATGAATCTGTTTTCAATTGGCTTCGCGCTCACGATTCCTGTTGGCGTGTTTTTGATCTATGTGCTATTACCGGTTTTTCCGGAAGTGCTACAGCGCTCGCTTGAGGCAGTTTACGCTTTACTCAGGCAAACCTTTAGCGCCCCGCGGGGGATATGAGAATGAAATTGCTGATTCGTGTTTGCCTAATGATTGGCTTGGGTGTCGGCCTGTCGGGTTGTTTGGAAACAATGCCGAAAATGCCCTCATTGGCCGATATGCCCAGCTTGCCGTCATCGCCGGGATTAAAAGAGCGCAACGCCTCTGTTGCTCGTGCCTGGGATCAGGCAAGTCTGACTTGTCGTGCACAACATAAGCCCCGTGGTGCATTTTGCGAGCAGTTAAAGACCGAGGGTGAATATTTATCTTGTGCAGCCTCGCGCTTCACAAGCGCGGCCGAGCGTCTGCGTTATCCCGCTCAGGATCAGATTTGGGTTTGGCACAACTGCGTCATGACGACGGCTAACTTGCTCAAGGATGGTTTTTATCTTTCAAAGCCGGAACTTGAGAAGCGGATGGCCGCATGTCAGGCACGCCTCGATCCTGAGCCCGAGTTTCCGGTCAGACAGTCCGGCTGGCTAGGTCCCTTGGTGAATATGGTGATTACCGAAGATAAAGAGCCGCTCCGTGCAGTGATGCCAGGCGATTTTGCGGTCAACCAATCTCGTATTGCACTGGCAAGCTGCGAGTCACGTTTTGCACCGCCACGCGAGGAATCTAAGCCGCAGGCTCAGCAAAGTCCTGCTGCTATGCCGGTGGCTGCGCCCGTGGTCACGCCCGTCGTCATTCCACCTCCTCCAGGCGTCAATGATGGATCTGATGCGACAAGAAAATCCCAAACGAGAAAGTCAGTGCCAGTCAAAGATGCCAAGCCCGTGGCGACCAAGCCATCGGACAAGGCGCCTCGGGTCTCAGTTGATGGAAAGGCAGCGCCTGACATGACGGTAAAGGCTTGCCCGATACCGGGTGCGTGTGGCCCATCTGTACCAGCTGATGCTGTGGGTCGATAACCCGCACTTAGCCGTTCATTCAATGATTAAGCCGGTACGATCTCAAGGAGTTCGGATGCGCTCGCATGTTTTTGGCTTCACACTTATTGCTTTAGCATCGCTTCACATGTCGGCTGAGGCCGCTCAATCCGAGCCAGGTGCTAAAAGTCCAGCGCCCGATGCGTCGTCCAAAGCCTCTGCGACAGAACCCAGTGCGAAGGGGCCAGCAAAGCCACTTGGTGATAACTTCAAAACAGGTATAGCTTTGCCTGTTGAAAAAAAAGCAGGCCCAGTTCAAGATGCGAAGGGCGCTGCTGAGGCTTCCAAATCGCCTGCCCCGGATAAGGCGGCTGTCCAAGCCCAGGCCGTAAAGACTGAACCCGGGCAACTAAAGCCCTTGTCGGGCGCGCCTGGTTTAACCCCAAGCGCAGCCACCACACCCCCGCCAGCGGCAACCGCGCTCGATGCAAACGCAACACCAAGTGCTCTGGAACAAAAGGTTCGAGGCCTTCTTGAGAGCAAGCTCGGAACCGATGGCGAGTTGATTCTCAAGTTAAGTGGCGATATGCCTGACTCACCTTCAAAGGGGGCTGATGCCGCAGCGCCAAGTCAACGTGGCTCAAAGGCGGCAGGGGCAGCCGGTGCGAAGCCCTCGGCCGAAGCGCCCAAGTCCACTGCTTCGGCTGGCGCAACGCCAACCACTAAAGACGTGCCTGCCTCAAAGGCCTCAACCTCTGCGCGTTCCTGGCAGTGGGCTGGCTCGCGTGGCCCAAGTCATTGGGGGCGTCTTGATCCTGAATACGGGCAGTGTTCTCAAGGTACGCTGCAGTCTCCAATTGCCATTTCGAAGTCTGAGGTGATTCCTGGAACGATCGAGTTACCTCGATTCATGTACGGCCCAGCTAATTTCAATATCGAGTTCCGAGGGCCAGCACTTGCGCTCAACCTGCTGACAAACTCAAAGCTTCAGTTCCGAGGGGTGGATTGGTCCCTTGACCATATTCAGTTTCGGGTCCCTGGTGAATTCTTCTACGACGGGCAGCAGTCCACGGCTTCGATTCAGTTCTATCATCGACACGGGGATCGCCAGCTAATTCTTGTTGTACCTGTTGCGGTCCGTGAGGGGCAGCCGAGCAGCGATGGCTTGAGGCATGTATTGCAACGTATACCGCTCGATGAGACCGACAAAGTATCAACAAAAAATCTTGAATGGGCGCCGATGAGTTTGGTGCCTGGTGGCATTGCGAGCGCCCTTACCTATACGGGGTCGTTGTCGCATCCGCCATGTACTGAGGGTGTCCTTTGGGTTATTTCCGAGTCGCCGCTTTTGATTAATAAGCAGCAGCACGCTGAGTTGTTGGCCTTAGTGCCCCAGGGTTTTCGCCCTACACAACCAGCACACTCACGAGCAGTCATTCGGCTTCAGACGAAGCGGCAGTAATTGCCGCGCTTGCGGCAATGAGTTGCCGAAGAGACCATTGACGGCGAAGGTCTTACATATGTTTAGACCGCCTGTCAGCAAATAACTGCCATTTGTCGTTGTGGCATAGGGCTTGCTGATATCTCCTGGCTAGGAGACCGTTTGCGATGAACCTTGTACCTGAATTTGACCCTCTGTATTTTTCTGAGGCTGCTCTGCGGATGCGCAGCTATCGGCAGCAAATTCTTTCGTCAAATATGGCAAACGTTGACACGCCGGGCTACAAGGCGCGTGACGTGCTTTTTTCGCAAGCGCTTCGCGAGCAACTTGAGGGGACCGCGTACTCAAACGCGCTACCGCTCGCTTCAAGCAACGATCGCCATTACCGAATTGGTGGCTCGCTACCCGGTGCTCCTGCGTTGCTTTACCGGATGCCCATGCAGCCTTCGCTCGACGGCAATACGGTCGATGTGGAGACTGAGCGCTCGCATTTCGCCGACAACGCCCTGCGTACAGAGGCGGCGATGACCATGCTTAGCAGTGTTATTTCATCGCGCAGGATGGCGCTTTCAGGGAACAACTCATGAGCCTCATGCGTAGTTTTCAAGTGGCTTCGACGGCGCTTTCATCGCAGTCTTTGCGTCTTAATGCGCTTGCTTCAAATCTTGCAAATGCGGAGTCAGTATCAGGCCCTGACGGTAAGCCCTACAAGCCGAGGCATGTTGTATTCAGGCCTGCGCCCATTTTGGGTGAAGTTGCAGCCGGCGTTGAAGTGGCTGCGGTTCAGGAGGACGAACGTCCTGGCCCCTTAGTCTATAAGCCTGGTCACCCGAGTGCGGATGCGAATGGTTATATCCGGATGCCCAATGTCAATCCGGTTGAAGTAATGGTCGACATGATATCTGCCTCGCGCTCATACCAAATGAATATTGAGGTGATGAACACGAGCAAGCAATTGATGCTGAAGATGCTCGATTTGGGAAGGGCGGGCTAAGCCCCCTTTCAGACGGATAAGGCTACAGGAAATCTATGAGTACAAGTCTTGGAAATTTAAGTGCGGTTGGCTCCTATGACCCAAAGACCGCAAACGCCCCGAAACTTGGGTCAAACACCATGGGCACGAGCTCCAAGGAGATCCAAGATAATTTCATGCGAATGCTGATTACGCAGTTGCAGAACCAGAACCCCTTGAATCCAATGGACAATGCCCAGTTCGCATCGCAGCTTGCTCAGATGAGTCAGCTTCAAGGGATCGAAAGCATGCGCAGTTCGATCGACAGTTTTGTCAAGCAGGTTCAAAGTGGCCGTCTTTTAGAGCAGTCCAGTCTTGTCGGTAGGCAAGTTATGGCTACCTCCGAGTCTGTTCAGTGGAACGGGACCGATGCAGTGAATTTTGCGGTAAACGCTGACGCCACGATTTCTGATGCGGTGTTGCGCATCAAGTCTTTCGATGGTCGAGTCCTCGATGAAATCAAGCTCGGGACATTGAGTGGTGACATGAAGGGTTTGTCTTGGGATGGCACTGACAAGGAAGGGGCTCCTCTCCTTCCGGGCAAGTATCTCCTGACAGTCGATGGGATCGGTTTGGATGGCAAGACAAGCAAAGGGAATGTGCTTACGCCTGCACAAGTTACGTCGGTAAGACGTGCTGGCAACGATATTGAGGTCGACTTAAGTGACGGCCGTAGTGTTTTGGATTCACAAATTTTGCAGGTTGGCGCTTAAGGTTGTTTTTATTTTTAGAACTATTGAACTAGGGTGACGGATCTATGTCCAGCGGATTTTCAATCGGTTTAAGCGGTCTTCAGACAAACTCCTCGGCAATTGAAACGGCAAGTAAAAATATTGCCTCGTCGAACGTTGTTGGCTTTAAAAGCACTGAATTTTTGTTCTCTGAAGCCTTGGCACGATCGACGTCGGGATCATCAGGTGGCAATTTTGCCCCTGCAGGAACAGGCGCGCTCACCAGAAGTATCTTTGCCGGTGGAGCGACTCGTTACTCTGCCTCACCGCTTGACCTTTCGATTAACGGTGAGGGCATGTTTTCGCTGACCCTCATGCAAGACGGTTCAAGCGAGAGGGTGTACACACGCAATGGCCAGTTTCTTACCGACAAGGATGGCAGCATCGTCAATGCTAACGGTCTTTACCTGCTTGGCTTTCCCCAAGACAACGGTGTAATCGATCTATCAAAGGCCAAGCCGCTAAAGATGCCAGCATCGCCAGTGCCAGCAAATACGACAACCACTGCCAACATCGCAGTCAATCTCGACGCACGAAAGCCTGCGATTCAAGTGGCGGGGGCAGACGGCACAGGCGGTGTCAAACTTGATGTGAAGGATCCAAATACTTACTCTCACTCAACCTTCCTAACGATTTACGACAAGGTTGGCAAACAGCACACGCTCGCGCTTTACTATCAAAAAGTTGATGGCACATCGGGTGCGGGTGGTGAATCCGGGTCGACAAAGCGTGTCACTTATAACGTCTATGGAACGATTGACGGTCAGGCATTTATAGGTGGAACCACACCCTTAAACGGTATGAGTGGTAGTGATGCATCGTCGAGTTCGGTATCGGTCGTGATGCCGAATGCGCTTGTAAGAGCGGATGATGGAACATTTACGCCAGCCGGGGACTTCAATGCAGCGGGAAAGCTTGTTATGCCGAGCCCTCCAAAAGTTCTAACGACTGTAACGTTCGAGTCAGGCTTGCTGAAGATGGTTGGTGCTACAGAAGTTAAAGCAAACTCGAATGCGAGCATCAAGATCGCACTGATGCCGCCAGCGGGAAGTCCTTTTGATCCAACCGTAGCGCTCGACGATCCGTTGAGCTTTGACTTTAGTTTTTTTGGGACTTCAAATTTTGCGTCAGCTTTTGAAGTTAAAGATATCGACCAAGATGGTTATGCAGCAGGGTCATTAACGGGCTTATCTATCGACGAAACGGGCCTGATTCGTGGCCAGTATTCAAATGGACGCTCTGTTGTGGCGGGACAGATTATGCTAACGACCTTCCCAGCAGTTAATGGTCTCAAGGAAGTCTCGCCAAGTATTTTCAAGGCAACTGACGGTGCTGGGATCGCGCGTACCGGATCTCCAGGTGCTTCAGTGTTTGGCACGATTCGCTCTCAGTCGCTCGAAGAAGCAAACGTCGACATGGCTACTGAGCTTGTGAAACTGATGGTCCAGCAAAGAAACTATCAGGCAAACGCCCAGAGCATTCGCGCGCAGGATGAGATCCTAACAACAACGATCCAGATGTCACGCTAATGGATAGACTCGTTTTTGCAGCGATGACCGGCGCGCGTGCGGCGGTCAACCAGTTGGCGATTACAGCTAACAATCTATCTAACGCTGCGACGCCGGGCTTTAGAGAGCAGATTGCAGCGTTTAGGGCTGTTCCAATGGGTGGTGATGGCGCAAACACGCGTGCTTTCACACTTGACACAACGCCGGGTTCGAACTTTTCGATGGGTGTTGTTGAAGCCACAAACAATCCGATGGATCTCGCTCTTTCGGACGGTGCTTACCTTGTCGTAAGAAGGCAAGACGGTAGAGAGGCCCTCACGCGAGCTGGACGTATGTCGGTTTCGACGACGGGTGAGCTTCGTGGTGCACTCGGCTTGCCCTTAGTTGGTGAGACAGGGCCGATTGTTGTGCCGCCAAATACGATTCCTCAAATAGGCGAGGATGGGACTGTTACGATTTTTGATCCCAACTCACCGCAGCCCCAGATTATTGGGCGCTTACGGTTGGCAAAGGCGGAAGGGACTACGTTAACGAGGGCTCCGGACGGATTGTTCGAGTTGCCCGCAGGCACAACACCACGTTCAGATCCTTCGGTCGCGGTAAAGCAAGGGTTTATTGAGGGTTCAAATGTCAGCGTTGCTTCAGCAATGATTGCGATGGTCAGCCAGCAGCGTATGTTTGATATGAATATGAAAATGATTCAGAGTGCTGATATGAACGCCCGTTCTGCGAACGGCATCATGTCACTTTCGAGGGGCTAGAGATGATCCGTTCACTATGGGTTGCTAAGACCGGCATGGATGTCAACCAGGCAAACCTGGATATCATTGCCAATAACTTAGCTAATGCTTCGACCACAGCATTCAAACGGGTTAAGCCAACTTTTGAAGATTTGCTGTATCAAACGGTTCGCAGTCCCGGTTCGCAAACCTCTGAGCAAACACAAGCTCCCAATGGACTTCAGTTTGGTACAGGTTCTAGAATTTCAGGTTCGACGCGCATTCTCACCCAAGGCACACTGGTCCGAACTCAAAATTCTCTCGACATGGGGATCTCTGGCAACGGCTATTTTCAAATCAATTTACCGACAGGCGTTGCTGCATACACCCGCGACGGTAACTTCACAAAAGACAACCAGGGTCAGTTGGTGACCATGCAAGGTTATGTGGTGGCTCCGGGGATTACGATTCCGGCCGAGGCTACCTCGATTTCCGTGTCGCAGTTTGGCCAGATCTCAGTCACCCTGGCTGGGCAAGCGCAGGCCCAACAAGTGGGCGCCTTACAGGTTGTTAATTTCGTTAATCCAGCAGGGCTTGAATCGATCGGCAACAACCTCTTCATTGAGACGGCGGCTTCGGGCAATCCCACACAAGGTACGCCCGGTGAGAATGGTCTGGGTTCAATTCAGCAGTTCTTCATCGAGCAGTCCAACGTAAACGTTGCAGAGGAACTCGTATCACTCATCCAAGCCCAGCGTGGTTACGACGTCAACACGAGAGTAGTTCGTGCATCCGATGAGATTTTGCAGCGTCTGTCCCAGATTTAAGTGAGTGACTAAGATGCCGAGTCATGAAAAAGCGCAGGAAAACGCCAGTCGCGAAAAAGCCGATCGATTGGTGTTCGCGAGGTCGACAAAGTTACTAACTCTTTTGGGTTTGGTATCGATTTTGGCGGCTTGTGCATCAGCCCAGCAATCAATTCAAGCTTCGCCACCGGTGGTTCGTCCTAAGCCGCTCGCTGCCACGCCAGGTTCACAGGGCAGTTTGTTTCCTGCGGCGCTTTCAGCAGGTGCGCCAAGGCCGCTTTTTGAGGATCGACGTGCTCGTGCAGTTGGCGATTTATTGCAAGTCGTTTTACAAGAGCGGACCACAGCGAAGCGAGCTTCGGGTAATCAAGCATCGCGCGCAGCAGCGACCGAGTTGTCCATGTCTGCCTCCGGTTTACCGCTTGCGAAAGCGCTCAATGGTCCCAAGATGACGGCTGAGAGCGACTTGAGTTTTCAAGGCAAGGGCGCAGCAAGTGCGAATAACGACTTCACTGGGACCATCATGGTCATGGTCACTCAAGTGCTCAGTAACGGTAATTTAGTTGTCTCTGGTGAAAAGCAAATCGCTATTGGACGCGAAGAAGAAGTTATTCGCTTTTCAGGGATCATTAACCCAGCTGATCTTTCGAACAATACCGTGGCTTCGACACAAGTTGCAGACGCGCGTGTTGAATACAGGGGCCGCGGTATTGCAGACGACGCGACTCAGCCTGGATGGTTGTCGCGGACGCTGATGAAAGTACTTCCGTACTAAGTATGATAACGATGCGTCTTTTAAATTTCAAGGCTTGGGTCGGCATGGCGCTTTTTCTGGCGCTTATCGGTTTTCAACAGGCCAATGCAGCAAAGCTTCGTGACATTAGCGCCATATCGGGCGTTCGGAGCAACCAACTTATTGGTTATGGACTCGTGGTCGGTTTAGATGGATCAGGTGATCAGACAACACAAACGCCATTCACGATCCAGACCACGATTTCTCTGCTACAAGCGCTTGGTGTGACCTTGCCCCCTGGGCAAAGGATGCAATTGAGAAACACGGCTGCCGTTATGGTCACTGCGTCGCTGCCCTCATTTGCTCGACCAGGGCAAGCGATCGATGTAGCTGTTTCTTCGATGGGTAACGCGAAGAGTCTCAAAGGGGGGATGCTCTTGATGACCCCTCTTCGGGGCGCGGACGGGCAGGTTTATGCGATTGCGCAAGGTTCGATTCTCGTTCCTGGGGTTGGTGCTGGCGGCGGCGGCGCCTCGGTCACCGTCAACCACCAATCGGTGGGTCGAGTGCCTTCGGGTGCGATGGTAGAGCGCTCAGTGCCGCAAAATATTGACGACGACTTACTGCAGGTTGACTTACATCGATCTGACTTTGCCCAGATGCAAAAGGTTGTGGAAGCGGTTGCTCGGCGCTTCGGACCAAACGTGGCAGTTCCTTTGGATGCAAGGGCCATGCAGTTGCGTCTGCCGCAATCGCAGACCGAACGCGTTCGTTTTGTTGCTGAATTAGAGCAGCTCAACATCGACATCGTTGAGGATGTGCCCAGAGTTATCATTAATTCAAGAACGGGTTCTGTGGTGATGAACCAGGGCGTCAAACTGGATCCTGTGGCGGTAGCCCATGGAAGTCTCACCGTAAAGATCACCCGTGACCCTGTCGTGTCTCAGCCAGCACCTCTCAGTCAAGGCCAAACGGTTGCAACCCAAAGGACGAATGTTGACGTGTCTGTGGGTCCAGGGTCGCTTGGCGCTCTGCCGCGCTCTGCCTCGCTCGAGGAGGTCGTTCGTGCACTCAACCTGCTGGGGGCAAACGCCCAAGATCTGGTTGCTATTCTCCAGGCTATGAAAGCCGCGGGTGCACTCAAGGCAGAGTTGGAGCTGATTTAATGGCGCTCACTAATTTTGATCCTCTACTTAGCGGCTTAGGGCGTTTCCAGGCGCAAAAGGGAACCCCTTCTTCGGCCGGTTCTTCGCCTAAAGAAATCGCCCAAGGCTTCGAGTCGCTTTTGATTCGACAGTTTCTTGCCGCTGCTCGGTCTGGAGCCCTTGAGTCGTCCGAACAACAAGAGAGTGGTTGGCTTGAGATGGCCGACGACGCGATGGCTGGTTTTCTTGCCAGTCAAGGTGGCCTGGGTCTTGCGAATCAAGTGGCCTCGCTCTTGGATCAAGGTAGGCATCGCAGCCTCCAGAGCGCGGTAAGCGATAAGTCGAAGCCACTTTCCTCGCCGCTTGATGGGGCCAATGAAAGCAATGCAGCCAATCCATTGGGCCGATTTAACATTTCCCGAGATCCCGCCGTTGATCCTCTTGGCGCGATAGATCCAAGATCACGCCTGGTCTTTAAGAACGATGCAGTCACGACTCAACGGGATAATCAGAAATGACGGGAATGACAACGGTCAATGCAATTGGCCTTTCAGGACTTAGGACTGCTCAGGCGGGCATGACCTCGACCGCAAACAACGTAGCTGGCGCGGCGGTTGATGGTTTTCACCGCAGACAAATACATCCCTTGATTGCGTCTCCAACTTCTGACCCCTTGATTCAGGGGGGCGCAGTGATGATTGACTCTGTGGTTCGTGGCTATTCGGCCCTTGCCACCGAACAGTACTTTGCAAATCACAGCAAGCTTTTGCAGTCGTCGACGATGTCTAAGTCGTCCGTTGTTGTTGACAAAATGCTCGTCGATGAAGCGGAAGCTCTGACGAAAGTCCTAAACGGTTTTTTTCTCTGCAGCTGCGGATGTCTCAGCGGACCCGGCTTCAGTGACGGTTAGAGCGGCATTTGCTACGACTTCCAGAGAGACTGCTGATAGAATTCGCTCGCTTGCAGAGGTGATTCAGGAAACGAGGAATCAGGCCCACCTTGAGATGGACCGTGTCGTCCAGGAAGCAAACGAGAAGTCAGAGGCACTCGCCCGCGTCAATATGTTGATCCAAGGGTCGAGCGCTTTCGGAAAACCAACGCCTTCAGCAGACTTGCTCGATGAGAGAGATCGCCTAGCATCTCAACTCGCAGATCTTGTCGGTGCGAGAGCCTATGTTTCCGACAAAGGCCAGGCTGTGTTGCGCTTCGACGGGCTAACGCTTGTTGACGGGGTGCAGTCGTTTAAGCTCAAGGTTGAGAAGAACGAGGGCATTCCTACAGGTATCGTCACGCTAACTCGTAGTGATCTTGGCGATGACACCATCTTTGGCGCAGCTAAAGGTGGTGGCGATGTACTCGGCCAATTTGGCGGCTTGACGCGATATGCAGATGGTGCGCTAACCTGGCTTAAGAAGCTTGACCAATTGGCAGAGCGCATTGTTTCGGTTACCTCTCCACCAGCGGGTGAGACGTGGACGACGAAACCCGATGCTCAGGGCGCAACGACCGAAGTCGCTGCCATGTTCGCCATTGGCACCAATCTGGATGGGCAGAAAGCGCTGAGTTTGAAATCCCTGCTAGACGGGGCTGATAAAGTGCCATGGGCCGATTCTGTATCCAGTTCTTCGCCTCCACACCAATCGATGTTTATTGCACTCGCCGATCAACGGACACCCATCCTGCAGGCTTGGGCGAGTTGGGCTACGGACGTCTCGAGCGATATGTCCAATTGGCGTGCTGAAGAGGCGTCTTTTACTGCAGTCGATAAGGCTTTAAATGAGCAACTTCAGCAAGTTTCTGGCGTCGACTTAGATGAAGAGGCAACAAATCTTCTACGTTTTCAGCAACTCTATCAGGCTAATAGTTCGGTGATGCAAGCCGCTATGAAAATGTTCGATATTTTGATTGGCATCTCCCGCTGAGGACTATGAGTCATGCGCACCACAATAGCAAACCGGTTTGACGAATCACTCACAGCGATCCAGACGCACGCCCGTCAAGTGGCCGACGAGCAGAACAGACTCAGCACGGGTACGAAATTACTGCGCGCCTCCGATTCTCCCATTGCAATCGGTAGGGCGGTGGACTTAAGAACTTCTTCTGCGCATCTTGACTCGCTAAAGCGCTTGCAGGGCGCAGCAACAAACCGCATGGCTGAAGCCGAGCTCGCGATGCAGGATGCGGCGCGCGTTCTTGACGACTTTCATCAGCTATGGGCAGCCACCCAAAACGGTAGTCTTGGTCCGGATCAATTGCGCCTGTTTAGTACCCAGGCCAGAGCGCTTCAAGAGGAGTTACGTCAGACCCTTACAAGAACTGATGCAGGTGGCTATCGTTTATTTGATTCGAAGAGTCTGCTTGTCATGATCGG
>Ga0256335_1000030_pt1 | contig 14463 bp, 10 predicted proteins | sample AtltaT_29_FD_189999 | JGI IMG/M metagenome (GOLD analysis project Ga0256335, IMG submission 189999) | Metatranscriptome of freshwater microbial communities from Altamaha River, Georgia, United States - Atl_Miss_RepB_8h (Metagenome... | ecosystem: Environmental > Aquatic > Freshwater > River...
GCGGAATGCGATTACGAGCGGGCGGCAGGCTTTTTCGCGGCCGTCTCGAGAATCTGCTGCGCGATCTGCGAAGGCACCTGCTCGAAGGTGTGCGGCTCCATCGAGTAGCTGGCGCGGCCCTTCGAGAGGGAGCGGATGGCGGTGGCGTAGCCGAACATTTCAGCGAGCGGCACGTGCGCGTTGAGGACGGTCTGACCGGCCTTGGCGTCCACGCCCTGAATGATGCCCCGGCGGCGGTTGATGTCGCCGAGGAGGTCGCCCTGATATTCGTCCGGCGTGGTGACCTCGACCTTCATGATCGGCTCGAGGATGATGGGCTTGGCGTCCTTGAACGCTTCCTTCAGCGCGAAGATGCCGGCCATCTTGAACGCGAGCTCGTTGGAGTCCACCTCGTGGAAGGAACCGTCCACCACGGCGACCTTGATGTCGATGACCTGGTAGCCGGCATAGACACCGGAGCGGCAGGCTTCCTCGATGCCATCGATGACGGCAGGGACGTATTCCTTGGGAATGGCACCACCGACGATCTTGTTCTCGATCTCGATGCCCTTGCCCTTCTCGTTGGGCTCGACGGTGACGCAGGCGTGACCGTATTGGCCGCGTCCACCGGACTGGCGGATGAACTTGCCTTCACCTTCGGCGGCCTTGGTGATGGTTTCGCGATAGGCGATCTGCGGAGCGCCGGAGTTGGCCTCGACCTTGAACTCGCGTTTGAGGCGGTCGATGATGATTTCGAGGTGAAGCTCACCCATGCCGGCAATGATGAGCTGCCCGGTTTCCTCGTTGGTGAAGCAGCGGAAGGTCGGATCTTCCTCCGCCAGGCGTTGCAGGCCTTCGGACATCTTGTCGCGGTCGGCCTTGGTCTTGGGCTCGACGGCCATGCTGATGACCGGCTCGGGGAAGGTCGGCGGCTCGAGCGCGATGTCGAAGTTCTCGTCGCAGAGCGTGTCACCCGTGGTGATGTTGCGCAGGCCGACCAGGGCCGCGATGTCACCGGAGTAGGCGACATCAATGTCCTTGCGCTCGCTGCCCTGAATGATCATCAGGCGGCTGACGCGCTCGCGCTTGCGGGTGCGGGGATTGTAGATCGTGTCACCCTTCTTGAGCTGACCGGAATAGACGCGGAAGAAGACGAGCTTGCCGGCGTAGGGATCGGTCCAGAGCTTGAACGCGAGCGAGCAGAACTTGGCGTTGTCATCCGATCCGGCGACCACCTTGTTCTCCGTGCCGGGTTCATGGCCCTCAGCCTGAGGGATGTCGATGGGGCTCGGGAGATAGTCGATCACGGTGTCCACGAGCACCTGCACGCCCTTCTTCTTGAAGGCGGACCCGCAGAGGACGGGGATGAGTTCAATCTTGCAGGTGAGCCGGCGGATGGCGGCCTTGAGCACCTCGGGCGAGATGGGCTTTTCCTCGAGCACCAAATCGGCGATGACGTCGTCCTTGTTGGACACGGCGTCGATCAGGTCGGCCAAGGCGGCCTTGGCCTTATCCTTGAGGGCATCGGGGATTTCCTTGACCTCGTAGTTAAGACCCTCGTTGACCACGTCACCTTCGCCCCAGATAAAGGCCTTCTGGTTCACCACGTCAATCAAACCGGCGAACTTGTCTTCCGCACCGATGGGGAGGAAGACGGGGAAGGCGTATGCCTTCAGCTTGTTGCGCATGTCCGCGAGGGCGTTGTCAAAATTCGCGCCGGTGCGGTCCATTTTGTTGACGAACGCAATGCGCGGAACCTTGTATTTGGTCGCCTGGCGCCAGACCGTCTCGGACTGGGGCTGCACGCCCGCCACACCGCAGAAAACGGCGACCGCGCCATCCAGCACGCGCATCGAGCGCTCCACCTCGGCGGTGAAGTCCACGTGGCCGGGCGTGTCGATGATGTTGATGCGATGCGGCACGTCCCTATAGGCCTTGTAGATGCCGTCCTCGCCGGGCTTGGTGGACTTCTGGGTCCAGAAGCAGGTCACGGCGGCCGATGTGATGGTGATGCCGCGCTCCTTCTCCTGCTCCATCCAGTCGGTGACGGTGTTGCCATCATCCACGTCACCGATCTTATGAATCAGGCCGGTGTAAAACAGAATGCGCTCGGTCGTGGTGGTCTTGCCGGCGTCGATGTGTGCGGCAATGCCAATGTTACGGGTGCGTTCCAGCGTGTATTGCCGGTTGGTCGAGTTGATGGCCTTGTTTTCGGCGAGGGTGCTCATAGGAATTCAGGATGGGTCTTGGTAAAAAAAACGCCCCGATGCGTGGTGCGCCTTCGGGGCGGCAAAAAAGGTGGTTGCGACTACCAGCGGAAGTGCGCGAAAGCCTTGTTCGCCTGCGCCGTCTTGTGGACTTCGTCGCGCTTGCGGATGGCATTGCCCTGGCCCTGGTAGGCATCCATGATTTCGGAGGCGAGCGCCTGACTCATGGGGACGCCCTTGCGCGCGTCGGCGAAAGTGACAATCCAGCGGACCGCGAGGGAGGCCTGACGGTCAGCGGGGACTTCAAGGGGCACCTGATAGGTGGCACCGCCAACGCGGCGGGGCTTCACTTCGAGGCGCGGCTTGGCGTTGTCCACCGCGCGCTGGAGAACATCCACCGGGCTGGCATCCGGCACCTTTTCGGTGAGCGAGTTAAAGGCACCGTAAACGATGCGCTGGGCGACGCTCTTCTTGCCGCACTTCATGACGGTGTTGATGAGCCGGCCGACGAGCGCGCTGTTGAAGCGGCCGTCCGGGGTGATTTCACGTTTGACTGCTTGACGACGACGAGACATGGCAAAACGGGTGGGTGGAGATTATGCGGCTTTCTTGGCTTCCTTCGGGCGCTTGACGCCGTATTTCGAGCGGCTGACACGGCGCTTTTCCACGCCGGCGGCATCGAACGTGCCGCGGACAATGTGGTAGCGGACGCCGGGCAGATCCTTCACACGGCCACCGCGCACCAGCACGATGGAGTGTTCCTGAAGGTTGTGGCCTTCATCGGGAATGTAGGCGATGACCTCATAGCCATTGGTGAGACGAACCTTGGCGACCTTGCGGAGCGCGGAGTTCGGCTTCTTGGGCGTGCGGGTCATGACCTGCACGCACACACCACGGCGGAAGGATGCGCCTTCGAGCGCCGGTGACTTCGACTTGTAACGGATCTTGCTGCGGCCCTTGCGGACGAGCTGGTTGATGGTCGGCATTGCTTATCAGCCTTCAGTTGTGCACCCCAACCCCGTCTTGGGGAAAGGAGCGCGGATTGTTAGCGAACGGTTTTTTCGTGGCAACCTGTTTTTTGGATTGACGGAAACATTTCAACTCAAGCCAGCAGGGGGGCCGGAGCCGGGGCTTCAGCCGCGGGAGGTTCCTCAATGGGCAACTCCTCGACGGTGGGCTTGAGGGTCACGTTGCGGTGCATCGGGAATCCCGTGCCTGCCGGGATGATGTGGCCCATGATGACGTTTTCCTTGAAGCCGCGCAGGTAGTCGCTCTTGCCCATCGTCGCTGCCTCGGTGAGAACACGGGTGGTGTCCTGGAAGGATGCGGCGCTGAGGAACGACTCGGTCTCAAGCGAGGCCTTGGTGATACCGAGCAGCACGGGAGCGCCCTCGGCGGGCTTGCCACCCATCTTCTCGACGCGTGCATTCTCCTCATCGAAGGCAATCTTGTCGATCTGCTCGCCCCAAAGGAACGTGGTGTCGCCGGGTTCGGTGATGCGGACCTTGCGGAGCATCTGCCGGATGATGATCTCGATGTGCTTGTCGTTAATCGTCACGCCCTGCACGCGATAGACCTCCTGAATCTCATTCACGAGGTGCTCCTGCAGCTCTTGGGTGCCGCAGACATCAAGGATTTCGTGCGGGACCACCGGGCCCTCGGTGAGCTGCTGGCCCTTCTTCACGAAGTCACCCTTGAAGACGATGACGTGCTTGCCGATCGCGATGAGGTGCTCCTCTTCGAGGCCGGTCGCAGCGTCCTTGACCAGGATGCAGCGCTTGCCCCGCACGCTCGGACCGAAATCGACGATACCGTCAATCTTGGCGATCTCGGCGGCGTCCTTCGGGCGGCGGGCTTCGAACAGCTCGGCCACACGCGGAAGACCACCGGTGATGTCCTTGGTCTTGGAGGATTTGCGCGGCGTCTTGGCGAGGAGGGAGCCGGCAACGATGTGATCCCCTTCGTTGACAACGATGTGCGCCCCCGCGGGAATGGGATACTGCGCGAGCGGCTCGCCGTTCTTGTCCTCGATGATGATCTGCGGATGCAGGTCTTCCTTATGCTCGATGACGACCATGGCCTCCTGGCCGGTGGATTCTTCGAGCTCCTGCTTCATGGTCACGCCCTCGATGATGTCGTTGAAGACAATCGTGCCGGCCTTCTCGGAGAGCACGGGGACGTTGTAGGGATCCCACTGCACGAACGTCTCGCCCTTCTTGACCTTGCCCCCGTTCTTCACGGAGATGACGGAGCCGATGACGATGTTGTGGGTCTCCAGCTCGCGGCCATCGTCGGCCAGCAGCGTGAGTGAACCATTCTTGTTCAGGACGATGCAGTTGCCATCTTCCAGTTCGACGATGCGGAGATCGTTGAATCGGACGGTGGCGTCGACCTTCGTCTTGATCTGCGGCTGCTTGAACGTGCCCTGCGCGGTGCCACCAAGGTGGAACGTGCGCATGGTCAGCTGCGTGCCGGGTTCGCCGATGGACTGCGCGGCAATGATGCCGACGGCCTCGCCAAGCTTGACCGTCAAGCCGGTGCCGAGATGACGGCCGTAGCAGAGCATGCAGCAACCGACCTTCGCCTCGCAGGTGAGCACGGACCGGATCTTGACACGGTCAACATTCGCGGCCTCGACGGCCTTCGCCTTGAGTTCATCGATCTCTTCGTTGGCCTTGACCAGCTTGGTCTTCGGGCTGGTCGGATCCACGATGTCCTCGGCGGCATGCCGGCCGATGAGGCGCTCGCTGAGCTTGACCACCACTTCCTCGCCCTCACGGATTTCGGAAACCCAGATGCCGTTGGTGGTGCCGCAATCTTCCATGCGGATGATCACGTCCTGCGCCACGTCAACGAGCTTGCGGGTCATGTAACCGGAGTCCGCCGTCTTGAGTGCCGTGTCGGCAAGGCCTTTGCGGGCACCGTGCGTCGACATGAAGTATTCGACGACCGTGAGGCCTTCGCGGAAGTTCGAGAGAATCGGCTTCTCGATGATTTCACCGGAGGGCTTGGCCATCAGGCCGCGGAGACCGGCGAGCTGCCGGACCTGTGCCTTGTTGCCGCGCGCACCGGAGTCCACCATCAGATAGACCGGGTTGAACTCCTTTTTGCCCTGGTTCTCCTGCAACGTCTTGAGCATGACGTTCGCGATCTGGTCAGTGCAGTGAGTCCAGATGTCGATGACCTTGTTGTAGCGCTCGCCACCCGTGATGGCGCCGGCGCGGTGCTGCTTGTCCACCTGGCCGATCTGCTTGAGCGCGGCATCGATCTCCTCCTTCTTGGCGTGAGGAATGATCATGTCGTCAATGCCGATTGACACGCCTGCCTTGGTGGCCTCACGGAAGCCGAGCTCCTTGAGCCGGTCGAGCGCCTCAATGGTCTTTTCGTGACCGCAGGTCTTGTAGCAGTTCCAGATCAGCTCGCCGATCTTGCTCTTGTTGACCACGATGTTCGGGAAACCCATGCCCTCAGGCCAGATCTCCGAGAAGATCACGCGTCCCACCGTGGTCTCGACGGTCTTCTTGTCCGCAGAACCATAAACGGTCTTGCGGCCAAGATCGGGGTTCGCGATGACGATGCGATCATGCGTCTTCACGTCGCCTTCCTGGTAAGCGAAGATGACCTCGTCCTTGGATCCGAACAGCATCGGCACCTTCTTGCTCTTGCCCGCACGCGGCTCGGCCGTGAGGTAGTAACAGCCCAGCGTGATGTCCTGGGTAGGCGTCATGATGGGCTTGCCGGACGACGGGCTGAACACGTTCAGCGGGGCCATCATCAACATGCGGGCCTCCATTTGCGCCTCGACGGAGAGGGGCACGTGCACGGCCATCTGGTCACCGTCGAAGTCCGCGTTGTAAGCGGTGCAGACCAAGGGGTGAATGCGGATGGCCTCGCCTTCAATCAGCGTCGGCTCGAAGGCCTGGATCGAGAGGCGGTGCAACGTTGGGGCACGGTTCAGCAGCACCGGGTGGCCCTTGGTGACTTCTTCCAAGATGTCCCACACTTCGGGCGACTGCCGCTCGATCATCTTCTTGGCCGAGCGCACGGTGTGGACGTAGCCACGTTCCTTGAGCTTGCGGATGATGAACGGCTCGAACAGCACGAGCGCCATCTTCTTGGGCAGACCGCACTGGTTGAGCTTGAGTTCCGGACCGATGACGATGACCGAGCGGCCGGAGTAGTCAACGCGCTTGCCGAGCAGGTTCTGGCGGAAACGGCCCGACTTGCCCTTGAGCATGTCGGAGAGCGATTTCAGCGAACGGTTGCCCGCGCCAGTGACCGCACGACCGTGACGGCCATTGTCGAAGAGCGCGTCCACGGCTTCCTGGAGCATGCGCTTTTCGTTGCGGATGATGACCTCGGGCGTCTTGAGCTGGAGCAGGTTCTTCAACCGGTTGTTCCGGTTGATGACGCGGCGATAGAGATCGTTGAGGTCGGAGGTCGCAAAGCGGCCGCCTTCGAGCGGCACGAGAGGACGCAGGTCCGGAGGGATGACCGGCAGCACGGTGAGGATCATCCACTCAGGCCGCGACTTGGAGCTGATGAAGCCCTGATGAAGCTTGATGCGTTTGGCGAGCTTCTTGCGGATTTGCTTGGACTTGGTCTCGGTCATCGCGATCTGCAGCTCGTCCACGGTCTTCTGCAGGTCGAGCTTGGCGAGCGCGTCGCGGACACCTTCGGCGCCGATTTTCGCCTGAAAGGCGTCGGCTCCGTAAGTTTCCTTCGCTTCCCGATACTCGTGCTCGCTCAGCAGCTGATGCTGCTTGAGGGGCGTGTTACCGGGGTCAATGACGAGGTAGTCCTCGTAGTAGATCACGCGCTCGAGGTTGCGGGCGGTCATGTCCAGCATGAGCCCCAGGCGCGAAGGCATGCACTTGAAGAACCAGATGTGCGATACCGGCACGGACAACTCAATGTGACCCATGCGTTCGCGGCGCACGCGGGCGAGGGTGACCTCGACGCCGCAGCGGTCGCAGACCACGCCCCGGTGCTTGATGCGCTTATACTTGCCGCACGAGCACTCCCAGTCCTTGACGGGACCGAAGATGCGCTCGCAGAACAGGCCGCCTTTTTCGGGCTTGAACGTGCGGTAGTTGATGGTCTCGGGGTTCTTGACCTCGCCCTTGGACCAGGCGCGCATGGTCTCCGGGCTGGCAACGGTGATGCTGACGTAATCAACCAGGTTGACCTTGTCCAGGCCGAGCAGTTCGCGGGCGGTTTCTTTGGCGCTAATCATGATGTTTAGTGCGTTGGTTGTTACGTTGAATCAGAGGGCGGCGAGCAGGGCCTGCGGGTTGGGCGCGGCCTGCGCGGATTCCACCGGGTTGCTGTAGCCGACCTTCACATCAAGGCCGAGGGATTGCATTTCCTTCACGAGCACGTTGAACGACTCGGGAACGCCGGCCTCGAGGGCGTTGTCGCCCTTGACGATGGCCTCGTAGATGCGGGTGCGGCCCTGCACGTCGTCGGACTTCACGGTCAGGAGCTCCTGCAACGTGTAGGCCGCGCCGTAGGCTTCCATCGCCCACACTTCCATTTCGCCGAAGCGCTGGCCGCCATACTGCGCCTTGCCGCCCAGCGGCTGCTGGGTGACCAGCGAGTAGGGTCCGACAGCGCGGGCGTGGATTTTGTCCGCGACCAAGTGGCCGAGCTTCATCATGTAAATGAACCCTACCACGATTTCCTGATCAAAGGGCTCACCCGTGCGGCCATCGAAGAGGGTGGCCTTGCCGTGCTCGCCGACGAGCGGCTGGCCGACTTCCTTCTTGTGCAGGTCCCCGGCTTCCTTCAGGTAGCCGCGGATTTCCTTTTCCTTGATGCCATCGAAGACGGGCGTGGCAAACTTGAGGCCGAGGAATTTCGCCGCCCAGCCCAAGTGCGTCTCGAGGAGCTGACCGACGTTCATGCGCGAAGGCACGCCCAGCGGGTTCAGCACGATGTCCACCGGAGTGCCGTCCGCGAGGAACGGGAGGTCCTCTTCGGGAACGATCTTGGCGACGACGCCCTTGTTACCGTGGCGGCCGGCCATCTTGTCGCCGACCGACAGCTTGCGCTTCGAGGCGATGTAAACTTTCACCTGCTTGATGACGCCAGGATCGACATCCTCGCCGGATTCGGCGCGGCCGACTTCCTCGTCGTGCTGCATCTGCAGGTCGTCGAACTTCTTCTTAAACGTGCCGATGATCTCGTTGATCTTGTTACGGATCGGCGACGGGTCGATTTCGATCTTGTCATAGACCTGCGCCAGCTTGCGGAGCAGGGTCTTGGTGATCTTGCGGTTCGCCGGGATGATGATCTCACCGGTCTCCGCGTTGGTCACGTCGAGGGGGATTTTCTCGCCGAGCAGTATGTTCGAGAGTGCCTCAGTAAGCTGGTCACGGAGGGTCTCAATCTTGCCCTTGAATTCGTCCTCGACGACCTTCTGGGCACGTTTGGCGTCCTTGTCCACGCTCTTGACGGGGGCGGACATGTCGGTGGGCTTCTTGGCCGAGACCTTCACGTCCATGACGATGCCATAGGTGCCGGAGGGAACCTTGAGCGAGGTGTCCTTAACGTCGGCGGCCTTCTCGCCGAAGATGGCGCGCAGCAGGCGCTCTTCGGGCGCGAGTTCCGTCTCGCTCTTCGGGGTGATCTTGCCGACGAGAATGTCGCCGGGCTTCACTTCCGCGCCGATGCGGATGACGCCGTCGGGTCCGAGGTTCTTGAGCGCTTCCTCGCCAAGGTTCGGAATGTCGCGTGTGATCTCTTCGGGTCCGAGCTTGGTGTCGCGGGCCCCGACCTCGAACTCATCAATGTGGATGGACGTAAACACGTCGTCCTTCACGATGCGCTCGCTGATGAGGATGGCGTCCTCGAAGTTGTAGCCGTTCCACGGCATGAACGCGACGAGCACGTTGCGGCCGAGCGCGAGTTCGCCGCCGCCGGTGCAGGGGCCGTCGGCAATGGCCTGGCCCTTCTTGACGGTGTCGCCCTTGGCGACGAGCGGTCGCTGGTTGACGCAGGTGGCCGCGTTGGAACGCATGAACTTGCGCAGGCGATAAATCCAGATGCCGTCCTCGGGGGCGTGCTTGAGCTTCTTCTTGGTCTCGGGGATCTTCCCGTCCTTCGTGATGATGATCTGATCACCGGCCACGCTGGCGACCTTGCCGGCCTCGTCGGCGACGAGCACCGCCATCGAGTCGCGCGCCACGCGCTCTTCGAGACCGGTGGCGACAAACGGCGCCTCGGTGATCATCAGCGGCACGGCCTGGCGCTGCATGTTCGAACCCATCAACGCGCGGTTCGCGTCGTCGTGCTCGAGGAACGGAATCAAGCCGGCCGCCACGGACACGAGCTGCTTGGGCGACACGTCCATGTAGTCGACTTCCTGCGGTTCAACGTCCACGAAGTCGCCCTTGCGGCGGCAGGTGACGGTCGGGTTGAGGAAGTGGCCCTTGTCATCGAACGGCGCGTTGGCCTGCGCAATGGTGAAGCCTTCCTCGCGGTCGCCCGTGAGGTAATCCAACTCACCGGTGATGCGGCCTTTCACAACCTTGCGGTAAGGCGTCTCGATGAAGCCGAAGTCGTTCACGCGCGCGAAGGTCGCGAGCGAGGCGATGAGGCCGATGTTCGGGCCTTCCGGCGTTTCGATGGGGCAGATGCGGCCGTAGTGCGACGGATGCACGTCGCGGACCTCGAAGCCCGCGCGGTCGCGCGAAAGACCCCCGGGTCCAAGGGCCGACAGGCGGCGCTTGTGGGTCAACTCGGCGAGCGGGTTGATCTGGTCCATGAACTGCGAGAGCTGCGAACGGCCGAAGAAGTCGCGCACCACGGCGGAGAGCGCCTTCGGGTTGATGAGCTTCGCGGGCGTCATCGTGTCCACTTCCTGATCGAAGAGCGTCATGCGCTCCTTGACGAGACGCTCGGTGCGGGCCAGGCCCACGCGGCACTGGTTGGCGAGCAGTTCGCCCACCGTGCGGACGCGGCGGCTACCGAGGTGGTCAATGTCGTCCACGCTCCCCTGCCCCTTCTTGAGTTTGAGGAGATACTTGGTGGACTCAACGAGGTCCTGCTTGGTGAGGATGCGGGAGGTCGCGGTGTCACCGAAGTTGAGCTTCTGATTGATCTTGTAGCGGCCCACACGACCCAGATCGTAGCGCTTCGGATCGAAGAACAGGCGCTTGATGAGCGCGCGCGCGTTCGCCGCAGTGGGCGGATCGCCGGGGCGCAGGCGACGGTAGATGTCCTTGAGCGCCTCCTCTTCGTTCTTGGTCGGATCCTTTTTGAGGCACTTGATGATGATGCCGTCGTCCACGGAGGTGTCCACGACCTTGATCTTGCTCACGCCGAGCTCGGCGATCTGCTTGACGACCGCCTTGGACAGCGGCTCGAAGGCACGGGCGACGACGATGTTCTTGTCGGCGTCAATCGCGTCTTCGACCAGCACCTTGTTGGCGATATCTTCGAGACCTTCGGCCTTTTTGACCGGGATTTCCTCGATATCGTAGAAGAGCTTGATGATCTCCTCGTCCGTGCCGCGGATCACGTCCTTCTTGGGCTTCTCGTCGCCATCGAGGAACGCGAGCGCGCGGAAGAGCGTCGTGGTGAGAAACTTCCGGCGGCGCTTTTTGCGGTCCAGATAGACGTAGAGCATGTCGCTCGTGTCGAACTGGGCCTCATACCAGGAGCCACGGTCGGGAATGATGCGGAAGCTGTGGAGCTTCTTGCCGTTCGGGTGCGTCGTCTCCTCGAAGGCGAGGCCGGGCGAGCGGTGCAACTGGCTGACGATGACGCGCTCCGCACCGTTGATGACGAACGTGCCCTGCGGGGTCATGAGCGGCAGTTCGCCCATGAACACCTTTTCTTCCTTCGCGCCGCGCGTCTCGTCGCGGAGGCGGAAGGTCACGTGCAGGGGTGCGCCGAAAGTCAGGCCCTCGCGGATGCTGTCAAGCCAGTTGAGCTTGGGGTCGCCGATCTCGAAACCGGTGTATTCCAGCACGGTCTTGCCGTCGTAGCTCTCGATGGGAAAGACCTCGCGGAAGACGGCCTCCAGCCCGACGTTCTTGCGCTTGGACGGCGTAACCTGCGTCTGGAGGAACTCGACGTAGGAGTTGACCTGGATTTCGATCAGGTTCGGCGGAACCACGGGTTCCTTGATCTTGCCGAAGTTGATGCGTTCTGCGTTTCGCGTTGCCATGGTCTGATTCGGGCTGGCCCGGCACCCGCCGGGCGGTTTCATTTCGAGACGAAAAGAGGCTGGCTCCCGGGTCGCCCCGGAAGTCGGCCATCAAAATTCAAATGCTACTTCTGCAACAAATCTGGTTCCCGCGCCGCGCCGCCTCCCGCGGGGGAAGGGCGGGCGACGGCCGGTGTGGCCGCCGCCCGCTCGACGGCAAGCTTACTTGAGTTCGACCTTCGCGCCGGCGTCCTCGAGCTTCTTCTTGGCGGCCTCGGCATCAGCCTTGTTCGCGCCTTCGAGCACGGGCTTGGGAGCGCCTTCAACCAGCGCCTTGGCCTCGGCGAGGCCCAGACCGGCCTTGACCTCACGGACGGCCTTGATGACGCCAATCTTGTTGGCACCGGCTTCCTTGAGGATCACGTCGAAGGTGTCCTTGGCGGCGGCGGCAGGAGCGGCGGCAGCGCCACCAGCGGCGGCTCCACCAGCGGCGGCGACGGCCACCGGAGCGGCGGCGGTCACGCCCCACTTGCTCTCCAACTGCTTCACCAGGTCAGCGGCTTCCAGAACGGTCAGCGCGCTCAACTCGTCAACCAACTTTGCAATGTCTGCCATGTTTTCTTTCTGTAGTCTCGTCGCCCCCGGAGCCCCGGGGATTTGAGCCGGCAGCCGCCGGCCGACGATTCACTCTATGTGTTTCGTTGTTTGTTTCCCCGCCGGCAACAGGCCGGCGGAAAGCGTTCAGGCGGGCTTTTCGGCCTTGGCCTTGATGACCCGGGCAATCTGCGAGCCCGGGGTGTTGATGAGGGCCGCCAGCTTCTGGGCCGGAGCCTGCAGCACGCCCAGCAGCTTGCCGCGCAGCTCCTCGAGCGACGGAAGGTCGGCGAGGGCGATGATGTCCGTGCCTTCGAGGCGCTTGTTGCCGAGGTGGCCGAACTTGAGCTTCGGCTTCTCAAACTCGGCGGCGAAGTTCTTCAGCGCCTTCGAGGCGGCGGTGACATCCTTCTGGCCGGTGACGACAGCCAGCTGGCCGGCGAGTGCGCCCGACAGGTCGGCGAGCCCGGCTTCCTTGGCCGCGATCCGGAAGATGCTGTTTTTGACGACGTGCATCTCCGCGCCGCTCTTGCGGAGACGGGAGCGCAGCTCGTTGAACTGGGTCACCTTGAGACCCGTATAGTCCACAACGATGAAGAACGGCGAGGCATTGAGCCGCGCGACGTATTCGGTGGTGATGAGTTTCTTTTCGGCACGCATGGTAGGTGTCTCGGTTGAGGTTAGGCGGCGACGAATTCCTTGGTGTCCACGCGGACGCCCGGGCTCATGGTAGCCGAGAGGGTGCAGCTGAGAATGAAGACGCCCTTCGCACTGGCAGGCTTGGCCTTCGCGACCGCTTCGATGACCGCGCGGGCATTTTCCTCGATGTGTTCGGGCTTGAAGGCTGCCTTGCCGACGGGAACGTGGACGTTGCCCGCCTTGTCCACTTTGAACTCGACGCGGCCCGCCTTGACTTCTTTGACCGCCTTGGCGGTGTCATCGGTCACGGTGCCGGTCTTCGGGTTGGGCATCAGGCCGCGAGGACCCAGCACCTTGCCGAGCTTGCGCACCTCCACCATCGCTTCGGGGGTGGCCACGGCGATGTCAAAGTCCACCCAGCCACTGGTGCACTTGGCGATCATGTCATCGAAGCCCACATGCTCCGCGCCCGCCGCGCGGGCGGCATCGGCGCCGGGGCCGGGCTTGGCGAACACGAGCACCCGGACGACCTTACCGGAGCCGTGGGGCAGCGGGACAGTGCCGCGCACCATCTGGTCGCTTTGCTTCGGATCGACGCCGAGGCGGAACGCCAGGTCGACGGTCTCGTTGAATTTGGCCTTCTCGAACTTGGTGAGGGCTTGGACGGCCTCCTTCAGCGGGAGGGCCTTCTTGCCTTCGACCAACTTCGCATTCTTCTGGTAACGCTTGCTGGGCATTTTATTTGGTGCGGTGCATGCGGACGCAAAGCGCCCTCCCGCGTCTATGGTTTAACCGACAACTTCAATTCCCATGCTCCGGGCCGTGCCGGAGATGAGGCGCACGGCGGCGTCCTCACTGTTCACGTTCAGGTCCTTCTGCTTCAGCTTCACGATGTCGAGGATCTGCTTGCGCGTGACCTTGCCGACCTTGTCCTTGTTCGGGGCCTTGGAGCCGGAAGCGATGCCGGCGGCCTTCTTGAGCAGGATGGACGCGGGCGGGGACTTGTAAACGCAGGTGAAGGACTTGTCCTGATAGACCGTGATGATGACGGGAATGACCAGGCCGGCCTGATCCTTGGTGGCCGCGTTGAATTCCTTACAGAAGGCCATGATGTTCACGCCGTGCTGGCCGAGCGCCGGGCCGACGGGCGGCGCGGGGTTGGCCTGGCCGGCGGCGATGGCCAGCTTGATTTGTCCGGTGACTTTCTTTGCCATAAGGGATGAGGATGCCTGCGTTGCTGTCGCTGCGAATGCTTGGTTTTTAGGCTTTTTCGACCTGCCAGTATTCAAGCTCGACCGGCGTGTTGCGGCCGAAAATGTTGACGGTGACTTTCAGTTTGCCGCGCGCGGGGTCGATCTCCTCGATGACGCCGCTGAAATTCAGGAACGGGCCGTCGTTGATCTTGATGGTCTCGCCGACCTCAAAGTTGACCTTCGGCTTCTCCGTGTCCTCCGACTCGGTGACCTGGGCCTTGATGACGTCGATCTCCTCGCGGCTGACGGGCACGGGACGTTCCCCGCCCACGAAGCCGATGATTCCGGTGGTCTCGCGGATGAAATACCAGGGCCGGTCCAGCAGCCGGCGGTTTTCGTCCAGCAGCACCATGTCAATGTAGACGTAGCCGGGATGGAGCTTGCGGTTGGTGACCGTCTTCTTCTGGTTGCGGACCTCAACCACCTTCTCCATGGGGACGAGGACTTCCTTGATGTAGTCCTGCATCTCCTCGGTCTTGATGCGCTTCTCGATGTTGTCGCGGACCTTGAGCTCCTGACCGGAGAGGGTGTGAATGGCGAACCACTGGCTTTGCATGGCGGCTGTGCGGTTAAAAGTTATTCAGCATCTTCACGAACATGCTGATGAGAAAATCCGCGCCCACCGTGAAGGCGGCCA
>Ga0256335_1000033_pt1 | contig 13893 bp, 2 predicted proteins | sample AtltaT_29_FD_189999 | JGI IMG/M metagenome (GOLD analysis project Ga0256335, IMG submission 189999) | Metatranscriptome of freshwater microbial communities from Altamaha River, Georgia, United States - Atl_Miss_RepB_8h (Metagenome... | ecosystem: Environmental > Aquatic > Freshwater > River...
ACCTAAACAACTTAATTATTAATCTATGAAGTACTTGGAATTACCTCCAAAAGAAAAAGGCTCTTTTAGAGCCAGAGTCCCTGATAAACGTGGGATGTTGTCGTTTTCTGTACTCTTCGTTTTATTGCTTCAAACGTCAATTTGTAATGCAATGCAGAAAGCGGAAGAGTCTGGGTATAATGTGGTAAAGGATTGCAGCACATTCTCCGTATCTGGTGATGAAGTGATGCAATGCCTATTGCCTGCATTTGCACTTGAAACACTAACAAGATCATTTGATTTATTTGAGTTGCCCAATGTGTCGGTATCTCTGGTGAATGAGAAAATGGTTTTGGTTCAAGGGTTACCGCTGGCTAAATTAGAAGGGCTTCTTCAAAAAGAGTTGATGGCAAGATCTCTCTCTCTTGAAGAATATCTCAGCTTTGTTGTTCCTGGGCCTATACTATCGGGTCACAGTGAAAAAGATGTGAAAAGCTATAGGCAGGTAATTGAATCTTTTGAGAAATATCATCCAGAAGTCATGTGGTATCAGCCTCGAGAATGGAGTGATTTAAAGAACTCGAATGAGGGAATTTCAAGATTGATCGAGATTCAAAGAAATGCAAAGCATTCATCGGAGTTGGGTCAGTTGATTATTAAAGCCAATTCATCAGATTTAAAAAGTGAGCCGGACAAAGCGGCCAACTAATCACAAAGTAAAAAAGTAAAATATGAATACAATTAAACAAAATTCTATTGCGAAACCCCATTCACTGGTTAAATGGTGGAACGCTTGGATATTAACGGCCTTAATGGCTGTGTTTTCGTTCGGATCTTTTGCTCAGACCGATCGAATTCCGGTGGCAGATGGAAATTTTTCCAATGGAACTACCATGGCGGCAAACGGTTGGAATGTTTCTAATCTAGCCTCACACAGTTGGGTTGTGGGAACTGGTCATGGATTGGCTGCGCCTTTCGGGGGAAATGCGGCTTATATTACAGACGGGACAACGTACACCTACACTCCATCGAACAATGCCAATGTCTTCTTTTGGCGAGATGTGACAGTTCCTGCTGGTGAGACAGCCATAACTCTATCATGTAACTGGAATCAGCAAGGAGAATCTACATATGATTTGTGGCAGGTTTTTGTTGCGCCAACTTCCTTGACCCCAGTTGCAACGGCAACTTATCCCGGGCTTGGTCTTTCAAATGTTCCTGCGGCATTGGCAGGTGCTACCTTTATCGGAAATGGAGCGATAACAACTGGAATTCAAACATTCTCTGGCGTTATTCCATCTTCCTATGCCGGAACTACATTCCGTTTGATATTTTCTTGGAAACATGATGGAGTAGGAACTAACCCTCCAGCTGCTATTGACAATATCCGTTTGCAATCGGCTGCCCCTTCAACTTATACTGCCACCGCTCAAGGTGGTTTGTGGAGCTCACCGGCGACATGGGTAGGGGGCAATATTCCTTTATCGGGTGTTGGAAACTCCATCAACATTCCTGCTGGTTCTGTGGTGACGGTAGATCAGGTTATTTCCTATGCGAATTATCAAATTGATGGTATCATTCAATGGAACGGAACAGCCAATGCGATGAGTGCCTCTGGTAACGTAACCATTGGAAGTACGGGAAAATTTTTCCCATATACTTCTGCAGGATCTGGTGTTACTGTTCACTGTTTGGGTAATTTCACCAATAATGGTTATGCCAATCTTTATCTAACAGCCATGAATTTTACTGGTTCGGGTTCACAGACTTTTGGCGGAACGGGTGTTTACCAAGGCAATGGAGTTAAACCTACAATAGGTACATTACAAAAACAAAATACAGGAACATTGACGGTTGATTTTCCATGCAATGTGAGAACCCTCAATCCATTGAACGGCACTATCGCTGGTTTGGGAAATATTGAATTGGACTTTACCAAATCAGAAGTTTTCGGTCAATCCAATTTTAATGCACAAGTTTCTCAAGCTGTTGTTACAGCAATGGGATCATTATTAACTGCGGCTCCATGGGTAGGTCCCGCAGGGGCAGCGCGTTGGGTGGCTTCACAGACAGTTGCGACTGGCAATGTTCGAATGACCGCTACTGATATATATGTGTGCACCATTGCAGGTACAACAGGAGCAGCGGCTCCCACTCATACAACGGGTACAGCAACCGATGGTACTGCTACTTGGCTTTGGGTTGGCACTCCAGGTACCATTGGAAATCCTTTTATTCTAGCAGCAGCATTAGGCACCCAATACTTTTATGGTGACAATTTATATACTTGTACAGTTGCAGGTACAGCTTTAGCAACTGCTCCTCCAACCCACACCTCAGGAATTGCGGTTTCTGGCACCGCAACGTTTCAATACGTTGGTACCGTGGCCAAATTGAGTTTGAATTATGATGCAACGAATCAGGTCGTCAGATCTGCCAATATCGTTCAGGCAGGGTCGGGTTATATAAGCAATCCGGCTGTTGTTGTTGTGCCAAGCAATGGTGCAGGAACAGCTCCCACGATAGTGGCTCTTGCCTATTATCGCCTTTCAGTTACAAGTACTGGCAATGTACTTGTTCAAAAATCAGGTGCTGCCTCAGTAAGCGGAACCCCAACCATTGTATCCCAAGGCTCAGTATCTGTCTCTGTATCCAATGGAGGTCGTTATGCAACGACCCCGGCAATAGGAGTTTCCGCTCCCAATGCTATAAACCTAGCTCATTTGCCTGGATTTAATGGGGGTGCAGGATATACAGTAGCACCTACTTCGGCGACTTTCACAGGTGGAACTTTGATTTCAGGGACAGCTAATGTCACCCCTGTATTGGCCAATGGAAAGGTAATTGCCATTACGTTAGGTACAGGAGTTTATTCTGTTCCACCAACGGGCATTACTTTTACGGGAGGTACGTTCACAACTGCAGCATCAACAGATGCCAATTTTACTGCGGCTTTGGCTGCCAGATGGGCACAGTTTACTGCAACGTTGACCAATGGACAAATCAGTGGTATCACTACCGTTAATGCGGGTTTTGATTATACGACGGTCACCATTGCTGCAACAACGGCTGCTACAGGTGAAGTTGCGGCAACGCTTGATGGTAAAGTAGCTTTGTACACACTTTCTTTAGCAAATTTCACTCCTACTGCGGCTCCAGCAGGTGCAGATTGGGCGACACCCGCAACACAAGCTGCTGTAGCACATGATGAAACTTCTAACTTAGCAGGCTTGGTGCCTTCTTCCCGTAAATTTTCTGTCCTTACTTTGGGAGCGGGCCTTGGAGCATTGAAGCTGAATGGCAATTTGACACTTTATGGTACTGCACCCATCACATTGGCCGGAGGCCCAATTGATATGAATGGAAATGATTTGATTTTCCAAAATGGTGGGTATGCCGGAAATGCTTCCACAGCAGCAAGTTGGGTGTATAACGGGCGTATCCAATTGAATACCGTTGCAAGTGGTGCCCGCACCTTCCCATTCAGGGCAGCTGGTGGTTTTGTTTTGAATACAGGTGGTGCTGGCACGGCACCTCTCGGAGGATCTGATGTTACCCAGGTAAGAGCAAGTCAAACAACTGCTCCAACCGGTGTTGCAGCGGCATCGACTACCTGTACGGCTGGTACTGGCGGAGTTAATTCGACTAATTTGACTGTGTCAGCGGGAACAGGTTTGGTTCCAGGAATGACATTATCAGGAGCTGGAGTAGTTTCAGGTACAACGATTCTAAGTCAAACGTCTGGAACTCCTGGAGGTAGTGGAGTCTATATTTTGTCAGTTTCAAATAATTTGCCCGCGGGGACATCAATTTCTGCATCTGCAGTAAATATGACAGGCTCACGAGGCTATCAAGTAGATGTAATTACAGGATCGCGTTTTGGTTCTACTGCAGCGGCAGCGACAGCCAATTGGGATTTGAGTGACAACTTGGTGGGTAACGCACAATCTTTGGTATTGGCTCAATCCACGACTGGAATTAACGCTGGTTGGGCTGTAAGAGGACCTGCTTCCGCCGTAGCTGCCTTAGGTGCGACAGGCAGTAGGGTATCAACAACTGCAACAATTGCGGCAGTTACTGGATCGATTACGGGTACTACCCTAACAACTTCGGCGACTGTTACAACTTTGTTTCCAGGTGTAAGACTATTCGGAAATGGAGTTGCTGAAGGTACAGTAATTGTGAGTGGAAGTGGAACCAGTTATGTTGTTTCACCGAGCCAGACCATTGCTAGTACCTCAATGACCCCTATGGTTTTAGCACCAATTCAATTTGCATCTACCATGTATTTTGGATTTGGGTTATCGGCAGGATTTACACCACCGGCTCCATTGAATTATTCAGTGACTCGTACCACGGGTAATACATATAATTCTATTGCTACTGTCGCGCAAGGAGGTGATGGAACTGGAACACCAATGCCTGGTATTACCCAGAGCTCAAATAATGATGATGTATTATCTTCTACTGTGTCTTTGACTGGTACTACCTTCCAATTTCAAGGTGCTGCGGTATCGGGTTTTAAAGTTTCTACCAATGGGTGGTTAACTTTTAATACAGCTGAAACAGGTTCAGCCTTAGGCAACGGTTTCGCTGCTGCTACAACACGCTCTGTAGTTGCTCCTTATTGGGATGATTTGTATCATTACGGCGCCTACAGTGGTTTGTATTATAAAGTTTCAGGAACCTTGGGTTCAGGTTCTGCAAAAGTTATAGTGGAGTGGTATAAATATTCTTATTTTAGTGCAAGCGGTCCGGAGTTGTATATGCAAATCGTATTGGACGAAAATGGTAATAAAATATCCATTAATTATGGAAATATGCAGACCTTTAACGGAACGTTCAACCGTCGTCATACATATTCCATGGGAATGGCTGGAAACACAATTTCAGGTTGGCCGCAGGCAGGTGAAATTATGGCCCTCCAATATGAGAATACAACAGCTTTCAGTCAATTTGGAACAAATACGTCAAATGTAGGGGCCAACGCATTATTGCAAAATCCAACGCCAAGGTCTTCTTATTTGTTCACACCTGGAACTTATGTAGCTCCCGTGCCATTTGAACCAGTGGTTTCTGCGCCGGTGAATGATGACCCCAGCGGAGCGGTCAACATAACTCCATTGTTATCATTTCCTACGAACATTGCTTGGCACCCTGTGGATAATGTGACCAATTATTATACAACCAAAGGTGCCACACAGTCTTCTCAAGCTGTATGTGGTTCGTCTTCAGGTGGTACCTCAGCTCCGAAAGATGTCTGGTTTAAGTTTACTGCCAATGATCCAAATACCCAAATTAGAATATATCCATCAGCGGGTATGACACCTGCTATTGAAGTTTTGGATGCAACATTGGGTTCTTTGGTTCCTGCAAGTTGTAATATTGGAACAACGGAGGGAGCAGTGGCTTTGACTACTTCTTTAGTGGGATTGACCGTTGGAAATGATTATTATATTCGCGTGTACAATAAATTTACGGGAATTCAGGCTCAGGTTAATGCACTTGTTGGAGGGGGATCAATAGTTGGATTGTCTACTGTAACCGGTGGATCTGCCTACCCATCAGGAATTACAACATCTCCAATTACCGAGATTTCTGTATCAGGTGGAGGTGGAAATGGTGCGATAATAAGCGCATCGAACACTGGGGGAGTATTATCGTTTAGCTTATCCAATGGTGGAGTAGGCTACACTTCAACTCCGACGATTAAAGTTAATTCTCCAGATATAGGTCTTACTGGTGAGTTTGGAATCATTGTATTTGCCAAGGCAGCCAATGATGACCCCGATTTGTCTGTTGCAGGACTTGGTGCACGTTTAATTCGTACCCAAGGAACATGTGTTGCTCCAGTTACTTTAACAGGAGTTAATGTGACCAACGGTTCATCAACAATTACATGCAATGCCAATTCCTCTCTGGTTGTTGGGACTTCTTATGTGTTGAGTGGATCAGCTTTGATTCCTTATAACGTAATTGGTACAGCGGTGAGTTCAACTTCCTTGACACTAACAACAGTTGCGGGTGCAGCGGCCACGGCCACTGGAACATTCAGTGGTTTGACATTGACTGCAGCCAATAACAGTTATGTTGCACAATCAACAGGTACAGCTTCAGCGAGTAACTCAACTTCTTTCCCCGCTGTGTGTGGAACTCCAGATGATGATGTTTGGTATTTCTTCCGCCCTCAACCGGGGTACACGGGTGCTATCGTGGATGTAACGGGCAATGGTGGATTTGATCCCGCCGTTGAAATTTGGACAGGAGGTGGAACAGGTAGCTCATTGACAGTGTTGGCAAGTCCTTCATGTGCCAACGCTACTGGAGCCAATGGAACGGAGACGATTTCGTTTGGTACTCCATCTGGATATTTTTATATACGTGTATATCATGCTGGGACAGGAACTGTAATCGGTGGAACTTTTGACATTTGTGTTCGTCCACAATGTTCAGGCGCTGCTTCAATAGGAACCGCGGCCAATGCAACGATTACTCCAACCACATTGAACTGTCAAGGCGGAAATGTGGTAACCATGAGTTTCCCTCCTGATGTTACCCAGCCTTCCTCGGGGATTACCTACACTTGGCAATCTTCTAGCGATGGAAGCAATTGGGTGAACATCCCTGGTGCGTCGGGTACTAACTTGACTTCTTATACAACAACCGCAAACGTGACCAGCACAACATATTTCCGTGGTCAGGTGAGTTGTGCCAACGAAACCCCTACTGTTACGGTTTCATCGACTCCTTCATTGGTTGTAACTGCACCTTATCCATTGGCGGTAAGCCAAGGCATTACTATTTGTCAAGGCACAACGCCAGTAGCAGTTTCTGTAACGACAGGTGCTTCGGGGGCCAACCCTTATACCAACTTTGTTTGGAATGCTCCAGCTGGAATCAGTTTGTTTGAGGATGCTGCTGGAACAATTCCCTATGTAGCTGCAAGCAGCCCAACCAATTTAACTACAGTTTATGCCAACCAAGCTGCAACAGGAGCTTTGGTTGCGGGATTGACGGTAACTGGAACTGGAATTACTGCAGATCCACTTTGTTATGCCACAAGCGTTAGTGTCACGGGTACGGTGAGAGCATTGCCTCCCGCTCCAGTGATCGCCTCTTCAGCGACAGGTGTTTGTCCAAATGGAACGGTTAGTTTGTCAATACCTTCAGCTACAGGAGGAGCTTATACAACACCATCAGTATCTTCTCCAACACTCGATGAAGATGTATCTCAAGTACGTATCCGTGTAGATGTTAACAATGATGGAGCATACAATACAGCCAATGGAGACTATGTATTGTTCAATAACACATCTGCAATCAATTCCTTGGTAGGTTCTATTGGAACGGCAACAGGAACAGCAGGTGGATATTCTGATTTCACTTCATTTGGCCCATACACATTGAATGCAAGTTATGGTCATCAATTGACAATTGGTTCGATTGATCAAGCTGGAGGTTGGTCTCAAGCCCTGGCTGCATGGATAGATTACAACCAGGACGGAGATTTCTTGGATGCGGGTGAACAAATCATCAATGGTGCTACCCAGACTACACCACACAATAGGAGTACTTTCTTCAATATACCAGCAGGCGCGCTCAATGGTTTGACCAGGTTGCGCGTCATGTGTAACGAAGGAGCCATCACCTCTCCAGACCAGTCTGTTTTCTATGGTGAGTTCGAGGATTATCAAGTAAATATTACGGGTGCAACAACGTATACCTACTCTTGGTTACCATCCTCAGTATTTGGTTCATCTCCTGCTCCAACTGGAACTTCTGCCACAACGCTTCCTTTAACAGCAACTAGCACCATTACTGCTAAAACCTCTGACGGCATTTGTACAAGTGTGGCTTCTGACGCCATCACCGTTTCTGTCGGTGAGATTTTGGCTGCTCCAGCTGCGAGTGGTCCTTCTGCTCCTGCTTGTACGCCAACTGGATTTACTACTTCCAGTTCTTATTGGATTACTAACTTCACTACGACAGGTGGTGCAGTAAATATCAATAACACAACGGGCGCTTCTGCAACAGGTGGTTATTCTAACTTCGCTTCTTCTGTCGCTTCCGCTGTATTTGCTGTAGGTAATACAATGGGAATGAGCATCAGCACCAATACTAGTACGCACTTCTTCTATGGATGGTGTGACTGGAACAATGATGGTGACTTTTTGGATGCAAGTGAAAGTTTGTTCTCTCAAACATCTTATGTTGCTTCCTATACTGGCTCATTTGTTATTCCTGCCATTGCAGTGAATGGTCCGCACCGTTTGCGTATTGTGAACAATTATTTAGGTACTGTTTCGGGTTCATGCGCATCATCAACATATGGAGAGTTTGAAGATTATACCATCGTTACTTCAGGTGGAGTAGCATCAGGTCCATCTCAAGCTTGTCCTGGTTCTTCATTTGCAATTGCTGCTAACGTATCGAGTGGATCTGCTCCATTTACTTACGCTTGGTCAGTGACTTCTGGAACCATTACTTTGGCTTCTACAACTGCTGCCAATACTACTGCTACTGTCAATACCGACGGTACTTTGGCCTTGACGGTTACGGATGCTTGTAACGTTACCGCTTCTTTCAACTTGACTGTTGATGTATTGGACAATGCGATCACGGTTACCCCGCCTCCTGCAACTGTTTGTGGTACACCTGGTGTTACTTTGACAGCTTCTGGTTCTACAGGCGAATACAATTGGACGCCAACCACAGGTTTAAATGTTGCAACTGGAGCATCGGTAATTGCCAAGCCAACTGCAACGACACCTTACACGGTTACAGGAACCTATGGTGCCTATGGATGTACAGGAACGGCTACAGCTACAATCAATTATACCGCGCCACCTGCAATAACTGTCACCAATACAAACCCTGGTTCTTGTAATGTTGGTTTCACAACAGATTTGGGCGTAACCAGCGCTAACACTGGATATGCCTATCAGTGGGCTGCAAGTCCATCAGCAGGCAGTGGTATTTCTGCTTTGGCCAGTACAGCTGTTGCCTCATTGATTGGAGTTGCACCAACAGTAACGGGAAGTTACACATATACGGTTACAGCGTATGACGCCACTTCTAATTGTACTGCCGAGGCATCAACTGTTGTTGGATATTACTCGCCAATCACGGGAAATGCTACGGTTACACAGCCAGTGTCTTGTCCTGTGGGTGGAAGTGTTAATTTCTCAGTTACAGGTTCAGGTACCGTTTTTGCAAGTGACTTTACTTCTGCTACTTTACCCGCTAACGTAGTACTTGATGGTAATAGTTCTGCGATTACAGGCGGTCAGTTGCAAGTAAATACATCTGCAGCTTCTCAAAATGGTGGAATTCTTGTATACAACACTACTGGATTGGCTTCAAATGATTTTCAAATAGATTTTGATTACATTACTACGCCTGGAAGTACAAACCCAGCTGATGGATTTAGTTATAGCTATGGTCCTGATGTAGTGGCAGTGCCTACAGGTTTGGGTTCTACTGTAAACAATACTGTTGTAAGTCCTTGGATGACAAATCCAGAGAATGGAAGTGGAACAGGTTTAAAATTATCATTTGATGCTTATGTCAATGGTACAAATTCCGCAGGGGTGTATTTGATGTACAATTGTTCACGATGGAATCAAATACCGACCTCACCAGGTGTCATTAATTATGTGAATGATGTGAGTTGGAGAGCTACCACTACTGCGGGAAAAACGACTCACGTTACAATTAAAATTGATAATTCGGGTGTTGTTCAGCTGTTTTTGAACAATTCTCCAACGCCAACTATCCAAGGACAATTGCCAGCTTCATATTTGACTGCAGATAAGTCAAGCTGGGCGCATGCATTTTCTGGAAGGACTGGAGGAGAGTGGCAAGGACAATTCGTCGATAATTTGGATATTCACTATAACAATTTCTATGAATATTCAATCGACAATGGAACAACTTGGACAACGACAACACCAGTTGCTGTCCCAATTAGTACAAGTCCATCTACTGTGACCAATTTGGCACGTTATGTTGTGGCACCAGCTTGCTCAGTCAACTTAGGAAATGCTACGATTAATCCATTTATTTTGCCTGCTCCGGCCATCACGGCCCCGGTGCCATTGGTTTGTTCAGGATATTCAGCCAACTTGAATGTTGTTGGTCCATCAGCTTATTGTGCCTCCACTCACTCACTTGGTTGCGCTGGAGACAATATTTCTCAGGTTGTGTTAAATACATTAAACAATTCAACCGGAACAACTTGTGGATTTACATCAGCTGCCTATTCAGATTTTACTGGTTTATCGGGTTCCAATACCACTTCGTTGAGTGCTAATACATCATACACGCTAAATGTATCTTTTGGTAGTGATGGGTCTCAGTATTTTGGTGCTTGGATCGATTATAACGGAAATGGAAGTTTTGAAACATCTGAGTTTTTGGGTGCTTCTGGAAATGCAGGAGCTAATGGTACCATTGGAGTGACGTTTGTTGTTCCATCAGCTGCATTGAACGGTGCAACCAGAATGAGAATCGTTGGTGGAAATGACTCTGCCGTGTCAAATAACCAATCTTGTGGTGCATCGTCTTCATCTTATGGCGAGACTCAAGATTACACGGTTTCTATTACCGGCGGTACATCATATTCATGGACGTGGTCCCCTGCCGTGGCTACTACTACTCAAGGTGGATTAAGTGCAGTGACCAATCAGATTACTGCGCCAACTTCATTCACAGCAACCTATAGCAATGGATTGTGTAATTCAGCAGCTTCCAATGTTGTCAACATCGATGTGGCTGGAACGCCATTGCTTACAGCTGTGGTAAGTACCCCAACTGGTACTTATTGCGCCCCAGTTGGAAACTCCACCGCCTATGGAATCAATAATTTCTCCACGACAGGCGGAATAACAAACATCACCAACAATGGAACTGGTGTGACCGGATCAGGTTATAATAATTACACCTCCACATTCAGTGTTTCACAAAATGCGGGTAGTGCAGTTAATTACTCTATTTCCACGGTTTCTGCTGATGATGGAATGGCCATTTGGGTGGATTGGAATCAGAATGGCACCTTTGAAGCATCTGAGCGTGTGGCAAATACGTTTTCATATTCAACAGGTTTAACAGGTTCCTTTACAGTACCTACAACTGCCTTAAATGGAGCAACAAGAATGCGCGTGCTCTCGAATTGGTCAATTGCTAACCCTGCAGATCCATGTCAGACTTCAACCTATGTTGAAATAGAAGATTATCAATTTGTAGTTGTAAATGGAGTGGATAACACACCTTGTCCAGGAAGCACTTTCAATTTGACTAGTTCTGTTTCCAATGGTGGGGCACCATACACGTATGTATGGACTGTATTGAGTGGCTCAGCAACAATAGCAGATCCAACTGCGGCCAATACTACTGCTACGGTTACCTCAGATGCAGTCTTTGGTTTGTCTGTATTGGATAATTGTGGAGCATCTGCAACCGCCCAAACAGCAACTGCGAACATTCTTGAGAATCCTTTGGCTATAACTGGTCCATCCAGTGCGGTTTGCGGATCGACAGGAGCTACCTTGGTTGCTGCAAACGGTTACAATTATAGCTGGACAGCTCCAGCAAATGGAGCAGTAAGTGCTTCAACAGGTGCAACCACTACAGCAACTTCTAATGCATCAACTGTTTCAGGAGCCCTTGTATTTACTGTTACAGGTAATTACGGAAATGGGTGTACTGGCGGTAACGCTACTTATACTGTAAATGTTGATGCTTCATCAGTAGCTGGTACAATTTCAAGTGTGGCGGACAATGTTTGTGTTGGAACAGGAACAGATTTATCTGTTTCAGGAAACACGGGCTCAACTTATGAATGGAGTAGTTCCGCTGCAGTCAATGGGACGTTTACACCTATTACAGGAGCTAATACAGCTACATTGAATACGGGTAACTTAAGTGCTGCAACTTATTTCAGATTGTCTGTAGCTAATGGAGCTTGCGCATCAGTTAATAGTAACGTTGTTGGCGTTGAGGTAAATAATCCTGCAGGAGCATTGACTTTGGCTGCTGGACCGACAGCTTGCGGAACAACGAATACACAACTTTCAATTGCTGTTGCAGGGATGTCTAATTTGTATACTGGAGGTTTCTCAGGTACTTTGAGTGATGGTACTACCTTCTCTGGTGCAAGTTCTCCAATTTCCGTTTCGAGCAGTACTACGGGTACACCTGTTACTATTGCCACTTTGATTGCAACTAACGGAAGTTGTCCCGCTTTATCTACTGCATTAACCGGAAGTGTGGTATTAAGTACATACTATCAGGATTTTGATTTAGATACTTACGGTAATGTTGCTGTAACCAAGGTTTGTAACGCTGTACCTGCAGGATACGTAGCTAACAACACAGACTGTAATGATGCAAATGCATCATGGTATCCTAACGCTGTTGAAACGTGTAACAATGGATTGGATGAAAACTGTGATGGAGCGGATGAAATTTGTGCGGGTGATTCGTACGGAAGTCCAGCCCTTCCCATTGGCATCAACACCTTTGGAACTGGTGTGCAATACACTACAAGTGTAAATCTTGTAACGGCTACAAACTCTGTACAGTCCCCAGGAACAGGTAATGACGTTTGGTACAAGTTCACAGCCCAATCCAATGCCATTAGAATTTCCTTAACCGGAAATCCAGGCACGGTGAATGATGATGATAACAAGTTGATGTTGTTTGATGATCCAGGCTTAGGATACAATGGAACCAGTGAGTTGAGTGCTATTGCAGAGGAGAACGATGTTACGCCTGCAGCACCAGGAGCTTCAGCAGATGGAGGAAGTGAGATTCTGTATACAGATCAATTGGTTGTAGGAGCATCTTACTACTTGTGTGTCCAGAACGTATCAAATCCAGGAATTTGTAATTTGTCCATTGCTTGGTTATTTGGTAGTTCCAATGACATAAACTTGTATACTGGAGGAACAGGAGTGTACAACACAACATGCCAGAACTATAAGTGTAGATTCCGTCCAAACGCAACAAATTATACTGTTAAGCGTTGGGCAAGTTTAGCTGCTGCCGAAGCTTGGGTAAGCACTGGAGCAGGAGGACCACAGTATTCTTATACGATTCCAACAGGAACGGTTTGTCAAGTAGGACGTGTCTTCCCACCCAATGTAGTTGGATCAACTACAGTAAATTACGGAGTAACGGTTGATGTAACTTACAATTTGCCAGACGCCTTTGGTAATCTGAATCAACTAACGGCTCTGGGTTTTGTTGCAGGGACGGTTGGTTTGAATCCTGAGGCTGACTTGAATGTACGTACGAGTGATCGATGCCCAGTAATGAAGAGTGCAACAACAGGATCAATAGCTACTAATCGTTCTGTTTGTGGTGCTAGAAATTATGAGTATTCTTTCTTGAAGGTTGCGCCTTTACCTCTGGATGCATTTGCAAATACAGCATCCGGTGCTGCCAATGGATCGCGTATTCTTGCCTTGGCGAATGTTCCAGGTATGGGATCAGGTAGAACTTATGATGTTAAAATCAGGGTTAAACACATGGATAATACTACTTCTTCTAATTATGGTAGTGTACAATGTGTAAAAACTACAGGTGTAGCCGGTATGCCAACCATCGAAGATGAAGGTGTTATCGCTGAGCGTTCTTTCAATGGTGTAACTACCAGCATCTATCCTAATCCAAACAATGGATCAAGTGTAAACTTGAACGTTGACGGAATGGAAGGTGAATTGCAAGTTCGCATCACTGATGCAACAGGTCGTATGGTTTATAGCAACCGCTACATTGTAGAGGGAGCAATGAATACTACCATGGACTTTGGTCAGACTTTGGCTGGCGGAGTATACATGGTTGAGATGAATCAAAACGGACAATTGAGCACCATGAGAATGGTGGTTAACCGATAAGATCATTGAAGATCAC
>Ga0256335_1000037_pt1 | contig 13518 bp, 10 predicted proteins | sample AtltaT_29_FD_189999 | JGI IMG/M metagenome (GOLD analysis project Ga0256335, IMG submission 189999) | Metatranscriptome of freshwater microbial communities from Altamaha River, Georgia, United States - Atl_Miss_RepB_8h (Metagenome... | ecosystem: Environmental > Aquatic > Freshwater > River...
GTTCGAATCCCTCCACCGGCTCGTAGAGACGGGAAGGGAAAGATGAAATCAATCCCTCCACCGGCTCGTAGAGACGGGAAGGGAAAGATGATATCAACCCCTTCGCGGGCTAGTAGGATAGAGGTTTGAGAGATTTGGTTCTTTAAAAATATTGATGACGTTGGGGAGATACTCAAGTGGTTAACGAGGACAGACTGTAAATCTGTTGGTGTACGCCTTCGTAGGTTCGAATCCTGCTCTCCCCACAAAACATTAGTTTGATGTCTCTATTAATAGCACTTAATACCAATAGCTGTTAATGCGTCGAACAAAAGATAAAAAAGCGGGAGTAGCTCAGTTGGTAGAGCATCAGCCTTCCAAGCTGAGGGTCGCGAGTTCGAGTCTCGTCTCCCGCTCTTTTTTATTAAAAGGCTTATTTATAAGCCGGTTTAGCTCAGTGGTAGAGCACTTCCTTGGTAAGGAAGAGGTCACGGGTTCAAGTCCCGTAGCTGGCTCTACATATTGCGCACTTGGAAGTTTTTATTGTAGGTTTAATATATTAATTAATTAAAATTTAGGAAAGTCATGGCTAAAGAAAGTTTCAACCGATCAAAGCCACACGTAAACATCGGAACAATTGGTCACGTTGACCACGGCAAAACAACATTAACTGCCGCAATTACAAAAGTGTTATCAGACCTAGGTCTATGCGCAGCGAGAAATTTTGACTCTATTGATAACGCTCCTGAGGAAAAGGAGAGAGGTATCACTATCAATACTTCTCACGTTGAGTATGAAACAGCTACAAGACACTACGCACACGTAGATTGTCCTGGTCACGCGGATTACGTTAAAAACATGGTTACTGGTGCCGCTCAAATGGACGGAGCTATCTTGGTAGTTGCTGCTACTGACGGACCAATGCCACAAACTCGTGAGCACATCCTTCTAGCTCGTCAGGTAGGTGTACCTAAAATCGTTGTATTCATGAACAAAGTGGATATGGTTGATGATCCTGAGTTATTAGAGTTAGTAGAAATCGAAATCAGAGAATTATTGTCATTCTATAGCTTCGAAGGTGATTCTATTTCAGTTATTCAAGGTTCTGCACTTGGTGCATTGAACGGTGAGCCGAAATGGGTTGATACAGTTAAAGCTTTGATGGATGCTGTAGATAAAGATATTCCAGTTCCTCCACGTGAGGTTGAAAAACCTTTCTTGATGCCAGTTGAGGACGTGTTCTCAATCACTGGTCGTGGTACTGTTGCTACTGGTAGAATCGAAACTGGTGTTATCAATGTTGGTGACGAGGTTGAGATCATGGGTATGCAAGAAGGCAAAAAAACATCTACTATTACAGGTGTTGAGATGTTTAGAAAATTATTGGATAGAGGTGAAGCTGGTGACAACGTAGGTCTACTTTTAAGAGGTATCGATAAAGAAGGTATCAAAAGAGGTATGGTTATGGCGAAACCAGGATCAATCACTCCACACAAAAAATTCAAAGCTGAGGTTTACGTATTGAAAAAAGAAGAAGGCGGACGTCACACTCCATTCCACAACAAATACAGACCACAGTTCTACCTAAGAACTACTGACGTAACTGGTGAGATTTCATTACCAGAAGGACGTGAGATGGTTATGCCTGGTGACAACGTTACTATCACTGTTGATTTGATCATGCCAGTTGCCTTGAACAAAGGTTTACGTTTCGCGATCAGAGAAGGTGGAAGAACTGTTGGTGCTGGTCAAGTACTAGAGATCTTAGACTAATAAACTGACCTTACTCAAAGGACTGAAGCTATCCCGATTTTCGGGATAGCTTTTAGTGTCCTTAAAAAGTTGGGCCTTTACGGGAGTAGCTCAATTGGCAGAGCGTAGGTCTCCAAAACCTGAGGTTGTGAGTTCGATTCTCCCCTCCCGTGCATAAAATAAAAGAAGATGAAAGCATATTTGGCAGACATATATAACGAATTGGTTTACAAAGTTTCTTGGCCTACTTGGAAAGAAATTCAAAGTACAGCTTTGTTGGTGTTGGCAGGTGTGGCAATATTTTCATTATTGATTTTCGGAATGGATTTCATTTTGAACTTTTTATCAGATTTCGTTTACTAGTAATTATTGAAGTATGGCAGAAGCAAAAACAAATAACGAATTGGTGCTGAAGTGGTATGTGGTACGCTCAATAAGCGGAAAAGAGAACAAGGTGCGTGAATATATCGAGAATGAGATTCGTGCTTTGGGATTAAGTGACTATGTTAAGCAGATATTAATTCCTACTGAGAAGGTTTACCAAATCAGAAAAGGAAAAAAGATAAGCAAAGAAAGAAACTTCTTTCCTGGCTACATTTTGATTGAGGCTGCTCTTACAGGAGAGGTTCCTCACGCAATTAAAAATGTAACTGGTGTAATTGGTTTCTTAGGCGATAAAAATGGCGCTCCAGTGCCGCTTAGATTATCTGAGGTGAACAGAATTCTAGGAAAAGTGGATGAGTTGGCTGAGTCCAATGAAGAAATTAGTATTCCTTTCATCGTAGGAGAAACCGTTAAGGTAATTGATGGCCCGTTCAACAGCTTCTCGGGTGTTATCGAAGAAATCAACGAAGAAAAGAAAAAATTGAAAGTAATGGTGAAGATTTTCGGAAGAAAAACTCCATTAGAATTATCTTTCATGCAAGTAGAAAAAGAGTAATTGACAATTTAAAAAGAACAAAATGGCAAAGGAAATTACAGCGATAGTTAAATTGCAAGTAAGAGGTGGAGCTGCTAACCCAGCACCTCCAATTGGTCCGGCTTTAGGTGCTAAAGGTGTTAACATCATGGAGTTCTGTAAGCAATTTAATGCTAGAACTCAAGATAGACCAGGAAAATTGCTTCCAGCAGTGATTACTGTTTATTCAGATCGTTCATTCGATTTCATCATCAAACAACCTCCAGTATCTGCGCAATTGAAAGATCTTTCTAAAGTTAAAGAAGGTTCTGCTCAACCAAACAGAGTTAAAGTTGGTAAAGTAACTTGGGCTCAAGTTGAAGAAATCGCGAAAGATAAAATTGTAGATATGAACTGTTTCTCTTTAGAATCAGCAATGTCTATGGTTGCTGGTACTGCAAGAAGTATGGGTATCACAGTTGAAGGAGAATCTCCTTTAAAAAAGTAATTAAGTAGAATTATTAATAATTAGTTTGTTTTATGGCAAAGTTGACGAAGAATCAGAAGATGGCGCAGGCCAAATTTGACAACACTAAATCTTACTCTTTAGCAGAAGCTGCTAAAATTGTAAAGGAGATCACTTACACGAAGTTTGATGCTTCTGTGGATTTGAACATCCGTTTAGGAGTTGACCCTCGTAAAGCAAATCAGATGGTTAGAGGTATTGTTACTCTTCCTCACGGTACAGGTAAAGTAGTTAGAGCTTTGGTTCTATGTACTCCTGATAAAGTGAAAGAGGCGTTAGATGCAGGTGCTGATTATGCTGGTTTGGACGAGTATATTGAGAAAATTAAAGGTGGTTGGACCGATATCGATGTGATTATCACCATGCCATCTGTAATGGGTAAAGTAGGTGCTCTAGGTAAAGTGCTTGGACCACGTGGTTTAATGCCTAACCCTAAAGCTGGAACAGTAACCATGGAAATTGGTAAAGCTGTTACAGATATTAAGGGTGGTAAAATCGACTTTAAAGTAGATAAAAGTGGTATCATCCACGCTTCAATTGGTAAAGTTTCTTTCGATGCAGCTAAAATTGCTGAGAATGCAAACGAATTAATTTCAACTATCGTGAAATTGAAACCAACTGCAGCTAAAGGTGTTTATTTGAAGAGCGTAACGCTTTCAAGCACTATGAGCCCTGGTATCGCCGTAGAAGCTAACGCTTTTATGAATTAATAACGTCTGTTACGCGCCTTTATATAAATTAAAAACTCATGACAAGAGAAGAGAAAAATCAGGTAATCCAAAATCTGAAAGGTCAGTTAGAAGCAAATCCTAACTTTTACCTTACGGATATGTCTGAGATGACTGTTGAAGCTACCAATAGCTTACGCCGTCTTTTTCATGAACAAGGCATTAGAATTCAAGTTGTGAAAAATTCATTGCTTAAGAAAGCAATGGAGCAAGCTGAGGGAAGAGATTTCCAGGAGCTAATTGGCACATTGAAGGGTTCTACTGCTATTTTGTATACTGAATCAGGAAGTGCTCCTGCTAAGTTGATCAAAACGTTCAGAAAGAAAAATCCTAAGCCGCTTGTAAAAGCAGCTTTTGTAGAGGAATGTGCTTACATCGGTGATCAATTAGATGCACTTGCTTCCATCAAGTCTAAAAATGATCTCATCGCTGATGTTATTGCGTTGCTTCAATCACCTGCGAAAAATGTGGTTGGTGCTCTACAATCAGGAGGCAATAAGCTTTCAGGTATAGTTAAAACGTTATCAGAAAGACCAGAGTAATTAAAAATTAATTAACTAAGTATTTAAATTTAAATTCAAATAATCATGGCAGATTTAAAAGCGTTTGCTGAGCAATTAGTAAACTTGACAGTAAAAGAAGTAAATGAATTAGCACAAATCTTAAAAGATGAGTACGGTATCGAGCCAGCTGCTGCTGCGGTTGCAGTTGCTGCTGTAGGTGGTGCTGGAGGTGGCGAAGCTGCTGCTGAAAAATCTACTTTCGATGTAATCTTGAAATCAGGTGGTGCGGCTAAATTAGGTGTAGTGAAAATCGTAAAAGAAATCACTGGACTTGGTTTGAAAGAAGCTAAAGATCTTGTTGATCAAGCTCCGAAACCAGTAAAAGAAGGTCTTAGCAAAGCTGATGCTGAAGCGTTAAAAGCTCAGTTAGTAGAAGCTGGTGCTGAAGTTGAGTTGAAGTAATTCAATTCTCTTTAAAACTTAAAGGTTTAGTCTGTCCCGACAGTATGTCGGGATCAGACTAAGCCCTTTGTGCTATGTGAGCGTTCTCTTAGTATTAACTCTATAAATTCAAGATCCTTGGCAACAAAAGCAATTACAGAAAGACATAGTTTTGCCTCTGGCAAACGTCCGGAATATCCCGATTTCCTAGATATACAAATAGAGTCCTTTAGAAACTTTTTCCAACTGGAAACTACTCCTGAGAGCAGAGAAGACGAAGGTTTATTCAAAGTGTTCAGTGAGAATTTCCCAATCAGTGATTCAAGAAATCAATTTGTATTGGAATTTTTGGATTATTTCATTGACCCTCCAAGATATACAATTGAAGAATGTATTGAAAGAGGTTTAACTTATAGCTTACCGCTTAAAGCGAAATTGAAGTTATACTGTACAGACGAAGAGCACGAAGATTTTGAAACTATCGTTCAGGATGTATATTTGGGAACTATCCCTTATATGACTCCAAAAGGGACGTTTATTATCAATGGTGCTGAAAGAGTAGTTGTTTCTCAATTACATCGTTCACCAGGGGTTTTCTTCGGTCAAAGCCGCCACGCAAATGGCACTAAACTTTATTCTGCTAGAATTATCCCATTTAAAGGTTCTTGGATTGAGTTTGCTACCGACATCAACAATGTGATGTACGCATACATTGATCGTAAGAAAAAATTACCTGTTACCACTTTATTAAGAGCTATCGGATACGAAGGAGATAAAGATATCTTGGCGATTTTCGGGTTAGCTGATGAGATCAAAGTAAACAAAGTAAATCTTAAGAAGGTTGTTGGCCGTAAATTGGCTGCAAGAATTTTGAGAAGCTGGGTTGAAGATTTCGTGGATGAGGATACCGGCGAGGTTGTTTCTATCGAAAGAAACGAGGTAATTATTGATCGTGAAACTATTTTAGAAGATGATCATATCGACCAAATCGTTGATTCTGGTTCAAAAAGCATCTTGTTGCACAAACAAGATACTTCTGTAGTTGATTTCGAAATCATCTATAATACATTACAAAAAGATACTTCTAACTCAGAGAAAGAAGCTGTAGAGCAAATCTACCGTGTGTTAAGAAACGCTGAACCGCCAGATTTAGAAACTGCGCGTGGTGTTATCGACAAATTATTCTTCTCTGATACAAGATATGATTTGGGCGAAGTAGGTCGCTACAGAATCAATAAAAAATTAGGATTGAATATTCCTGATGATGTGAAAGTATTGACGAAAGAAGATATTATCGCCATCATTAAGTATTTGATTCAATTGATCAATGCTAAAACCGATATCGACGATATCGACCACTTATCTAATCGTCGTGTTAGAACAGTAGGTGAGCAGTTGTACGCTCAATTCGGTGTAGGTTTAGCAAGAATGGCTAGAACAATTCGTGAGCGTATGAACGTACGTGACAACGAGGTGTTTACAGCAACCGACTTGATCAATGCAAAAACATTGTCATCTGTGATCAACTCGTTCTTCGGAACAAACCAGTTGTCTCAATTTATGGATCAAACCAACCCATTGTCGGAGATTACGCACAAGCGTCGTCTATCAGCACTCGGGCCAGGTGGTTTATCTAGAGAGAGAGCAGGTTTCGAGGTTCGTGACGTTCACTTTACACACTACGGACGTTTATGTACAATTGAAACGCCAGAGGGTCCAAACATCGGTTTGATTTCTTCATTGTGCGTTTATGCAAAAATCAACCGTTTAGGTTTTATCGAAACTCCATACAGAGTAGTGGAAAAAGGTAAGGCTAATTTCGATGAGTTTAAATATTACAGTGCTGAAGAAGAGGAAGGTAAATTGATTGCTCAAGCTACTGAAGCTGTGAACGATAAAGGTGCCTTTGTAAGCAAAGCTGTTAAAGCTCGTTTGGATGCAGATTATCCGGTAATTGCTCCCGAGCAAGTACAATTGATGGATATCGCACCAAATCAAATTGCTTCAATTGCCGCTTCATTGATTCCTTTCTTAGAGCATGATGATGCGAACCGTGCCTTAATGGGATCTAACATGATGCGTCAAGCTGTTCCTCTATTGTCGCCTCAAGCGCCAATCGTTGGTACTGGTTTAGAGAAAGATGTAGCTAAAGATTCACGCGTTTTAATTAATGCTGAAGGTTCTGGAACTGTTGAGTACGTGGATGCTGAAGAAATCAGAATCCGTTACAACAGAACTGATGAAGATAGATTGGTAAGCTTCGAAGATGATTTGAAATCTTACAAATTAACTAAGTTCAAAAAAACCAACCAAAGTACTTGTATGAACTTGAAACCTATCGTTAAGAAAGGTGACAAAGTTTCTAAAGGTCAAGTATTGTGCGAAGGTTATGCAACAGAAGGTGGTGAGTTGGCTTTGGGTATCAACCTTAAAGTTGCCTTCATGCCTTGGAAAGGATATAACTTCGAGGATGCGATTGTTATTTCTGAGAGAGTTGCAAGAGAAGATTTATATACATCTGTTCACATCGAAGAGTTTGTAATGCATGTTCGTGATACGAAAAGAGGTATGGAAGAATTAACTTCTGATATCCCTAACGTATCTGAAGAGGCCACAAAAGACTTGGATGAGAATGGTATGATTAGAATTGGTGCTCAAATAAAGGAAGGTGATATCTTAATTGGTAAAATCACTCCTAAAGGTGAAACAGATCCAACTCCTGAAGAAAAACTCTTGAGAGCTATCTTTGGTGATAAAGCTGGTGATGTTAAAGATGCATCGTTAAAAGTTCCACCTTCAATGACAGGTGTTGTTATCGACAAAAAATTATTCTCTCGTGCTGTTAAAGACAGAAAAGCTAGAACAGAAGAGAAAGCAATTTTGACTAAAGTTGATGAAGAACACAGAAAGAAATTGTTGGAGTTAAGAGCTGTTTTCTTTGAGAAATTAATGACCTTGATCGATGGAAAAGCATCTGCAGGGGTATTCAACAACTACAAAGAAGAAATCGTTCCTAAAGGAAGTAAGTTCACTAAAAAAGTGATTGCCGATATCGACTACGATGTGGTTAATCCTTTAAACTGGACTGCAGATAAGAAAACCAACGATTTAGTGAAGAGATTGATTCACAATTTCAACATTCAATCAAGTGACTTGTTAGGATACTACAAACGTAAGAAGTTTACCATCACTGTTGGTGATGAGCTTCCTGCAGGTATCTTGCAATTGGCTAAAGTTTACATCGCACAAAAACGTAAGTTGAAAGTGGGTGATAAAATGGCTGGTCGTCACGGTAACAAAGGTATTGTAGCAAGAATCGTTAGAGATGAGGATATGCCATTCTTAGAAGATGGAACGCCGGTAGATATCGTATTGAATCCACTAGGGGTACCTTCAAGGATGAACTTAGGACAGATTTACGAGACTGTTTTGGCTTGGGCCGGACAAAAACTTGGAATGAAGTTCGCAACGCCGATTTTCGATGGTGCTTCAACTGATACCATCACAGAATACACTAAAAAAGCAGGTATCCCAGTAAATGGAGAAACTTACTTATTTGACGGTGGAACAGGTGAGCGTTTTGATAAGCCAGCAACTGTTGGTATTATCTACATGCTGAAATTAGGTCACATGGTTGACGATAAGATGCATGCGAGATCAATCGGACCATACTCACTTATTACACAACAACCATTGGGTGGTAAAGCTCAGTTTGGTGGTCAAAGATTTGGTGAGATGGAGGTTTGGGCACTTGAAGCGTTTGGTGCTGCTAATATCCTTCAGGAAATATTGACTGTTAAGTCGGATGACGTGGTAGGTAGAGCAAAAGCTTATGAAGCTATTGTTAAAGGTGAGCCAATGCCAGAGCCGGGAATCCCTGAATCATTCAACGTATTGTTGCATGAGTTAAGAGGTTTAGGTTTGAACATTACTCTTGATTAATCCGATTTAAGAAACAGATTGTTGAATTTTATAATTAATAAAATACATGGCATTTAGAAAAAACAACAAGGTCGCTCCAAAATTTGACAAGATTACCATTAGTCTTGCGTCACCAGAAATGATCCTTGAAAGATCAAGTGGTGAGGTTTTAAAGCCAGAGACCATTAACTATCGTACTTACAAACCAGAAAGAGATGGTTTGTTTTGCGAGAGAATTTTTGGTCCGGTTAAAGACTGGGAGTGCCATTGCGGTAAATACAAAAGAATTCGTTATAAAGGAATTGTTTGCGACCGCTGTGGTGTTGAAGTAACTGAGAAAAAAGTACGTAGAGAGAGAATGGGGCATATCCAATTGGTTGTTCCTGTTGCTCACATCTGGTATTTCCGTTCTCTTCCAAACAAAATAGGTTACTTGTTAGGTTTACCTACTAAGAAACTCGACATGGTAATTTACTATGAGAGATATGTGGTAGTGAATCCTGGTGGAGCTACTAAAAAAAGTGGTGAAGAGTTAGCAGTAATGGATTTCTTGACTGAAGAGGAATACTTAGATATCTTGGATACTCTTCCGAAAGAAAATCAATACCTAGACAACACAGACCCTAATAAGTTTGTAGCGTTAATGGGTGCTGAAGCGTTGTATGAATTATTGAAAAGAGCTGATTTAGATGCTATGTCGTATGATTTACGTCACCGCGCTAACACAGAAACTTCTCAACAAAGAAAGAACGACGCATTAAAAAGATTACAAGTAGTAGAGGCTTTCCGTGCTTCTGCTAAAAATATCGAAAACCGTCCTGAGTGGATGATTGTGAAAGTTGTTCCGGTGATTCCACCAGAATTACGTCCGCTTGTACCTCTTGATGGTGGTCGTTTCGCGACTTCCGATTTAAATGACTTGTACAGACGTGTTATTATCCGTAACAACCGTTTGAAAAGATTGATCGAAATCAAAGCTCCTGAAGTAATCTTACGTAACGAAAAACGTATGTTGCAAGAGGCTGTTGATTCATTATTCGACAACTCAAGAAAAGCGAATGCAGTGAAGACTGAAGCCAACAGAGCTTTAAAATCTTTATCTGATAGCTTGAAAGGTAAATCTGGTCGTTTCCGTCAGAACTTATTAGGTAAAAGGGTTGACTACTCTGCGCGTTCTGTAATCATAGTTGGTCCAACTTTGAAATTACATGAGTGTGGATTGCCAAAAGACATGGCAGCTGAGCTTTACAAACCGTTCATCATTCGTAAAATGATTGAAAGAGGTATTGTGAAAACAGTTAAATCGGCTAAGAAAATTGTTGATAGAAAAGATGCTGTTGTTTGGGATATTTTAGAAAACGTATTGAAAGGACATCCAGTGCTTTTAAACCGTGCCCCAACATTACATAGAATGGGTATCCAAGCTTTCCAACCTAAGTTGATTGAAGGTAAAGCTATCCAATTGCACCCATTAGTATGTTCTGCATTCAACGCCGATTTCGACGGTGACCAGATGGCGGTGCATTTACCACTTGGTAATGCTGCGATTTTGGAAGCTCAAATGTTGATGTTGGCATCTCACAATATCTTGAACCCTGCGAATGGTGAGCCTATTACGGTACCATCTCAAGACATGGTTCTTGGTTTGTATTACATCTCTAAGGGAAGAAAATCTACAGGTAAAAACGATAAAGTAAAAGGTGAAGGTCTTACTTTCTACAGTGCTGAAGAAGTAATCATTGCGTACAATGAAGGTAAAGCTGATTTGCACGCTTGGATTAAAGTTAAGACTACTGTTAGAAAAGACGAGCAATTAGTTACTGAATTGGTCGAAACAACTGTAGGTCGAGTATTATTCAATGAGGTTGTGCCAGCTGAAGTTGGATTCATCAACAAATTATTGACTAAAAAAGATTTAAGAAATATCATTTCTCACGTATTGAAAATTACAGGAATGGCTAAAACAGCTGAGTTCTTGGATAATATCAAAAATCTTGGTTTCTATCACGCATTTAAAGGAGGTTTATCATTCCGTTTAAGTGACGTTATTATTCCAGATGAGAAAGATTCATTAGTGAAGAAAGCTGCTGAACAAGTAGAAGAGATTCAGAACAACTACAACATGGGATTCATCACCAATAACGAACGTTATAATCAGGTGATTGATATCTGGGGTAGAGCAAATACAAGATTAACAAGCCATTTGATGGATCAGTTGAAAAACGATCAACATGGTTTCAACTCTGTATTTATGATGTTCGACTCTGGTGCGAGGGGTTCTAAAGAGCAGATTCGTCAGTTATCAGGTATGAGAGGTTTGATGGCTAAACCGCAAAAATCGGGAGCTACCACACAATCGATTATCGAGAACCCGATTCTATCGAACTTTAAGGAAGGTCTTTCGATTTTGGAGTACTTTATTTCAACCCACGGTGCGCGTAAAGGTTTGGCCGATACGGCTCTTAAAACTGCCGATGCTGGTTACTTAACAAGAAGATTAGTTGACGTTGCGCAAGACGTAATCATCAACGAAGAAGATTGTGGTACTTTAAGAGGTTTAGAAATGACAGCCTTGAAGAAAGATGATGAGGTTGTAGAATCTTTAAGAAGTAGAATTTTAGGTAGAACTTCAGTTCACGATTTATATCATCCACAAACTGGCGAGTTAATCGTTGGTTCTGGTGAAGAAATCAATGAGTCTGCATCTGATATCATCGAAGCATCTCCAATTGAGATGGTTGAGATTCGTTCGGTGCTTACTTGCGAAAGCGAGCGTGGAGTATGTGCTAAATGCTACGGAAGAAATCTTGCAAAAGGTAAGAAAGTTCAAATAGGTGAGGCAGTAGGTGTAATTGCAGCACAGTCAATTGGTGAGCCAGGTACTCAGTTAACATTGAGAACCTTCCACGTTGGGGGTACTGCATCAACCATCACTACCGATTCTAAAAACATTGTTAAATACGATGGTATACTTGAGGTTGATGAGTTGAGAACCGTTAAGAGCAAAAACGAAGAAGGTGAAGAAATTGAGATGGTGATTGGTCGTTCAGCTGAGATGAGAGTTGTAGATGAAAAAACTAAGATTGTTTTAACTACTAACTTAATTCCTTACGGTGCTAAATTGTTCATCAAACCTGGCAAAAAAGTTAAGAAAGGTGATGTAGTAGCTGAATGGGATCCATACAATGCGATTATCCTTTCTGAATTTGAAGGTAAAATTCAATTCGAACATATTGAAGAAGGTGTTACTTACCGTGTAGAAGCCGATGAGCAAACTGGTTTTGAAGAGAAAGTAATCGTTGAGAGTCGTGATAAAAAGAAATCTCCTACAATCCACGTATTGAAAGGAAAAGACATTATCAAAACTTACAACTTACCAGTAGGTGCACACATCAATGTTGAAGAAGGTGCGAAAATTAAACCAGGTGATATTTTAGCAAAAATTCCTCGTGCTGCCGGTAAAGGTGGGGATATCACGGGAGGTTTGCCAAGAATTACCGAACTTTTCGAAGCACGTAACCCATCTAATCCAGCCGTAGTTGCTGAGGTTGACGGTATCGTTTCTTTCGGTAAAGTGAAAAGAGGTAACAGAGAGATCGTTGTTGAGGCTAAATCTGGTGAAATTAGAAAATACTTAGTACCACTTTCTAAACACATTTTAGTACAAGAGAACGATTATATTAAAGCAGGTATGCCTTTATCTGAGGGTGCAATCACTCCGATTGATATCTTAAGAATCAAAGGACCTACTCAAGTTCAAGAATACTTGGTGAATGAGATTCAAGAGGTTTATCGTATGCAAGGTGTACCTATCAACGATAAACACTTCGAGGTAATTGTTCGTCAGATGATGAGAAAAGTAGAAATCGTTGACCCAGGAGATACAAGATTCTTAGAGAAAGAAATTGCTAACAAGCTTGATTTCAACAAAGAGAATGACTGGATTTTCGGTAAAATGATTGTTACTGATGCTGGTGAGTCGGATACTTTGAAAGCCGGACAAATCATTTCTGTAAGAAAATTGCGTGATGAGAACTCTAAGCTTAAGAGAATGGATAAGAAATTAGTTGCTGCTCGTGAAGCAATTGCAGCTACTTCTAACACCATCTTACAAGGTATTACAAGAGCATCTCTTCAAACAAAATCGTTCATCTCTGCTGCATCTTTCCAAGAGACAACTAAAGTATTAAACGAAGCTGCTGTAAGCGGTAAAATTGACTACTTAGAAGGATTGAAAGAGAATGTAATTGTTGGACACAAAATTCCAGCAGGTACAGGTATGAGAGAATACAATGGCATTGTTGTTGGCGCGCAAGCTGATTACGATGATATCGTAGACGCTAAATCTAAAAAAGAGTTAGAGCAAGCTTAGTTTTTAAGTATGGCTGAAGAGTTAAAAAATAACCAATTGAATATCGAACTCAGCGAGGAAATCGCTGAGGGCGAATATTCAAATTTGGCTATCATTACGCATTCTACTTCTGAGTTTGTGATTGATTTCATTCGCGTTATGCCGAGTGTTCCAAAAGCAAGAGTGAAAAGTAGAGTAATCATGACTCCGCAGCATGCTAAAAGATTGATGAAGGCTTTGGCAGAGAATATAGCAAAGTTTGAGTCGCAAAATGGTGTTATCAAAGACATCGAAGCCGTAAATATTCCTATGAATTTTGGCGGTCCAATCGCTCAAGCATAGCTAATCAACAAGAAAATGAATCCCCAATTGATTAAAATCAGTTGGGGATTTTTCTTTTTATCGTTTTTTATTGCACA
>Ga0256335_1000044_pt1 | contig 12771 bp, 13 predicted proteins | sample AtltaT_29_FD_189999 | JGI IMG/M metagenome (GOLD analysis project Ga0256335, IMG submission 189999) | Metatranscriptome of freshwater microbial communities from Altamaha River, Georgia, United States - Atl_Miss_RepB_8h (Metagenome... | ecosystem: Environmental > Aquatic > Freshwater > River...
GCTTAGGCCAAATGGAAATGCCTGATGGGCGGCAGTTCGACGGGCATTTTCTCGACGGACTACCCCAGGGTAGCGGTCGATTGCGAGTGACAGATGGTCGAATCTTTCAAGGGCAGTGGCTCAACGGAGAAATGCTTGGCGAAGGTTTGCTTAAATCGCCTGACGGTAGCGTCTATCAAGGGTTATTCCTTGGCGAAGAACCGCATGGAGAGGGTCGTTTAGAGACTGCCGATGGCAGTGTTTACGAAGGAACGTTCGAGTACGGCAAACCACACGGACTCGGCCAGCTCATCTCACCCGATGGGCGCAGCTACCGAGGCACTTTTGAGCATGGCCAGGCTCACGGCTACGGCGAACTCAAGCTCAGCGACGGTCGGCGTTATGTCGGACAGTTTGCTGCCAAACACTTTCACGGTGAAGGCAGCTATTTCTGGACCGATGGCAAGGTTTATCACGGACACTGGCAAAACGATCAACGCTGTGGGCGCGGTGTCTATACCCTCTCAGACGGATCGCGCTATGTTGGCGAGTTCCAAGCCGACCATCCGCATGGCCAGGGCATACTTTATGACGCCCGAGGCCAGGTCAAACAAGCTGGCCGTTGGGCGGATAACCGGCTTGTTGAACCCTTGCGACTCAAGACGAGCGATTACCCATTTGAATTCAAAAAAGAAGGTACCCCAGTCGACTGACGCGCTTGGTAATCCTTGTGAATCGACTGCGCTCGGGAGAAATAGGCTCTTGCCTCTGAAAACGAGGTGAGATCACTGCTTTCGCAGGCAATGACCGATTTCGACGCCAGAGCAACCACACCGGCAGCGCGGGTGTCTTCGGCCTCACCCTCAACAATAAAGACCGCACGGTTAGAACCATTGACATACCAGGCGCCAATCACTTGGCAGCGCGCTGACTGAAACAACGCTTCGACCTGGCCCTGCCGGTCTTCAGGATGAGCCATAAACCATTCCATTGCCTCGGGCGCATAACTGACGGTGAGCATCACAAGAGCCATTCTTATCTCCAACGCTTAGCGTTTATCGGGCATTCAAGATCGATAGATTTCATCTGCCATAATTGCAATGGTACGCGCCCATTCTTCTCGGAGCCTCCTTATGCGCATTCCATTAAAGCCGAACGATTTGTCCGAGCCCGCCGAAACCATTGCAGCCATGCGCAAACGCCGTGGCGGGCCTCTCGCGAGCCTCGATCGGATTTTGTTAAATTCCCCGCCGATGGCCAAGGCCTGGAACGACTTCATGGGCACTATTCGCGGCGACATCATGGTCGACGCGAGAATCCGTGAGTTGGTTATTTGTTCACTCGCTGCCCTGCATTCATCTGACGCAGCCTTCAACCAACATCTGATCGCCTTTCGAAAGCTCGGCGGCAACGAAATGCAGGCATCAGCGCTTCGCGACCCGGTTACTGCGGTCGGCAATCGTGCGCTTTTCCCTGGCCTTGACCGCGCGATTCTCGCACTCACCGTCGAAATGACTCGCAAGACCAAAGTCAGTGACCCGGTGGTGGCTGCCATACGCACCGCTTTCAACGAACAACAATTGCTCGACTTAATGGGTTTGATATCAGCCTACATCATGGTGTTTCGCTTTCTTGGTGCCGTTGGTTTTGCTGAGAGCGACGGCTTCCCCGAATAAAAAGGCATTGGACCTTTTGAGCGTGACGTCATTCAGCGCAGGACGCAATGGCGTCTGCCTTGCTCGGTATGGTGGCGCAAAAGCTTAGCTAATGCTGGCGCCCTTTCGCGTTCGCGGCTTTCGCTTTCAGTGGGCGGGCGACCTTGCCATGTCCTGGGCGGTTGAGATGGAAGTGCTCATACTTGGCTGGTATGTGTTGATCGAATCCGGATCGGTGAGCCTATTGGCGGTGTTTGGTGCACTCCACTACATGGGCTCTTTGATCTCACCCATCTTCGGTGTCGCCGGCGACCGCATTGGCTATGCGAAGTTGTTTTGGATGACTCGTGCTTTTTACGCCTCGCTTGCAAGCATCCTTCTAGCGCTGTCTTGGCAGGCCCTACTCTCACCGATGGCAGTTCTTGTGATTGCTTTTTTGGCGGGTATGGTCAGACCTTCAGATATGGTGATGCGTTACGCAGTTATCGCCATGATCCTACCTCCGCAGCAGCTTATGGGTGGCTTGGGCATCGCTCGGGTCACTTCGGATTCAGCCCGAATTGCCGGTGCACTTGCCGGTGCATCGACCGTTGCGGCGTTTGGGATGAATTGGGCCTATGTGGCAATCGTAAGTCTTTACTGCCTCCTTTATCCTCACGCGACAGATTCTTCCGACAGTGAGCTCGCAGCAAAGCCCGGCAACAACCCTTAGCGCTAAACAACTTAGTGCTGCCATCAGCGACCTGGGCACAGCCTTTCGTTATGTCTGGGATAAGCCCGTGCTACTTGGCGCCATGTGGCTCGCCTTTTTGGTTAACCTGCTCGCCTTTCCCTTCTTTCTCGGTCTTTTGCCTTACGTCGCCAAGCATCAGTATGGCCTTGGCCAAGAAGGTTTGAGCACACTTGCCGCAAGCTTTGCCTTTGGTGGCTTGATCGGCTCAGTTGCCCTGGGGTCAAACAAGCTTCCCATCGGCGCAGCGCGCGCCATGCTGCTCGCGGCCCTGCTATGGTTTTTGATCGACTGCATCTTCGCCTTCAACCGCGAACTTCTGCTCGGAATTGCCCTGCTCACGATCGCTGGCCTTAGTTCCAGCCTTTGCTTAACCCCGCTAGCTGCTGTCATGCTGCGAGGGACCGAGATCGCTTATAGGGGCCGTGTCATGGGCATGCGCATGCTTGCGATTTGGGGTTTGCCCATCGGGCTCTTGCTAGCTGGACCTCTCATTGAACACTGGGGCTTTGAGGCGATCGCGTTCATTTACTCAGCGATAGGCTTAGCGCTCACCTTAGCGATGTGCGCTTACTGGCGCAAAGACCTCTGGTCAACTCAGGCACTCTCTAATCGACCCGCTTAATAGATGCCATCGAAATAATTTGTTTTCCAGGCAAACAACTGGGAGGCAAGATAACTCCATCGCAACCAGAGTAAGGGCAAAGCATCATGGCTAAATCGAGCAAACTAAAGCGGGATTCGAGTACATCAGCATCTGACAAAACTATCAAGTCAGCCCCGGGCCCTGAAGCTGGCTTTCCGATCAACATCGGCATTTCAGAGGAGGATCGAAAAAGAATCGCAAAAGGACTATCGGCGTTTCTGGCCGACAGCTATACCCTTTATATGCAAACCCACAATTTTCACTGGAATGTGAAGGGTCCGATGTTTAATACTTTGCACACGATGTTCATGCAGCAATACACTGAGCAATGGACTGCGCTGGACCAGATTGCAGAACGTATCCGTGCACTTGGTTTTGCAGCACCCGGTACTTACGCTGAATATGCAAGGCTTGCATCAGTTAAGGAAGTCGAAGGCGTGCCCAGTGCAGATAATATGATTCGCATCCTGGTCAACGCTCAGGAGACAACTGCCCGCACAGCCCGAAGTCTTTTCGCGTTGGTGGATAAAGCTGAGGACCAACCCACGGCGGATTTACTCACACAAAGGCTCGATGTCCATGAAAAAACCGCCTGGATGCTGCGAAGCCTTCTTGAAGATTAAGGCTTGTTTGCAATGAGGCATCGGGTCTCATTAAGCCAGGGCCTGCAAATTGTCTGGTTTAAGCGTGATCTTCGTATCGACGATCACGAGGCCATCGAGCATGCGATAAGACAAGGTCCGGTACTAGCACTGATATTGATTGAGACGGCACTATGGCGAGACAGCGGACTTGCCGCGCAACACTTTGACTTCGCGCTTGAGTGTTACCAAGATTTACAACGTGAAATGACCTCACTGGGCGCAGGCTTGAGCCTGATCGCTTGCGATCGCGCGCAAGATGCCTTTGATTGGTTACACCAACAAGTTGGACTTGCTTGCATTCACAGTCATATGGAAACCGGCGACGGCGCAAGCTATAAGAGAGATCTCGACATGCTCGAGTGGTGCAAACGGCATAAGGTGCGCTGGTGTGAGTACCGGCAGTTTGGCGTCGTCCGAGGTCTGAAACAGCGCAAGGCATGGGCGTCCCAGTGGGAGACTTTAATGCGTGCGCCGCGGGTCCAGTTTGATCCGGTAAAGGCCGCTGAAGCACTTCGAGCAGGAAGAACATTGCTACAAAGCGCGCTCATTCAAAGGCGGGAACACCATGTCGCTGAATCGGATGCGCCGTTTACTCAGTTCACACAGCCAGATAACGGCAGACTACTATACATTCCATTACACAGCACGACGTTTTTTACCGCTGATGAACTCGTATCGTTAGAGCTCCCATCAGCCGATGCACTCGGTCTTAGCGCACTTCGACCGCCGCGTCGCCAACGAGGTGGATTGCGAGCGGCGAAGACGCAATTTTCAAGTTTTCTTGACACCCGCAGTGCGCATTATCGTGGTGGCATCTCTTCACCGCTTAGTGCTCCAGAGGCTTGCTCGAGGCTATCGGTTTACTTGAGCTATGGTTGCATCAGCATGCGCGAATTGGTGCAAGAAACCCGATCCAAGCTTGAGGCCATCGGAGATCGATCGAATCGCCAATACAAAGGGCTCGAGGGTTTTTTAAGCCGATTGCACTGGCATTGCCACTTCATTCAAAAGCTTGAAACAGAACCCGAAATTGAGTTCTATAACATGCATCGAGGCTACGATGGCCTGCGTGAGTCTTATTTCGACCAGACCCGCTTTGAAGCCTTGAAGGCAGGGAAAACAGGATGGCCGATGGTTGATGCCTGCGTTCGCATGCTTGGCGATTGTGGATGGCTAAATTTTCGCATGAGGGCCATGTTGGTGTCGGTCGCAAGCTATCCGCTGTGGCTACATTGGCGCCAGGTGGGCCAATGGCTTGCACAAGGCTTTCTTGACTTCGAACCTGGGATTCATTGGAGCCAGATGCAAATGCAGTCGGGTACGACCGGTATCAATACAACCAGGGTTTACAACCCGATCAAGCAAGCCCATGAACACGACCCTCTGGGTATCTTTGTTCGCCGCTGGCTGCCCGCCATACGTTCGGTACCCGAGCAATTTGTCTTCGAGCCTTGGTTAGCTCCTGCTCGCTATCGTCAATCAGCAAGCGAACCCATCATCGATCCAATTGTTGATCTCGCACGCGCAACCCGGGAGGCTAAAGCCAAAGTACATGCTTTAAGAGCCGAGTCGAGCGTGATTGCGCAAACCCAATCAGTGCTTCGAAAACACGCCTCTGCCATGCGAAGCCAGGAGCGTTATCTCCCGAGCCGTAAAGGCAGCATTGCTCAACATGCTGTGCACGGAAACAAGGGAGAAAACCTTTCAAATCAATTAAGCTTCGACTTTGAATAGGGATCGACGATACCGGCAGTTTCAGCCCAGCTAATCGATTGTTCGCTTAGGACTTCAAGCGACTGATCCTCAAGTAGGTTCACACCGGGCTTGCGATCGATCCAATCGGCGAGGTTGCGGTCTCGAGCCCGCAAACAAGCTTTGATTTGCGGCTCTAGGCATGCCAGCAAGGACTCGAGCCACAATCCAACCAGGATGGGGTCTTGCATGGATCGATCCAGACGCTCACAGACACGCCAGGCATCAACCCATCGACGCTCAGTCCGGATTCGCCACTTCTTAAAATGCTGCCAGGTTTGCGTTGCGGGCATCCAGGTCTCACCGGTGACCCATCGGTTCACACTAAAGAGCCGATGCGGCCAGCCATGCCAATTTAAAGCCAGTGCAAGCAAATGCACATCTTCAGGTTGATGATGCTGAAAAAAATGAAAATGCCCTGCTTCGACTTGCTTTGCATCATGGCGATGAAAAAAACAGAGGCTCTTCTCGTTTTTAGATTTTAAATCGAGTTCTGGAAAATGTAGCTGCTCATCGCGGAGACTTCGATGCGTAGCGCGATTGATGCCAAGTGCCCCTAAAACGCCATGCTTTGGATATCGTAAGCGTAAGACCTCCTCGCATTGCTGCCAGCGCCGTAAATGCAATCGGATCGTGTTCATCGGTGTGTCTCGCAAAGTGAGCACATTTCAATGCAGTGGGGGGTGTTGCAAGGCGTTCCCTGCAACACCCGAAGCCCGCATGACCGGACCGACATGAGCGATAAAGCCAATGTCCTCAGCAGTGTTGGCCTCTTCAAGGGCCAAAGCTGTGCAATTTCTTGCGCAGCGCCGCCATTACTTCTTAGCGCACTTACCGTCCTTCTTGGCGCACTTGGCCTGTTCCTTATTGGACCCGCATTTCTTGCCGCAGGCTTTCACTGCGGGCGCTGCAATCAGTGCAGACGAAGCGAGCGCCATGGCCAATAGAGCTTTGCGATGTTTCACAGATCACCTCCTTTCCTTGTTGAACGAACCCTCATCGTAGCGCAAGCCAGGCCCGTATGGTAAGAAAGCAAATCTTTAAGGAAATGCTTATGAAGCGCTTGATGAATAAGGTTGTCGTTGTGACGGGTGCAGCCTCAGGTATCGGACTCGCATCGGCTAGAGCCTGTCATGGCGAAGGCGCAATTGTTGTGCTTACCGATATTGACGCCGACGCCGGCAAGTTTGCGTCTCGCTCAATGCCATCGAGCGAGTTTATTGCGCTGGACAGCAGCAACGATAGTGCCTGGGATGGCGTATTGGATAGCGTGCTTGACCGCTATGGCCGAATTGACGTACTTGTTAATAATGCTGGCATTGGGATTCGCAAAGGGATCGTGGAAACTACCAACGAGGACTGGCATCGCATTATCAGCGTAAATCTCAGCGGCGTATTCTTCGGTATGCGTGCTGCCATCGCGAGAATGCGCGATCGTGGGGGCGGCAGCGTGATCAATATGAGTTCTATAGCAGGTAAAATAGGCCTGCCGTTGAGCCCTGCTTACTGCGCATCAAAAGGTGGTGTTAGCCTTTTAACAAAATCAGCAGCACTTGAGTGTGCCGAAAAAGGTTGGCGAATCCGCGTGAATTCGATCCATCCAGGCTTTGTTGATACGCCACTGGTTCAAGCTGCCGTCAAGCACATGCCCGATCGCACTTGGGGACTGCAAGGTCTCATTGAAAAACATCCAATCGGCCGCCTTGGGCAGCCTCTGGATATAGCAAAGGGCGTTGTCTTTCTGGCAAGCGATGAGGCCTCATTCATGACAGGTGCCGAGCTTGTGATAGATGGTGGGTATACTGCACAGTAAAAGCAGGGAAATTAGCCGGACGACAGTAATTGGAAGAGCAGATTCAAGCTTGCAAATTCTATTTATCGTGCATTACCCAAACGCCATTCCAGCCCTTGGCAGGGGGATTGACTTCGAAAAACTCACAACGTTCAATATACAGTTGTGCTGGCTTATCGCTAGGATTTAGTTCTAAGACATCTGCGAATCCTTGCTTTGCATCTCGCCACGCACCGGCGCGATAACGTCCGAGAGCTAATCTGAATGTTCTAAGCGCTTCAGCCATGTGCGGGTAACTGGCGTCATTGTGGTAGTCCAGAATCTCGTAGACCGCTACGGGCTCCGTCTTTCCCTTCACAACAACAAAATCAATTTCTCGAGCGAAATAGGTACCTCGCAAAAGTTTGTAGGTGAATTCACTGATCAAAATCTTTGTACCATAGCCTTTACATGCAGACTCTAGGCGTGAGGCGAGATTTACACCATCGCCAATCACCGTATAATCCATTCTCTTTTTTGAACCAATGTTGCCTGATACAACCATATCAGAATTAAGACCTATCCCAATATCAACTGGGTGGCGCCCTTCTGCCACTCGCATTTCATTCCACTGACGCAGGGTCTTGATCATTGCAATCGAGGCGCGCACGGCTCGGTCGGGATCATCATCGTGTGCCATTGGAATACCGAAAGCAGCCATGATTGCATCGCCGATAAATTTATCGAGCATACCGCCTTCTTTCTGAATGCAATCAACCATCAAGGTGAAGTACTCGTTAAGCAACATCACCGTGCCTTGTGCACCGAGGCTCTCAGTTATTGTGGTGAATCCTCGGATATCCGAAAACAAAATCGTAGCAGACACGCTTTGACCACCAAGGGCCTCGGAACCGCTTGCAACTAGCTTGTCGGCAATCCCTGGATCCATGTAGCGGGACATCGTAGACTTAAGCCGCTTTTCGTTTGAAATATCTTCGATCAACAGCATTGAGCCAATGGGCTTCCTTTCAGCCGATAAAAGAGGCATAGCGGTGAGATTGACCGACAAAGCCTCATCTGCAACCCTGAGGTCATGTTCTACGGTAACTTCAGGTTCCATTGTCTGCGCACATAACGCGAGCTTTTCAAGGACCCATGCGTTTTCACCGTCAAAGAAACTGTCAATCGATTTTAGTAATACATCGGAAGCACTTGTTCCGAATAAACGCAGGCCTGCCGCGTTACAAGTAACAATACGGCGTTGATCGTCCATAGTAATTACTGTGCTTGACATCGACTCCAGCATCGCTTCGTTATAATTTTTCATATTTTGTACATCGGTGAACAGCTTTGCATTTTCTAATGCAATGGCGATCTGCGCCGTGAAAGCTCGCAGCCATCCTTCGTCGCTCTCGCTAAAAGGCCCCCCGTGCTTATTAAGCACCTGAGTGACACCGATTGTCTTTCCACCTTTATTTACGATGGGCACACAAAGAATCGAACGAGTGAAGTAACCTGTCTTTTTGTCGAAGGCAGGATTGAACCGCATATCCGCATAAGCATGAGGAATATTGATTGACTTACCAGACTGAAAAACTGCGCCTGCAATCCCGAGGTGATTGGGTAATCGAATCTGCATCGACTCTAAGCCTTGACCAACTTCTGACCAAAGTTGATTCGTTTTCTCATCATTCAAAAATAAAGTAGAACGATCTGCATTTAAAAATTTTGTCGCAGCCGTCATTACTTTACTTAAAAGAGAACTGAGTTTGATGTCGCCTGTGACTTCGGCAACTACATCGATAAACTCAAGTTCTTGCGCTTGCAAGGCCTTCATACGCTCTATATGTTGGGCACTTTGTAAAGCCAGCGCGCCTTGACGGATCATGGCTTCAAATCGATCCAAATCTTTTTTAGTAAATTTGCCCCTATGTTTGTTAAGCGTTTGAGCTACCACAATAATCTCCCCTCGAACCGTTCGAATAGGAACACATAGAATATTCCTAGTTAGGAAACCGGTCTGCTCGTCTACTGTCCGATTGAATCTGGGGTCTTTGTAGGGATTATCAATGAGCAAGGGCTCACCCTTAGTGAAGACAGCACCTGCGATACCGCTATGATTAAGAATACGTATTTCTCGTTTAATATTACCTTGCGCAAATCGTGAGTACAGCTCGCCGGATGCGGGATCGTTCATAAAAAGTGTTCCACGCTCAGTTCCAATGGCGGCTGTAGTCATTTCCACAAGCTCTCGCAGCACATCATCAAGCTGATCAAAGCTAGCCATTCGACGAGACACTTCCAGCAATAACTCAGCGTCTTCGAGTCTTTGCTGAAGCTGTCCAAGGCCCTGCGGGGATCGAACGCGCTTGGTCTGCGTTACAGGCGATTTGCTAACCATGGACTGTGAGCTTGAGTTATCAGGGGGCATCGCTAACCTTTTGTAGCATCCGTTAAAAGCAATCTGTCACGAAGCTTATCGAGTTGGTCACGAGTCGCCCGCACAGCTTCTCTAAGTTGATAATTCTCACTTGCGAGCGTTTGAGTTGCAGTATCAATGGCAGACGCTTTTTGCGCTGACTCGTCTTCAAGTTGCTGTCGGAGCGCCTGAATCATTTTTTGTAACTCTGCAACTTGAGCCCCCATCGTGTTGCGGATATGAGAGACAAGCCGTTCACGGTCGATACCCGCCTTTTCAAGCTGTTCTCGCATTTCGACGATGGTCATACCCATCTGCTTGATCTCTTGAGCATGATCCGCCTGTAGCCGATCTACTGCCTGTTGGTGATGTAATTGCTCTGACTCCATACGTTGGCGCATATGAATGACAGACTGCTGAAGGTGACGATTCTCGGACGCGAGCCGCTCATGCTCAGGATCGATAATCGTATCGTCTCGGCGCTTAAAAGTTTTCGATCGATTATTTGATTCTCGATTCGAGGAGGCCGAACTAGTTACACCCTCTTCTCCCATCTTTTGACGCGCCTTGCTCATCTCAAAACTATGGCTCCTTAGTTCAATAAAGGACTACTTTTTACACAACGATGCTCCTTGTTGCGCTCCCGTTTTAGTTTAGCGTACGCTAACCCTTTCGTTCCGCGTTCAGAGCAGGGGCGAAGCCATAGGATGGCAACGTTATGCCCCTTGATATATAAGTAATCCATTGTTAATTAGCCGTTAAGACAAATCTGGACTTGTTCAGGCGTAAGACTGAATTGATGCCTAAAGTGCGATCTAAATTCTTGATAATGATGGTAACCAACCTTTATAGCGATCATTTTTAAGTTTATATTCGCACGATGGTGTTTGATAAGATCGAGTGCGCGATGTAGGCGCAAGCTTTGAATCCACACTTGAGGAGTACTTCCAGTGCTAGCACGACAGATCCGAAAGAGCAGGGGAAGGGAGATATCGAGCGTTTGGCAAATCTCGTGATTGGTGATCTCGCGATGAATATTTGCTTGGATGAATGCCAAGACCCTATCGAGAGTTAGGTCACAATGTTTACGCGAACCGGTTGAAATACCCACAGAATCTTGATTTTCTATTTTGAGCAAGTCGAGCAAAAGCTCGAGGAAAACCGACCGTGCGTCCTTTGCAGTGAGTTTTTTGGCGCACAGCGATTGGAATGCCTGTTGTAATTGTCCGATTGGGACAGCAAAACGTGGGTGACGTAGGTCCCGTATTCTTAAGTTGGAGGTGATTAGGGTTATACCTATTTGCCTTGCAAGTTCAGACAACTCAACGATCGATGGATCGTCGAGCTGCACGACTAAAGACGCTACATCGCTGCTCTTGGATTGGTACTCGCCAGGACCAAGTATCGCGGCCTCGCTCCCAGCCGTGACGCTGAAGCTAGGCCCGCCTCGTACCGCATACTGAGAGCTACCAAATTTAGGAACAACCAACTGCACCCCTGAGTGAATCACAAATCGCTTTGTTGATGCACTATGCGCACCGCAGCTTACAATAATGCCGTCAAGCACGGCGTCAAAACGATAATTAACAGCTTGCGACAAGGTCTGATTTTCTGAACGTCGTTTTCTTGATCCATCTGAATGCAATTCCACATCGAGAAGCTCGCGGCTCGGAAGAGCTGTTCGTTTCCAAGCAGATTCACCAACTGCTCGACACAAGTGATCAAAACCGATCGGTAGATGCCGAATCAGATGTAGATCAGCGTCTACACCGTTTGACACTAAATGAGAACCGTTAGTCGAAGCGAAACTTCCTTTCGCGGAATAACAAACTCCTTTCATGGAAATAGAAGCATGAGGGTGTGAAGAAAGTTCTGTCGAGGGTGCAAGTTTTTACTTAGACAATCTATGATATGTCAAACGAACCTCCCGCTCATGATCCTGATGGCGAGGTCTAATCTTGAAATTGAAACGAAGGAGTAACAGATGGCGAAGTGGGGGAAAAAAAGTGAGGGGAAGAAGGCCAAAGCTCGCCCATTAGAGGCCCAAAAGTCATTGGATGGGAAAAACCAAACAAAAAAGGTTGCGCACGCGCCCTCTGATCATGGCGTTATGGCTAACGATAAATCGTTGCCCCAAGCGGATACTGGCCACTTCACCCACGATGATCTTCATAAGCAGCCGCGCGAAGAACTATCTAAGAAGCAGTATGAAAAAGAGCTGAAGAAGCTTTTCTTAGAGCTGATCAAACTGCAAGAGTGGGTAACGACGACAAAGGCCCGCGTAGTCGTGATCTTCGAAGGCCGTGACGCTGCGGGCAAAGGTGGTGTCATAAAACGCATAACCGAGCCTCTTAATCCGAGGGTATGCCGCATCGCGGCGCTCGGAACCCCATCCCCCAAAGAGAAAACCCAGTGGTACTTTCAGCGCTATGTTGCTCAACTGCCTGCAGGGGGTGAGATCGTTCTATTTGATAGATCTTGGTATAACCGTGCCGGCGTCGAGCGTGTGATGGGTTTCTGCACGGACGATGAATATAAGGACTTCTTACACGCCTGCCCGGAGTTTGAGCACTTGCTGGTACGCTCAGGCATTATCCTCATCAAGTACTGGTTCTCGGTGAGCGATGACATTCAGGAAGAGCGCTTTCGAGAGCGGGCCGAAAATCCACTCAAGCGCTGGAAGCTTAGTCCGATGGATTTAGAATCGCGGGATAAGTGGGTGGAATACTCCAAAGCCAAGGACGCGATGTTTATGCACACCGACACGCGGCATGCGCCCTGGTACGTCGTCAACGCCGATGTCAAGGAACGTGCAAGGCTTAACTGCATCTCCCATATGCTGCAGAAAATCCCCTACCACGCCGTTAAACTGCCCGAGATCAAGTTTGGCAAACGCAAGAAGATCCCCTCGAACTACGTACGTCCACCCATGAGTAGCCAGAACATCGTTCCTGACTACTTCTAACCAAGGCAGATCGTGGATAAGCGCTCGCAGCTCACAGGCGATCTTTGGGGCGGCTTCGCTGCCATGTTGGTGGCATTGCCGGCAGCTATTGCTTTTGGGGTCACCATTTTTGCGCCCTTGGGCGCAGAGTATGCGGGCAAGGGCGCACTTGCAGGCATGCTTGGGGTGACTGCACTTGGGTTGATTGCAGCAAGTTTCGGAGGAACTCAA
>Ga0256335_1000048_pt1 | contig 12475 bp, 2 predicted proteins | sample AtltaT_29_FD_189999 | JGI IMG/M metagenome (GOLD analysis project Ga0256335, IMG submission 189999) | Metatranscriptome of freshwater microbial communities from Altamaha River, Georgia, United States - Atl_Miss_RepB_8h (Metagenome... | ecosystem: Environmental > Aquatic > Freshwater > River...
CGCAGCTCTTCGAGTGCAAGCGCCAGCTCACCGTCGTGGCGCTCGCGCTGGGCCACGGCCTGGGCCAGGCGCGCGCCGGCCAGGCGCACATCGGCCACGGAGGCCAGCTGACCCGCTTCACGCCGGCGAATTTGTGCCAGCAAGTCTTCGTGGGCCGCGAGGTTCTCACGCGAGACCTGCAGCCGCTGCTGCGCCGACCAGGCCTTGGCATAGGCCGATGCGGTGGTGTCGATCAGCTGGCGCTGCAGACGCAACAGGTCCAAGCGCTCGACGCGCAGGTCGGCCTCGGCGTTGGCCATGGCGCTGTCAATGCGGCCAAAGGCCCAAATCGGCTGGCGCAAGCGAAGCGTCGCTGCGGTGACCAAAGCCTGTCCACCCTGGTCTGCACTCTGCTGGGCCAGGGCCTGCAGGCTGGGGTAACGCTGGGCCCCCACGGCTTCGATGGCGAACTGCCGCGCCTGCACCTGGGACTGCTTGGCCGCCAGCGTTGGATGGCGAGCGAGCATCGAGGCCAGGGCGGCCTCCATGCCTGTGGCCTGCGCCCATGCGGGGCCTGTGGCAAACAAGGCCGCACTGAACGCAGCGAGCAGCCCCCGTCCCAGCCGTGTCATGCCAGCGATTCAGCGGACTCGGTTTCCTCGCCCTCAGGGTCGCGGCGCTGGGGCTGGGCCTTGAGCTTTTCGGCCTGTTCGGTGCGTCCGGCCATCTCGCAAGCGCGGATGAGGTCGTCGCGCCATCGGCGGTTCCAGGGGCAGGCCTGCAAGGCCTTGTCCATGAGCTCGATGCCGTCGTCCGCATAGCCCTTGTTCACGTAGACCAGGCCCAGCATGAAATTACCGGCCGCATGGTCGGGCAGGTGGTGCAGCAGCTTCTTGAAGCAGGTCTCGGCCTCATCCAGCTGCGCCGCCTTGAACGCGGCCACGCCGGTGTTCAGGTAACCCGGCACCGGCAGACTCACCATGTCGGTGATCGGGTCGGGCTGGATCTTGGCGTTGGTGCCCTGAATCAGCGGAGCCAGCCAGGACTGGTAGTTCATCCACTTGGCCTTGGAGGTCTTGTAGATGGGCTGGCGCACCTGCCAGACCGAGGCGGTCTTGACCGGCCGGTCCAGCTCGGAGGTGTTGAGCACCTCGGCCTCCCAGGGCAGCTCGAGGTAGTCGAGCATCTGGCGCGCCAGGGCCTCGGGGTTCTCGACCACGTCCTCGTACTTGATCTCCAGGATCTCGCCGGGGAACACCTGGTGCCAGTGGTGCATCAGCAGGTTGTGGTCAGCCAGCTGCTCGCCGATCCAGGTGAGGTCGTAGGCAAAGCCCATGCCGCCGTGCTTGGCCTGGTAGTCGGTGAAGTAATTGGAGACAGCAATGTCGCGCGGGTCGCGCCGCACCGAGATGATCTTGGCCTTGGGAAAGAGCAGCTTGATGAGGCCGATGTTCTCGAAGTTGTGCGGCAGCTTGTCCACCACGTAACGGGCCGATTCGTCGTACTGGCGCAGCTCCCTGAGCACGTGCTCGGTGATGCCGCGAATCACCTCGGGCGAGAGGTCGTCCACGCAGTCCGGGTAGGGGCGGCCCGAGCCGGTGTGGCGCTCCCAGCGCTGCAGGCCGGCAATGACCTGCGGAATGATGCTGAGCTCGCCCGCGCCAAACACCTGGCTGTGACCGGCGATGATCTGCTCGACCAGCGTGGTGCCCGAGCGCGGCATGCCCAACACAAACACCGGGAGTGTGGCATCGCTGCCACTGCCCTTGCGGTTTTCGTACAAGGCCCGGTTGAAACGGGCGCGGATGCGCGCGCAGCGGTTGCGGTGGGCCTTGGGGTCGTAGTCGAGCAGCTTCTTGCTGGCCTCGTTGGCCTCGCGCACCAGGGCAAAGGCGCGCTCGTATTCCTTGCGCTTTTCGCGCGCGGCCGCGAGCTGGAACAAGATGCCGGTGCGCACCTCGCCCGCCATGCTGGGCATGCGGGCGGCCTGCTCGAGCTTTTCGAGCACGGCCGGATCGTCCGGGATCTTGCGGGCGTTGATCAGGGCGGTGTAGCCCGCCACGGGGTCGATGGCGCGCACCTGCTCGAACAGGGCCACGGCCTCGTCGATGCGGCCGCGCTGCAGTTCCTGGTGGCCCAGGCCCTGCAGGGCAGGCACGGACTGCGGCTGGTCCTGGAGGATTTCGCGGTAGATCTTCTCGGCCGCGTCGTAGTTCTGCGCATCGCTTTCCACATGGGCCAAGGCCAGGCGGGCCATGAGGCGCTGCTGGAACACCCGGGCTGCCGGCAACTCGGCGCTGGGCTGCTGCGCTTCGGCCAGCTCGATGGCTTTTTCAGCCGCCTTGCGGGCGCGCTCGGGGTTGCGGTGCAAGAATACGGCCGACAGCCGCGTCCAAAGCTGCACATTGTCTTGGTCTTTGTCGATGGCGCGCAGCAAGAGGGCGGCGGCCTGCTGGTCGTGGCCCTGCAGGTGGGCCAGCTCCACCAGCTGCAGTGTGAGCACCGAATGGCCGGGGTGCTGCTTGAGCGCCTTGCGCAGCACCTCTTCGGCGGCCTCATGCTGGCTGTGGCTGGCCAGCAGCGCGGCATGGCCCGCCACCAGCTCGCACCATTCCTCGGTGGCCAGCTTGGTGGCCTGCTCCTCGATCCAGGCCTCGGCACGGGTGAAGTCGCGTTGCGTGACCCACAGCTCCAGCTGGATGCCATGCAACTGCACCTGCCAGCGTCCCACGGCCTCGGGGGCAATCAGTTCGCGTTGCGCGTCCAACTGCCGGTTGGCTTCGGCCAGGCCCTGGGTCAGGGTGGCGAGCTTGTCGGTTTTTTCAGCCCCCTGGAGCTTGCCCAGTTCGCCCAGGGCCAGGCGCAAGTAAGGCACCCAGGCCTGCACGCGCTGGGGCTCGTAGCTGAGTGCACTGCGGTAAAGCGCCAGGGCCGAGACTGCATCGCCCTGCATCTGCCTGCACTGTGCCAGGCGGGCCAGGCCCAGGCCGTAGCCGGGCAATTCCTGCACGGCCGCCTCCAGCAGGCCCGAGGCCTTGTTGAACTGGTGCGCCAGCAGGTAGACCGCTGCCAGGTCCACGCGGGCGGCGGTGTCCAACTGGTCGAACGTGGCTTCGGCACGGCTCACCGCCTCGCGCGCGGCCTGCTGAAGGCCCAGCTGCGCATTGGCCAGGGCAATGAGGGGCTGCAGGCCCGGTTTGCGGGAAATACCGTAAGCGGCTTCTGCCGACTGCTTGAGTTCGGACCAGTTGCGCTGGTCGGCCAGAAGGCGCAGGGCCTCGGGACTGGATTTCATGATGGAGAAACCTGAAGAAGAAAAGAAGGCCGATTCAATAACCAAAAAAGGGGTGCTGCCTGCGCAGCACCCCTGTGGGCCCGGGGAGGCCGGTTCAGATGGTCTCTAAGTTGCCGCCAACCCAGTGCTTGAACACGGCTGCCGTGGTGGGGGCACTCGGCAGCATGTCGTTGTTCGTCATGGTGTTGTTCAGTCGCAGGCTCGATGAGTTCGTGAACAGGCGGGCACTGTCACCTTGTGTGGGCGTGGTCTTGACCTGAACCGTTCCCGGCACGTAGGTGCTCATGGCCGTGCTCCAGACCATGGTGTTTTGAGCCCGCATGCCACCCAACCATTCCACGTTGGCGTTGAGGATGCCCGACTCAAAAAGCCGCACACTGGCAGACCAGTATGGGGACGGTGCCTGATCGGTGTTGATCCACACCAGCCTGTCGCCACTGTTCGCATAGGACTTGCTCAGTTGCGTGTAGGCATTGTTGGTCGATGTGGCGCCAGCCTGAATCAGGTGAATCTGATCGTCGGCCCCCAGGTTGCCGCCGCCAATCCAGGGCGTGATATCGGCATCGAGGAAGGCGTCGGTCAAATCTCCCACGCGGATGTAGATGTCGTAGGTCTTGTAGGGATCGAAGGTGCCCGCACCAGACTTCTCCACCATGCTGTCAGACACGATGTTATCGACATAAGGCTCCATCAGCGGCGTGCCCACCCAGTCCTTGCCCGTGGTCAGGTCAAAGAGCACCACGATGTTCTCGGGTCCGATGAGCTCGCCCGAACCCGCCAGGCGGAATTCGTCGGCCATGTCGGCGGTGACGGATGGATTGAGCCGGATGTCACCAGAACCAACTGCCGGATCGAGCGCGAAGCTGATGTCACCGGTGGTGCCGATGGCATGACGGCCCAGGTTGTAACCCGCATTGAAATGGAAGATGTCGACCCCAACCGGATTGTTCAAAGTAGATGAGGCACCCAGCATCACAAAGTGAGACGAGCTAGCGCTGCTCCAATAGGCCTTGCGTGAGAAACCTGTGCCCCAGGTGCTTGTCCAAACCCGGCGAACAGAAAGATCACCCAAAATCGCCGTTTCACCCGGGCGGGCAAATGCCTGGATGAGCTGCACCGAATCATCGTCACCCAGGTTGGTCCAGCCCGACCAGACGTTCATGTTGGCGAAATTACCCTGGCCCTGGTCAGAGGGCACCCGGATGTAGATCTCGTAGGTCTTGTTGACGTCGAAGGTCGGCGCATCGCCTGCGCCCGTGGCGGTCATGCTGCTGGCAGCGCTGCCGTAATAGTCCTCGCCTGTGATCAGGTCAAACAACACCAGGGTCTGGTTGTCCGAAGGATCATCCACCACGCTGATGGTGAAGGACTCCACAACGCTCGAGCCATTCAGGCCATCCGATGTGGCTTTCACATAGATGGTGCGGGTGGCGCCCGCTTCGTAATCCACGCCACTGATGGCCTTGACCACACCGTTGCTGGAACCGATGTTGAATTCACCGCCCGTGTAGGGTGTGGTGCCATCCGACTCGACCAGGCTGTAGGTGACGTTGCCACCGTCGGGATCGGTGGCCGACACGGTGAGTGAGGAGTACTGATTGTTGCTGCCGTTTTCCGTCACGCTGTTCGCGATTTCGTCGGTGTCAAGCAAGGCAGACATGGGCTCGTTGACGTTGCCCACCGTCAGGTTGTACGTGGTGCTCAAGGCCGTGCTGCCTTCGATCGTGTTGTCTTGCACCTTCACGATGACCTCAAAAGCCGTCTGCTGCGACTCGTAGTTCAGCGTGGTGCCGGTCTTGAGGTAGAGCACGCGGTCAATCACCTCGAAGTCGTCTGCATTGCTGCCCTCGAGCGTGATGGTGTTGGTGCCATGGCGGTCGTCGGTGATGGCGATGTCGGCAATCTTCACGCGGTTGCTTGTGTCCGTGTTCTCGGGCACCACATCGCCGTCGAACGCGGCCGTCAATGCCAACGCCGTGGGCTCAGCGTTGAAGGACAGCGTGAGGTCCTCGATGGTCGTGCCGTCGGTCAGCTTGAACACCGGAGGGGTCGCATCGCGGCTGTAGGGCACGGCGCCGGAGGAGCGCAAACCACCATTGAACAAGGGCACCTGACTCGTGGCGTCCGACAAGGAGGCCGGGTGCGACATGGACAACATGAAGTTGCCGTTGGCAAGGTTCAGGCCCGCGCAGTTGGTTGCGTACTGCGCGTTGTACCAGTTGAGGAAATAGCTGCCATAAATGGACGAGCCACCATCCATCATGGTGCTGGCGTTCAAGCCGTTGTCATAGCCGGCGGCGGCCCCGTCTTGCACGAAGATGATGCGGTCGTCGTTGCCCAGGCGTTCGGCACTCAGCCATGCGGTGATGTCTTGGGAGCGGGCACCGTCGACCAATGCGCCCATGCGCAGGTAAATCGTGTAGCTGTAGTTCCAGTAGAACTGTCCGGCACTCTCTTGAGCTTGCAGCTGGTCAACGCTTGTGCCCACATAGTCGGCGCCGGTGATGTAGTCGAACAGCACCACGAGGTCTTTGGGGCCTACGATTTCGCCATTGGCTTGCTGGAACACCGGTTGATCGGCAGTGATGGCCGGCAGCGCCTGCACGGCATTCATGGATTCGGCGTCGGCTGCCTCTTTGACAAAGTCAATTGGGGCGTCAAAAAGACCTTGGTAAGTGATGTCCCCAAACCCATTGCCAAGGCGGTACTTCAAATCGCCATCGCTCTCCACCCTCAACCAGTGCTGACCACTGCCACTGCTCCAAGTCACCCAAGAGATGGAGGAGTTCTTGTAAGTGAACAACTGGTCCAATGCAGATTGCAGCGGTCTCGTTCCCAAGCCCGCATCGTCGTGAATCAGCTGGATCGTGTCGTCACTGCCCAGGTTGGCTGAACCTGTCCAGGCATTGAACTCACCCACCGAGCGGTCGTTGCCCATGGCGGGCACACGGATGTAGATGTTGTAGGTTTTGGCGGCGTCAAAGGTCTGGCCTTCAACAATCTCCGACATGCCATCGAAGGTGTTGCCAATCCAGTCTTTGCCCGAAGTCAGGTCAAACAGAACAATGGTCTGGTTGTCGGCGGTGTCATCGGTCAAAGTGATCTCAACCGCACGCTCGCTGATACCTTCGACCAGGTTGCCGGCCCGGTCGGTGGCAAGCACGGTGAAGGTGTAGCTGGTCTTGCCAGCGTCGTAGTCGAAGTTGCCGCCAGCAGCCAGGCGCACTTCACCAGTGGTCGGGTTGATGCTCAGCAGGGCTGCATCGTCTTCCAGGCCCGACTTGAGCGTATACACCACGCCGGTGGTGTCGCCATCGACGGCAGCGGTGTAGATGACCGGCTGGTTTTCCTGGACATTGTCCGAGGCCGTGGTGCTGGCAAAGCCATCGGCCGGCGCGGTGGTGTCAACCACGATGGCCACGTCGTTGAAGTAAGCCGCGCTTTGAACGCCACCCACGGTTTGGCGCAGGGCAATCTGCCCAATTGCGTATTCGCCCTCGGGCAAGGACTGGGGCGATTCGAGATCCACTTCCGTCCAGGTTTCGCCGCCGTCGGTGCTGACCTCCAGCAAGGCACCCTCTTCCACACGGAAGGCCTGCAGCTGGCCATTGCTGGTGATGCGGTCGGCGGTGCTCAGATCCAGGCCATCGACAGCCGTGTCTTGCGCGAGGGCGAAGGTCGGCGCATCCGGGCGACGCTGGCCATCGGCCCAGGCCAGATTGAAGCCGGTTTGCTGGTCATTGTCCAGGCTGATGGCGGACTGGAAAACCACATCACCAAGCTTCTGGCCCTCTACCAGGTCAAAGAGCTTGACGCCCTGGTTCCACGCAAAAATATAGTCTGAGCCACGCGAGGTGCTGGTCCCTTGGGCCCAGTGGTTGCCCTGTGATTTGGAGGTCTGGTTGTCGGCGTCGGAGACAAGGGCTCTGTAACCGTAGGCGCTCATCACACCCTGGTCACGGTAGAGCCAGTAAGAAGCGCCACCGTGAACGGCCCAGTTGCTCCAGCCGACGTAAGACAAAACTTGTCCGTTATTGGTAAACACACCCGAATTCGTCCCCAGAGGCTGGGTCGATTCATTGAGGCTGCGCTCGGTGCCGGCATCTTGCACCAGGTAAATCTTGTCATCCGGGCCCAGGTTGTTGGCGCCCGCCCACGCGTTGATGCGGTCGCCCTGCAGGGTGTCCAGTGGCGAGCCCACGCGGATGTAGATGTCGTAGGTGCGGTTGGCCTCGAAGGTCTGGGTTGCGTCGTTGGCCACCAGCGCATCGGCCGCACCCAAGTAGTCCTCGCCAGACACCAGGTCGAACAGCACGGTGGTGCTCGGCGGCAGGGCGTAGTCACTGCCATCCGGCGAAGCCACGCCGCCCATGAACACAAAGGAACCGTTGGGGTTGCCGTGCTCTTTGTCAATGACCACAGAGGCGCTCACCAGGCGCTTGCTGGCATCCACCTCGGCCACATAACCCTGGATGGAGAAGTTGGCGTTGCCCGCGACGCCTTCGGCGTTGTACTGGTCGCGGCCGTTGGTCAGGAGGTAGGTGCCTTTTTCCGTGCTGGCCTGGTTGTTCCACCAGTCACCGACCGTGAAGACCGAGCTCTCCTCGGTGCTGCCATCGTCGTAGGTCAATTCCACATGGAACTGGGGCGCCTGCGCGTCGCTTTGGACATACGAGGCAAACGCGTAGAGGTGAAGGGAGGCGTAGCGGCCTTCCGTCACGCCCAGATCGAAGGCGCCGGTATCGGTGACCTTGTAGGCACTGGCGTAGTCCAGGGTGACTTCGGGGTGCAAGCCAGCGACCGCGGCAAACACGCCATCGGACGGCAGGCCGACGTCTTCGGCGCCCGGCACATTGTTCAAGGGGAAGGCACTGCCATCGCCATCGATGGAACCTTCGGTCGCCGGGTCGAAGCCATCGGCCACTTCATCGAAGGTGGCGACAACGTCAATGGACTCCAGGTTCGCCGCGTCGACCGGCAAGGTGATGGCAGTCGGGAGGGGGATTTCAACCGTGAATGTGGGTGCGTCGTCTTCGCTGATGAGAGAGGCTGCACCGTTGTACAGCACATCCATGTTGCTGTAATCGTTGTCCGATTCCGAACCGAAGAGGCGGTAAATGCTGGGGTCCCAGTTCCCGTTACTGGTTGTTCTGGAAGAAACCCAACGGTAAATTTGACCGTTGTCCAGCGATTGGGTGCCCAGGTAGCTGCCGTTGCCATTGACGACAGTGAACCAGTACTCGTAGTCGTAATACGAACCGTAATCACCCGCAACGTAACTACCGTCCTCGCCTTTGCCGACGACAAAGAACAACTGGTCATCTTCGTCCAGGTTGGACAGACCCGTCCAAGCCTGAATGGAGGTGGTGTTGAAGGCCTGGTCAATGTCTGGCAGCCGCACATAGATGGTGTAGCTCACACCCTCTTGGAACTCACCGCCGTAGCTGGCCACCAGGGTATCGACCGAGTCGCCGGTGGCGTCAAGACCGTCAATCAGGTCGAAGAGCACCACGGCTTCTTCGGCCGCAGGGGTGACCGTGACGGTGACGGTCTGCTTGTTGTTGACGTCGGCCAGGTTGCCGGCCTGGTCGGACACGGCCACCACGGTGAAGGTGTAGCTGGTCTTGTCGCCATCGGCATCGGGGCGGGCGCCCGAACGCAGGCTGACCTCGCCCGTCTTGGAGTCGATCTGCAGCAGGGCAGAGTCGTCCACGTCACTTTCTTCCAGCTCAAACGTGACCCGGCCCGGCTCGCCCTCCACCGCAGCGGTGTAGATGACCCGCACGTTTTCGGCCGCATCGACCTCGGCGGTGTCGCTCTCAAAGGCAGGCGCAGTCTGATCGACGACGATGCGCAGGTCGTTGCTGTAAGCGGCGCTGGTGACGTCACCCACGGTCTGCCGCAGCTGGATGGTGCCGACCTCGTAGGTGCCCTCGGAAAGCACAGGCAGCTCATCGGCCGTGAAGGTGACCCAGTCTTGCCATTCGCCGTCCACCTGAAGGCGCCACTCCAGAACAGCACCCTCGGCAATGCGGGCCACGATGAGCTCGCCATCGCTGGAGAAGGCATCCACCAGGGTCAGGGCCTCGGTGTCGTTGCCTGTGTCGTTGGCCAGCGCGAACACCGGCGCATCGGGGCGCTGCTGGCCCGACTTCCAGCCAAAGGTCGGCACGCCTTCGTCGGCGCCATCGGCATCGACATGCAGGGCCGGCATGTACTGCACGTCCCGGGGCAGGGACTCGTCGTCACCCATGTCAAACAGGCGAACGCCCTGGTTCCAGCTCCACACCCAGCGGGTGTTGAAGTTGGCGCCCGTGCTATCGCTGCCTTGCCACTTGGACAGATTGACGCCGTTGGAGACGTAAGCCGTGAGCGTTCCACCGGCCAGCAAACGCACACTGGCACCACCGTCCGTTTCGCTCCAGTTGGACCAGTAGTAGAAGTTGTTCCAGCCAAAGCCGTCGGTGACGAACCGGCTGTAAGTCGCAAGTCCGCGCTCGCTGCCCGCGTCCTGGATCAGGTAAATCTTGTCGTCCGGCCCCAGGTTGCTCACGCCTGCCCAGGCGTTGATCTGGTCGCCCTGGAGGGTGTCCCAAGCGGTGCCCATGCGGATGTAGATCTCGTAGCTCAGGTCGGCATCGAAGGTCTGGGCTTCGTCGTTGGCAGACAGGGCACTCAGGGTGCCGGTGTAGTCTTCGCCGGCCACCAGGTCGAACAGCACCACGGTGGGCGGGGCCTCGGGCTCGATGTCGTTGACCGTCAGCGTGACGGTCTGGGACACGGGGTCGTTCACACCGTCGTAGGCAATGACGGTGAAGGTGTAGCTGTCCTTGACCTCGTAATTCGGGTTCTCGTTGAGGGTGACCGAACCAGTTTTCTCATTGATGGAGAAACGCTCGGCGTCGTCGTCGTTGTCTTGGGCCAGGCTGTAGGTCACGCCAGCGCTGATGTCACCGGAGTCATCGGCGGCGGCGCGGTACACGATGCGGCCGCTGCCAATGTTTTCGTCGATGTCGGCGGTTTCTGCCGAAGTGAAGGTGGGCGCCACCTCGTCCAGGTTGGTGATGGAGAAGCTGACGGTGCGCTGGGCGGTGCGGGTCGAGTCAGCGGCGTCGACCACTTCGACCGTGAAGGTGTAGGCGCGCTGGGTTTCGTAATCAAAATCGACGTTCTGCGCGAAGGAGACCTCGCCCGTGCTGTCGTTGATGGTGAAGAGCGCAGAGTCGTCCTCATCGTTGGCCACGATGGCATAGGTGAAGGAAGCTGTCGGATCGCCAGGATCCACCGCCGCCGCGAAATACACACCCGTTCCAGGACCGCTGCTGTCGCCTTCGTTGAAACCACCGGCGAATGGCGAGGAGGTGAAGACGATGGGGTAGCTCACATCGGCAATGGCGGTCGTCAGCGCCGCGGCGGCAGCACCGGAAACCACGTTGGCGGTCGCAGCCACACGGGCCACCACATCGGCGGCATTGGTGAAGGTGAGCTTGCTGAGGGCTGTTTCAATGGCCGTGGCGTCGATTTCAGCCACCAGATCGTCGCTCACGCCCAGCGCAGCCACGAAGTCGGTGGCCACATCCGCAATGCCCGCACCCGCCAGCAAGGTGGACAGGGTGCCGTCCGCCGCCGCCATGGTCATCACGAAGACGGCTTCAGCGGGCAGGGTGACGGGGCTGGGGTTGTTAAGGTCGACGCTGCCAATGGTTTCGACGAAATAGTCGATGGCCGCGCCGGCATCGCCGAAGAGCTCACCCATGCTGGACAGCAGGGCCAGCACCTTGCCATAGGGGTTCACATTGCTGTTGGCGTTGCCGTCCCGATCCACCAGCGGCTCAATGGTGCCCGGGTTGGTGATGTCAAAGTCTGCCGGCAGGCCGAACAGCTGAGCCACAGTGCTGCTCGCTGCGGCGATCTGGTCGGCCGTGAGGCTGAGGTTGATGCCGTCACCGGACAGCAGGGCTTCGGCATCGACACCGGCGATCTTGGCGGCCAGGGTCGTCAGGGGAGTGACGAAGAGCGTGATGCTGCCGCCCTCGGCATAGCCCGCCGCAGTCAGGGGCTGGGTGAGGAAGATGTCCGAGTTGGTGGACTCATCCCGATAGTCGGCATTCATGTCGCCGTCGCTGCGAACCACCGCAAAGATCGGACCTTCGTAGCCGCCAGGGATGGGGACCAAAAAGCTGCCATCCAGCGCGCTGACCGTGCCTGTACCGAGTGTGCTGCCGTCAGCGGCATACAAGGTGATGAGCAGGTCGTCGATGATGGGGCCAGCCATGACATCGCCGTCGGCGTTGGTGTCATCGAGGTCGGCGATGTCCAGGGTCACGTCCTGGGTGGACTCGTTGCCTGCGGCATCGGTGGCCACCACCGTGAAGCTGTAGCTGGACTTGGTTTCGTAGTCGGGGTCGGCGGTCAGGGTGACTTCACCGGTGTCGGGGTCAATGCTGAACAAGTCAGCGTCGGCGCCAGACAGCGAGAAGGTCACCGCACCCTCGGAATCGTCGGTGGCGGTGGCGGTGTAGACCACCTGGCCCGCGCCGCTGTTTTCGTCGATGGTCTCGGCCGTGGCGCCCGAGGTGATTTCAGGCGCGGTCGTGTCGTCGTCACCGCCACCGTCACCGCCACCGCCGCCGCCATCTGTCGAACTGTCATCGGAACTTGCTGCGGCCACGGCCACGGCGGCCGCAACCACGGCCAAACCCAGGCCCAGCGAGGCACCGGCAGCGCCTGCCGCCACGGTGCCCGAAACCACGGCGGAACCCGAGGTCGCACCGGCGCTTGAAGCACCTGCTGCCGTTGCTTCGGCGCCAGCGGCTGGCGCCTGGGCCAGGATCACGTCACCCTGAGGTGCGGCATCGGCGGCATGCTCATCTGTGTGGGCCTGATCGGCCGCTTGATCCAGGTCTTCGTCGTCGCGAACCACATCGCGGCGCACCATGCGCTTGCCCGAGGGCAGGATGGCCGTGAAATCGGGCACCACCGGGGCAGGCATGCCAGGCATGGGATTCGCCTGCGCAGCATTGCCTGCCAATGTTTTGGCATTGATGTCCATGGCGCCGTTTTTCTTGCTCATTTCAAAGGTTCCTGCTGTGTTCCGAATCGAGCGCTTTTGGGGCGCCCGCCGTGGGAGGGTGACAACTTTCGAGGTGCTGCCAAAACAATGGTGCGACCAAAGGCCGTCACCTCATTAACAACACAGCA
>Ga0256335_1000058_pt1 | contig 11876 bp, 9 predicted proteins | sample AtltaT_29_FD_189999 | JGI IMG/M metagenome (GOLD analysis project Ga0256335, IMG submission 189999) | Metatranscriptome of freshwater microbial communities from Altamaha River, Georgia, United States - Atl_Miss_RepB_8h (Metagenome... | ecosystem: Environmental > Aquatic > Freshwater > River...
CAACCTGTACGCACCCGCTCACAACAAGCCATTTCCCTTCAAAAGCAGCCAAAAAGCCAACCTTTCATGGTGAAGCTTGAGCGAGCTGGGGCGTACCCGAACCATTCCGGAGAACCCAGTGCTTTTGTCTCTTCAGGGAACTTTCCCCTCAGCCATTTTGGCGCTTGCAGACGGCACAGTCTTTGTCGGCAATTCCATTGGAGCCTCAGGCTCCACTGTGGGTGAGGTGGTTTTCAATACCTCCCTCACAGGCTATCAAGAGATCCTCACAGACCCCAGTTACTGCCAGCAGATCGTGACCCTCACGTATCCGCACATTGGCAACTACGGTGTCAACCCTGAGGACGTCGAATCTGACAAAGTCCATGCCGCTGGCCTGATCATCAAAGATCTGCCCATGGTCGCAAGCAATTTCCGATCTTCCGAATCCCTGTCAGCCTATTTGTCACGCAGTGGCACTGTGGCCATTGCCAACATCGATACCCGAAAACTGACACGCCTCTTGCGTACCAAAGGTGCTCAAAATGGCGCCATTGTGGCTTTGGCTGCAGGTCAACAAGTAAGCCCCGAACTAAGGGCTCAGGCTGTGCAAGCCGCCAAAACCGCACCGGCCATGGCTGGTTTGGACTTGGCTCAAAAAGTCACTGTGCCAGCGCCCTACACATGGGCCGAGTCCGAATGGAAGTTGGGCAGTGGCTATGGCCAACAAACCGCCCCGCGTTTCCATGTGGTGGCTTACGACTTTGGCGTCAAGAAAAATATTTTGCGCATGCTGGCCGAGCGCGGTTGTAAAGTTACCGTGCTGCCGGCCAAAACGCCGGCAGCCGAAGTGCTCAAGCACAAGCCTGATGGCATTTTCTTGTCCAACGGCCCTGGCGACCCAGAGCCATGCGACTACGCCATTGCTGCGGCCAAAGAATTGATTGAAACTGGCATTCCTACGTTTGGTATTTGCTTGGGTCACCAAATCATGGCCTTGGCCAGCGGTGCCAAAACTTTCAAAATGAAGTTTGGCCACCATGGTGCCAACCACCCTGTCAAAGACCTCGACTCAGGTCGGGTGTCCATTACCAGCCAAAACCACGGCTTTGCGGTGGACGAAAAATCTTTGCCCGCTAACTTGCGTGCCACACACGTTTCTTTGTTCGACGGCACACTGCAAGGTTTGGCTCGCACTGACAAACCTGCGTTCTGTTTTCAAGGTCACCCAGAGGCCTCTCCAGGTCCTCATGACATTGCCTACCTCTTCGATCGCTTCATCAAACTGATGGAGACCAAATAACATGCCAAAGCGGACCGACCTTCAAAGCATTCTCATCATTGGCGCTGGCCCCATCATCATTGGGCAGGCCTGCGAGTTCGACTATTCTGGCGTGCAAGCTTGTAAAGCGCTGCGCGAAGAAGGCTTCAAAGTCATCTTGATCAACAGCAACCCCGCCACGATCATGACCGACCCTGCCACAGCGGACGTTACCTACATCGAACCCATCACTTGGCAAACCGTCGAAAAGATCATTGCCAAAGAACGCCCCGATGCCATTCTGCCTACCATGGGCGGCCAAACCGCCCTCAACTGCGCGCTGGATTTATGGCGCAACGGCGTGCTCGACAAATACAAAGTCGAGCTCATTGGCGCCACCCCCGAAGCCATCGACAAAGCTGAAGACCGCTTGAAATTCAAAGATGCCATGACCAAAATTGGTTTGGGCTCTGCGCGTTCGGGCATTGCCCACAGCATGGACGAAGCGTGGGATGTGCAGCGCAAAGTGGGTTTTCCCACCGTCATTCGTCCCAGCTTTACGTTGGGCGGCACGGGTGGCGGTATTGCCTACAACCCCGAAGAGTTTGAAACCATCTGCAAGCGCGGCTTGGAAGCCTCTCCGACCAATGAACTTCTCATTGAAGAGTCTTTGTTAGGCTGGAAAGAGTACGAGATGGAAGTTGTTCGCGACAAAGCAGACAACTGCATCATCATTTGCTCTATCGAAAACTTGGACCCCATGGGTGTCCACACAGGTGACTCCATCACGGTTGCGCCTGCACAAACCCTGACCGACAAAGAATATCAAATCATGCGCAATGCCAGCTTGGCAGTGCTGCGTGAAATTGGTGTTGACACTGGCGGTTCTAACGTCCAATTCTCGATCAATCCCAAAGACGGTCGCATGGTCGTCATTGAAATGAACCCCCGTGTGTCACGCTCTTCCGCGCTGGCATCAAAAGCCACTGGTTTCCCCATTGCCAAAGTGGCTGCTAAATTGGCCGTGGGTTACACGCTGGATGAATTGCGCAACGAGATTACAGGCGGTGCCACACCGGCCAGTTTCGAGCCCAGCATCGATTACGTGGTCACCAAGATTCCGCGTTTTGCCTTCGAAAAATTTCCCACAGCCGACAGCCGCCTGACCACGCAGATGAAGTCAGTGGGCGAGGTGATGGCCATGGGCCGTACCTTTCAAGAATCATTCCAAAAAGCGCTGCGCGGTTTGGAGGTAGGCGTCGATGGCTTGAACGAAAAAACTCAAGACCGTGAAGTTTTGGAAAAAGAATTGGGTGAACCCGGCCCTGAGCGCATTTGGTATGTGGGTGATGCCTTTGCCTTGGGCCTCAGTGTGGATGAGGTGTTCAACCTCACCAAAATAGACCCTTGGTTTTTGGTCCAAATTCAAGACATCGTGAAGATTGAACTTGAGTTGGAAACAAGCACTTTGAAAGCCATCACGGCCGATGAACTTCGCGCATTGAAGAAAAAAGGCTTTTCAGATCGCCGCTTGGCGAAGTTGCTCAAAACCACCGAGCAAGAGGTGCGTGCCCAGCGGCACGCCATGAACATTCGCCCTGTTTACAAACGCGTTGATACTTGTGCGGCAGAGTTTTCAACAGATACGGCTTACATGTATTCCACTTATGAAGATGAGTGCGAAGCAGAACCCACCTCCAACAAAAAGATCATGGTCTTGGGTGGCGGTCCAAACCGAATTGGCCAGGGCATTGAGTTTGACTATTGCTGTGTACACGCTGCTTTGGCCATGCGCGAAGATGGCTACGAAACCATCATGGTCAACTGCAACCCTGAAACGGTTTCTACCGACTACGACACGTCCGACCGCTTGTACTTCGAGCCGCTCACGCTAGAAGACGTGCTCGAAATTGTGGACAAAGAAAAACCAACGGGCGTCATCGTTCAATACGGTGGTCAAACACCTTTGAAATTGGCCCTTGGTTTGGAGGCGGCTGGCGTGCCGATCATTGGCACCAGCCCCGACATGATCGATGCCGCTGAAGACCGCGAGCGATTCCAAAAACTGTTACACGAATTGGGTTTGCGTCAGCCGCCCAATGCCACAGCCCGCACAGAGCCAGAAGCTTTAGAAAAAGCCGCCGCCTTGGGTTATCCCTTGGTGGTTCGTCCCAGTTATGTTTTGGGTGGTCGTGCCATGGAAATCGTGCACGAACAACGCGATCTCGAGCGCTACATGCGAGAAGCGGTCAAGGTCAGCAACGACTCACCCGTGCTGCTCGACCGTTTTTTGAACGACGCCATTGAGTGCGATGTTGATTGCTTGCGCGATCCCGAAGGCAAGACCTTCATCGGCGGCGTGATGGAACACATCGAACAAGCGGGTGTGCACAGTGGTGACTCTGCTTGTTCGTTGCCACCTTACAGTTTGAGCACGGCCACGGTCAATGAACTCAAACGTCAGTCTGCTGCCATGGCTGGCGCTTTGAATGTGGTCGGTTTGATGAATGTGCAGTTCGCCATTCAGCATGTCGATGGCCAAGATGTCATCTATGTGTTGGAAGTGAATCCGCGCGCATCACGCACAGTGCCTTATGTCTCCAAAGCCACAGGCATTCAATTGGCCAAGGTGGCCGCGCGCTGTATGGCTGGTCAAACATTGTCATCGCAAGGCATCACCAAAGAAGTCACACCGCCTTATTTCAGCGTCAAAGAAGCGGTGTTCCCGTTTGTGAAGTTCCCTGGCGTTGACACCATCTTGGGCCCAGAAATGAAGTCCACGGGCGAAGTCATGGGCGTGGGCAAAACCTTTGGTGAGGCCTTTGTGAAGAGCCAGATGGGCGCGGGTACCAAATTACCCAGAGAAGGTAAGGTATTTTTGACGGTGAAGAACGGTGACAAATCGCGTGCCGTTAAAGTTGCCAGAGATCTGGTGAGTTTGGGTTTCCAAATTTTTGCAACCAAAGGCACGGCAGCGGCCATCTTGGCTGAGGGTGTTCCTGTTCAGGCAGTGAACAAAGTCACCGAGGGCCGTCCTCACATCGTTGACATGATCAAGAACAATGAAATTGCTTTGGTCATCAACACGGTTGAGGAGCGTCGCAATGCCATTGCAGATTCGCGCGTCATTCGCACGTCTGCATTGCTGGCGCGCGTGACCACATTCACAACCATCGCAGGCGCAGAAGCGGCTGTTGAGGGCATGAAATACATGGACAAACTGGATGTCATTTCTGTACAAGAAATGCATGCCATGTTGACCGCTTAACATTTCGGAGACAAAGAAGTGGCGACCATTCCAATTACCCTGCGCGGTGCTGAAAAGCTGAAGGCAGAACTTCACCAATTGAAAACGGTGGAGCGTCCTTCAGTGATCAATGCCATTGCAGAGGCGCGCGCTCAAGGCGACTTGAGTGAAAACGCTGAATACGAAGCTGCCAAAGACCGCCAAGGTTTTGTGGAAGGTCGCATTCAAGAGGTAGAAGGCAAACTGTCTGCTGCGCAAATCATTGACCCTGCATCTGTTGATGCCGGTGGCCGTGTGGTGTTTGGTGCCACCGTTGAGTTGGAAGAAGAAAGCACCGGCGAAGTGGTCAAGTACCAAATCGTCGGTGAAGACGAAGCCGATCTTAAATTGGGCTTGATCAACATCAGCAGCCCGATTGCCCGTGCGCTCATTGGCAAAGAAGAGGGCGATGTGGCTGTGGTGCAAGCGCCAGGCGGCGAGAAACGTTACGAGATAGTGGCGGTGTCGTACATCTGAGGACACACCTTCAGCCATGCAAAAAGGCGTTCTGTTGAACGCCTTTTTTATTCCTTCCAGTGATCGGCCACCCAGAGTGCTGGCTTGATGAATCGAAATTTTCGATTGCGTTTGCCAGCCAGTGCATCGGGTGGGTTGCATTCGCCGTGGAAAATCACAATGCGCGCATCTTTGGGAATGTAGGGCGCGGTCCAGTAATTGCTTGGCCATGGGGGGATGCTGTGGTACTTGAAACTCGGGCACCACTCAGCGGGCCAGTAGGCCAGCTTGCCTTGCTTGTGCAAAAAGTCAGACAGATAGGCTTGTTCATTTCTGAACTGTTTGCGGATGCTTTCAAAGTTCTCGCGAAAATACGCCAGTACATCGGGGTGAGCACCCAATTCATATCTGTAAACCGATGAGTTGCCCGTTATGCGCCAGGGGCGCTTGTAGTCGTGAATGATCATGAAGTCACCGGGTGCTTCAAAAAAACCATCCATGTTGCCCACGATGACGACATCAACATCTAAGAACAACGCGGTGCCTCGAAGGCCATGCAGGTCTTGTGCAAAAGATGCCAACTTGGTCCAGCCCCTCTCGGGAATGCCAGGCGGTAAATCCAAAGGTGGAATCGGCAAGCATTGAACCTCACTGCGGATGCCATGGACATCGTCAGTTAGGCAAACCATGTTGAATTCGCCGCTCAGGTGCCTGCGCACCATGGCGTACAAACGGTTCACGTACTCGGGGCCGTACTTGGTGCCCCATTTCATGCAAATGATGTGGCGTTGAGCAGACTGCGCAGTCATGGCTTAGGCAAGGTTGCGCTTTTTGATCGACTTTTGCTTGACCTTGGCACGTTTGACTTGACCGCCAGATGTCAGGCGTTGGTTGCCCAACACACGCAATGTTTTGACTTCGGGTCGCTGCCCACCACGGCTGCTGTACTTCAAGACCTTAAAATCGCGGGGACCGGCCATGCGATCCTCGGAAAAGGTTTTTTCCTTTTCAGGCACAGGGCGCCACAGCACCAACAACTTGCCAATGTGTTGAATGGGTGCGGCGCTCAGTTCTTCGGCCAGCTGGTTGAACATGGCTTCTCGGGCAACACGGTCATCCCCTAAAACACGAATTTTGATCAAACCGTGCGCCTTCAGGGCCGCGTCGGTTTCTTTGACAACGGCTGGAGTGAGGCCATCGTTGCCAACCATGACAACGGGGTCGAGGTGGTGCGCTTCGGCTCGGTGAACCTTGCGTTGAGCGGGAGTCAATTGAATTTGAGGCATGGCGCTATTATCCCTGCTTGAACGGAAGAACATGAAAGTAAAAACCAAAAGTAAAAAAGTCAACAAGTCGTGGTTGAACGACCACGTCAACGACCCTTACGTCAAATTGGCCAAAAAAGAGGGCTACCGTGCAAGGGCGGCCTACAAATTGAAGGAAATCGACGAAACCTTTGGCTTGATCAAGCCGGGTCACCTGGTGGTGGATTTGGGGTCAGCCCCAGGGGCGTGGAGTCAATATGTGCGCCGACGCTTATCACCTCAGGGGGCTGCCGTTGGCGACTTGAATGGCACCATTTTGGCGGTCGATTTGTTGCCGATGGAGCCCGTGGAGGGCGTTCACTTCATTCAAGGCGACTTCACGGATGAAGCGGTTTTAGCCCAATTGCAGGCCATTGTGGGGGACCGTCCAGTGGATCTCGTGGTTTCTGACATGGCACCCAATTTGTCGGGCATAGACTCAGTGGATGCGGCCCGTATTTCGCACCTCATTGAATTGGCTGTTGAATTTGCCCAAATGCACCTCAAGCCCCATGGTGCCTTGGTGGTCAAGGTGTTTCACGGTAGCGGCTACAGCCAATTGGTGAAGCTTTTCAAGGATTCTTTCAAGGTGGTCAAGCCCATCAAACCCAAGGCCTCTCGCGACAAATCGTCCGAGCAGTTTTTGGTGGGAATTGAGCCTAAAAACAGGCCTGTTCCCCTTTGAACGTTGCTTCCAAGGTGCGTGAGGGTCAATTTCCCTGCACTTTTAAGGCTTAGTCAAGTGAAATTAGATGTTCTGGGCTTTCAAAAGCCTAGAATGAAGACCAATTAGACGATTTGATGGGAGCTCTTCTTGAACAACCCCTGGTTTTCCAAGATTGCCGTATGGCTGGTGATTGGCATGGTGCTGTTCACCGTATTCAAACAATTTGACAACCGCACCGGTGCGGGAAGTGGCTATTTGGGTTATTCCGATTTCCTCGAAGAAGTCCGCAGTAACCGAATCAAAACGGCCACCATCCAAGAAGGCCAGGGCGGAACGGAAATTGTGGCCGTCACCACCGACGATCGCCGAATCAAAACAACCGCTACCTACCTTGATCGCGGTTTGGTGGGCGACCTGATTGCCAATGGTGTCAAATTTGACGTGAAACCTCGCGAGGAAGGCTCATTGCTCATGAGCCTGCTGGTCAGCTGGGGCCCCATGCTGCTGCTCATTGGTGTTTGGATATATTTCATGCGGCAAATGCAGGGTGGCGGCAAGGGCGGTGCTTTCAGTTTTGGAAAAAGCAAAGCTCGCATGCTGGACGAAAACGCCAATCAAGTGACCTTTGCCGACGTGGCCGGTTGTGATGAGGCCAAAGAAGAGGTGAAAGAAGTTGTGGACTTTTTGAAGGATCCGCAACGCTTTCAAAAACTGGGCGGGCGCATTCCACGTGGCTTGCTGCTGGTTGGCCCCCCCGGTACAGGTAAAACATTGCTGGCCAAGAGCATTGCAGGCGAGGCCAAAGTGCCTTTCTTCAGCATCTCAGGTTCTGATTTCGTTGAAATGTTTGTAGGTGTGGGTGCAGCGCGTGTTCGCGACATGTTTGAAAACGCGAAGAAAAATGCACCTTGCATTATTTTCGTTGACGAAATTGATGCGGTGGGCCGTCAGCGGGGCGCTGGCCTGGGCGGTGGCAACGATGAACGCGAACAAACCCTCAACCAAATGCTGGTGGAGATGGACGGGTTTGAAACCAATTTAGGCGTCATTGTGGTGGCGGCTACCAACCGTCCCGACATCTTGGATGCGGCCTTGTTGCGTCCAGGTCGCTTTGACCGCCAGGTGTATGTCACCTTGCCCGACATCCGTGGTCGCGAGCAAATCTTGGCTGTGCACATGCGCAAAATCCCAATTGGCCAAGACATGAACCCTGGCGTCATTGCCCGCGGAACACCTGGCATGAGCGGTGCTGATTTGGCCAACTTGTGCAACGAGGCAGCCCTGATGGCTGCTCGTCGCAACGCGCGCGTTGTGGAAATGCAAGACTTCGAAAAAGCCAAAGACAAAATTCTGATGGGCCCCGAGCGCAAGAGCATGGTCATGCCTGAGGAAGAGCGACGTAACACGGCTTACCATGAGTCGGGACACGCCCTCATTGGCAAGTTGTTGCCCAAGTGCGATCCTGTGCACAAAGTCACCATCATTCCTCGCGGACGGGCTTTGGGCGTCACCATGAGCCTGCCCGAAAAAGACCGTTACAGCTACGACAGCGAATACATGTTGAATCAGATCAGCATGCTGTTTGGCGGTCGCATTGCTGAAGAAGTGTTCATGAAACAAATGACCACGGGCGCCAGCAACGATTTCGAGCGTGCCACTCAAATTGCGCGCGACATGGTCATGCGATATGGCATGACCACCGCCTTGGGCCCTATGGTGTATGCAGAAAACGAAGGTGAAGTGTTTTTGGGACGTTCCGTTACCAAAACCACCAACATGTCGGAGTCCACCATGCAAAAGGTCGATTCAGAGGTCAGGCGCATCATCGATGAGCAGTACAACTTGGCGCGCCGTTTGATTGAAGAAAACAGCGACAAGATGCACGCCATGGCCAAGGCTTTGTTGGAATGGGAAACCATCGACATTGCACAAATCGATGACATCATGGCCGGCCGTGAGCCACAAGCCCCCAAAGACTGGACTCCACGCATCCCGCCTTCGGGCAATGACGATGCCGGCGGTACGCCAGCTGTCAAAGCTGATCCTGAGCCCAATGCGGCCTGATCATTTTTGATGTATGACGGGGCTTCGGCCCCGTTATTTTTTGGACAGATCACAGCACATGACAACTTCAGTGTGGCAAACCTCTCGATTCAGCATTGACCTGACTCAACCCAAAGTCATGGCCATCGTGAATCTGACGCCTGATTCATTTTCAGATGGGGGGCAGCACACCCATCTGAAACAAGCCTTGGACCATGCGCAAACAATGTTGGCGCAAGGTGCTGACATCTTGGACATTGGTGGGGAATCGTCACGGCCAGGGGCGAAGTCCGTCAGCTTGGATGAAGAACTGGCGCGTATCGTGCCCTTTATCAAAGAAGCCTTGCGGTGGCATGTGCCGCTGTCGGTCGACACTGCCAAACCCGACGTGATGAAAGTGGTGCTGGACATGGGCGTTGACATCGTCAACGACATCTGGGCCCTGCGGCAAGCGGGGGCCGTCGAGGTCGTTTCCCAACATGCCGGTTGTGGGGTATGCCTGATGCACATGCACCGAGATCCTCAAACCATGTTGGCGCAACCCATGAAGGGTGATGCACTTTCAGAGGTCAAAGATTTTCTGTCCCAGAGGTTGCAAGTCTTGACGGAGAACGGTGTCGATCCGAGCCGCATTGTCCTGGACCCTGGCATCGGATTTGGCAAAACCTTAGACCAAAATCTCAGTTTATTGAACCGGCAATCAGAACTCTTGAGTGTGGGGCGCCCCTTGTTGGCCGGCTGGTCTCGCAAAGGTTCACTGGGCAAGTTAACGGCCGTCAATGGCATGGTGCCTGAGCCTCAGAACAGGGTCGGTGCCAGCATCAGCGCTGCATTGATGGCTGTTCAAAATGGCGCCTCACTTGTTCGTGTGCACGATGTTTTGGAAACCGTGCAAGCCTTGCGATTTTGGCAAGCTGCAAAGGCCTAAAATAAAGGCAACACTGCACTGACGAGCAGGCCTTTAAAGTAGACAAACATGACACGACGGTATTTTGGTACAGACGGTATCCGAGGCACGGTGGGTCAAGCGCCCATCACGCCAGACTTTGTGATGCGCTTGGCACACGCCGTAGGACGTGTTTTGCGTCAGACCGATCAACATCCGGTGGTGCTCATCGGCAAGGACACACGCATTTCGGGCTACATGTTGGAGAGTGCACTCGAATCGGGCTTCAATTCTGCGGGTGTTGATGTTGTCTTGCTAGGGCCTGTGCCAACACCTGCGGTGGCTTACCTCACGCGCGCCCAACGCGCTTCACTGGGCGTCGTGATCAGTGCCAGCCACAATCCTTACGATGACAATGGCATCAAATTCTTCAGTGCCAAAGGTGCCAAACTCAGTGACGAGTGGGAAAGCAAAGTGGAAGCCTTGGTTGATGAGCCGCCCGTTTGGGTGTCTTCGGCCGACTTGGGAAAGGCCAAGCGCCTAGACGATGCGGCTGGCCGCTACATTGAATTTTGCAAGAGCACCTTCAGCAATGACTTCACCCTCAAGGGCATGAAAATTGTGGTGGATGCCGCCAACGGCGCTGCCTATCAAATTGCACCCAAAGTTTTCCATGAATTGGGTGCGGATGTGATTGCCATTGGCTGTTCTCCCGATGGGCTGAACATCAACAAAGGTGTGGGCGCAACGCACCCAGAAGCGCTGGTGGCAGCCGTTCAGCAACACGGGGCCAATTACGGCATTGCTTTGGATGGCGACGCCGATCGGCTTCAAGTGGTGGACAACACAGGCCGCTTGTACAACGGTGATGAATTGTTGTATTTGATGGTCAGCGATCGCATTGCGCGTGATGAAGTGGTGCCTGGTGTGGTGGGCACCCTCATGACCAACATGGCAGTTGAACTGGCATTGAAACGCAAGGGCATCGAATTCATTCGCAGCAAAGTCGGTGACAGGTATGTTCTAGAGGCGCTGCTTGAAAAATCTTGGTTGCTGGGGGGTGAGGGCTCGGGTCACTTATTGGCCTTGGACAAACACACCACAGGCGATGGCCTGATCAGTGCCTTGCAAGTTTTGCAAGCATGCGTCGCCACGGGGCAGACCATGTCGCAATTGTTGGCCGAAGTCACCTTGTTCCCTCAGGTTTTGATCAATGTGCGCATTGCCAAAGACCAAAACTGGAAAGACAGCCCGCAACTGGCTGCTGTCACCCAAGCCGTGGAGACTGAGTTGGGCGATACCGGTCGTATTCTCATTCGTGCCAGCGGGACAGAACCTTTGGTCCGTGTGATGGTGGAGGCCAAAGATCTGGCGATGGCGAAGCGCTGTGCAGAAAAATTGGCTGCAACCCTGCATCAATAAATCAAACGCTCGGGCTTGATTTCCTGCAGGATGGTGGTGGCAATTTCTTCAATCGATTTGTGCGTGGTTGAAAGCCATCGAATGCCAGACCTTCGCATCATGGCTTCAGCGTCGGCCACCTCTTGGATGCAGTTTTGCAAACTGGCGTACTTGGAGTTTGGACGTCTCTCGCTTCGAATTTCTGACAAACGCTCAGGGTGGATGGTGAGGCCAAAAATCTTTTTGCGGTGAGGCACCAATGCTGGCGGCAATTGCTTGCGTTCAAAGTCTTCCGGAATCAGGGGGTAATTGGCAGCCTTCAGGCCGTGCTGCATGGCCAGGTAAAGGCTGGTCGGTGTTTTGCCGCTGCGGCTGACGCCCACCAAAATCACCTCAGCAGACTCCAGGTCTCGGCTGGTTTGGCCATCATCGTGTGACAAAGAGAAGTTGATGGCCTCAATGCGGTCGTGGTATTCCTTGCTTTTGCTGGCATCCGAGAAGCGGCCCACCCGGTGGTGTGACTTCAAGCCCAACTCTTGTTCCAGTGGGTTCACAAAGGTGCCAAACATGTCCAGCAGCATGCCTTTGCAACC
>Ga0256335_1000075_pt1 | contig 11179 bp, 9 predicted proteins | sample AtltaT_29_FD_189999 | JGI IMG/M metagenome (GOLD analysis project Ga0256335, IMG submission 189999) | Metatranscriptome of freshwater microbial communities from Altamaha River, Georgia, United States - Atl_Miss_RepB_8h (Metagenome... | ecosystem: Environmental > Aquatic > Freshwater > River...
ATTAGAGAGATTAGCTCCACCATCTACCAATCCCTTTTCGACTGCTTTCTCAATGATTCTAGATGCGTCCATACCCGCACCATCGTCAGCCATTTCAATATATATCTGCCCCCCTTCCTGGCGAGCACTCAAATATATGCGGCCACATACTGGCTTACCTCTTTGAAGCCGTATCGACGGTCGTTCTATTCCATGGTCTACGGCATTACGTACCATGTGTACGAGAGGTTCGTACAGTGCATCGACCATTACTTTGTCTATTTCTGTTTCTTCGCCTTCAAGATGCAGCTCAACTTCCTTTTGCAGTGAGTTCGAGGTATCACGCACAAGTCGATGAAACTTAGAAAACACCGTACCAACGCTTACCATCCTGGTACGCATAGAGACAGTTTCCAGATGCGCTACTTGACGCGACAGGCTGTCTACCACGCTTTGAAGCACTCGAAACTGATCCTGCTCCATATCGGACCGATTCGCCATCATCGAAGAGAGATCGGTCACCACTGCAGATAAGCGATTTCTCGATAAACGAATTTCTCCAGCCAGCTCCAGCAATTCATCCAACTTTTCAGTTGCGACGCGAATGGAGGAGGTCTTATCGGCAGGCGCTAAAGCTTGTGCACTTCGAGTCGCAGCGCTTGGACGCGATGGAGAGACGCTACTCGGTACGGAACTACTCTGTGCAACACGAAGTGGGGCTGTCTCAAAGGCCGAGTCGGCATCACGAGGCTCCATGTCAGGCGTTACACCGCCGTTCACAAGCATCAAGAGGCGCATCCAGTAATCATCTGGACGCCTAGGATCCAGTTCGACTATCGCGTCTTGTTCCGCAGTACCAGCTATCTGTCGTACATCCCCGGCGGAAGAGTCTATGCGTAATGCTTGTGAGTCGCTTAACTCAACCTGATCAACACCGCTGGTAATCGACGTGGGATCTTGTAATTTGCTTACCAGCCCCTCATCGAGCACAAGAAGATCGACAGGTGCAGTGCCTGCCTGCATCTGAGCGAGATATTCATTGACATTTGCGGTGGCGGTCAGCAGCAGATCCAATACATTTTTCGTGATCTGGATTTGATCAGATCGTGCTAGATCCATCGTATTTTCGGCCGCATGGCAAATTTCCACGAGAGCCTTTGCTGAAACGAACCCTGCTCCACCCTTTATAGTGTGAAATGAACGAAACGCTTTATTCAGTAATTCTTTATTATTCGGGTCGGATTCCAACCCCATTAACGCATGGTCCAAGACCTCACACAGATCCAGTGACTCTGCAAGGAAATCTCGTAGAATGTCGTCCATCAGAATCCCAGGCTATTGAGCAGATCGTCAACCTCTGATTGATTAGACACTGAATCAACGCGATCAATGACTCTGGGACCCTCTAGCATCTCGCGTGGCAAATGTTCGAGGCCAACGACACCTGCAGCACCTAAGCCTCCATGCACTTCGCCAAGTGTAGTTTTGATCTTTTGTACCACTTGGCCCGTGAGGTCTTGAAACCCTTGAGCCATGATCACCTTTACAAGCAAACTCTTTACTTGCTGTGAAACTTCTTGCGACGCTTGAAAATATCTAGATGTTTGGGTAGCCACATTTCTAAACTCGGCCACTGAAATTTTGCCTGCGAAAACCTGATTCCAGGCAGAATCAAGTTCTCTGCAATCAGCAAGGATTCCATCAACCTTGGGCATTGCCGCTTCAGCGAGTTCAATCACCAAAGATGCCGCGTCGTCAGCAATCTTTGTGATATACGTAAGCCTCTCTTGCATGCCAGGAATTTCACTGAACATGCGAGACACATAATGATGCAATTCTTGGTTTGATACGAAGCTCGCAGTCGACACAGATGTAGGAAAACGCCTTTCACCAGCGACAGAATTTACAGCTCCACTGACCTGCGTGTTTTCGGAGAGACTTCCCTGTTCTGGCGTAGCTATCGTCGCAGACGACTTCAATGACTCGCCATACTTCTCTTCGAAAACTGCTTCAAAAAGGTTATCCAGTGACCCATCCTCAACAGCGGTCGATTGGTTTATGTCTTGCCTTGGATCGCCATGATTTTTCTTATAGACCTCTTCAAACAAGGCTCCGAGATCTTCTTGATCAGTGCTCATGACGCATCCCACTTATCCGTGATGCTTCTTGTATATGGCAGCAAGCTTCTCGTCCAGCGTCTCGGGCGTGAAGGGCTTGACAACATACCCCGATGCACCGGCCTCAGCTGCGGCGATAATATTCTCACGTTTAGCTTCAGCCGTCACCATCAGCACAGGCGTCGAGCGCCCTTTTGGTGTCGCCCGAATACCTTTGAGCATTTGAAGACCATCCATCACCGGCATATTCCAGTCTGAAATCACACAATCGAAATTCTCTCGACTGAACAAATCCAAACCCATCTTGCCATTCTCTGCCTCAGCGAACGTGGAATAACCCAGTTCACGCAGCAAATTGATGACGATCCTTCTCATGGTTGTAAAGTCATCTACAACCAGAAATCTAGTGTTTGCAGGAAATCTCACGTTCCTCTCCGATGGAAAGAATTGAATTTATCTCTTGAGGAAAGGAAGGAGCGCGTTCACCAGTGAATCGCTCTCAAACTTCGCGACATATGCATCCGCCCCCACATTGAAGCCCACTGACTTGATAGCATCAGAGGACAGGGAAGAGTACAAAATAACCGGCAGGTCTTTGAGTATGGGGTCCTGCTTTACAGCACGTGTCAACACATATCCGTCCATTTCCGGCATTTCAATGTCGGTCAACAGTACTGCTGCTTCTTCCTTCAATGTTGACGTTCCGGCACCTACCCTCGCAGCTATGGCCTTCAGACTTGCCAAGGCTTGAGCCCCGTTCTCGCAGGCAATGATTTTCACGTCTAACGACTTCAACACAGATTCGATTTGACGTCGCGCCACAGTCGAGTCATCGGCATATATGACTGTTTTATCAGGGAAAGTATTTGAGGCGTCAGAATTAGTGGTCAAGTCTCGACCCAGCGTAGTGTAGCTGGCCATGATTTTTTCTGCATCGAGAATCGAGACCATGTACTCCTTAAGGGAGAGCATTCCCGTCATAAATCCATCTGATCCACCTGCACCAAACATGGCGGAACACGGAACAACCTGTTCCCAGTTGGCAACGATAATCCTCTCAACACTACGCGCCAAAAAGCCTTGAATCATCCCACCAAACTCTGTGATCAACATCAGAGGATAATCGTTTTGCGGTGCCGTTCCGTAGATAAAGTGGCACACATCTACAGCAGGAATAATATTTCCTCTAAGGCTAACTACACCGACCACGCCGGCCGGCGCGCCTGGCAAGCCGGTGATCATGTTGTCCTCGAGCTTCACAACCTCTCGAACCTTGAAAACGTTTATTCCAAGTACTTCCGGCTTGTTCCCACCATGGTTTTCAGACGCAATTGTGAAGAGCAGGATCTCAAAGCGATTGGATCCAGCGAGCCTCGTGGTCTGGTCTACCATCTTCATCAGGTTGGCCGAATTGGGCTGCAGCGCTGCGCTCACTTTTGTATTCTCCGTTTCTCGCCGCTTATGGCCTCACCATGCATTATCATCTTTTCGCCAATGTATTTACACAGCAATCCATTTACATCTTGGATTCAATCATCTGTCTCGTTGCAGGTTTTGTGATGACATCATCGAAGCCAATTTCGATCAATTTCCGCCTGTCAGCTTCCTGCACGTGCGCTGTGTACGCAACAACCCTCAATCCGCGCATTTTTGGATTGGAACGTATCTTCTTGCATACCTCTTCTCCATTGATGCCAGGCATGTTGATATCCAACAACACATTGTCAAAGCCGCCAAGCTCCAATAGATTCAAAGCCTTGAATCCATCTTCCACGTCTTGGACGATAAAGCCGCTTTTTTTCAGCACTGCTGTGGCCAGTGCACGGTTGACAGCGTTGTCGTCGACAATAAGTACCTTCTTAGCCATAGCCACTCTCAGTCTTGCTGGTTATACCTTCAGTTTCTCTATCGCATCTCGCGCAGAGTTCACAGATTTTTCGATTTCAGAGCTTACAGCTCTATACTCATCGGCTTTCTGTTGGATTGAAGCGATCAACTCCGCTGCCTCTTCGACTCCTGCCAAAGCTGCAGCGCTTTGTCGGTCAAACTTTTCTACATAGTCGACCATTTCCAGAATCGATGTGTGAGAGTCTCTGGAGTTGATCAGCGCTTCTCTCAGCTTTTCTCGTACATTATTAGTCTGCAGCGCAGTGTCCACTGCTGTTTCAGCAGACTTTTTGACGAGCTCCACTGTGCCATGAATCTGTGCCTGTACTCTGTTGAGACGCTCTTCTATCTCAACAGTGGCCACCTTTGACTTCTCTGCCAGTTTACGTACTTCATCTGCGACTACGGCAAATCCGCGGCCCTGCTCGCCTGCACGTGCTGCCTCTATCGCCGCATTCAAAGCGAGCAAATCCGTCTGTTCGGTGATAGCCTTGATAGACCTTGTAATATCCGATATCGCGCGAGCCTCTCGATCGAGCTCACCCGCCTGATCGCCAGCCTCGGTCAGGATCGTCGACATCTTTTCAACTTCTCTCAGAGTTGAAGCCACTGCGTCAGACCCCTCCTGCAGGGAAGACAGTGTGCCAGCAGCAATCTTTTCTGTGAGTCCTACTGCCTCTGCAGACTGCGCCGTGGCAGCATTAATGTCCTTGAGCTCCTGCACAGTTCTGTTCGCGATTTCTCCTCCCGCGCCAGAAACAGAAGTCACACTTTGATCCTCAGCCAAGCGTGAAACCGCACTCGATGCATTCGCAATATCAATCTGAATTTGTCTAATGCTACGTGAGAAGCCTTCGATAATCTGATTGAACTCAGATACATTCATTGTAACTTTGGCGCTTCCACTATCTGTCAGACGAATAGCGTAATTACCTTCGGCGAGAGTCTTCAAAATTCCCGACTCCACGCCGCTCTGAGCCTCTTGACTTCTTCCTACGTACAATAAACATATTGCCGAAACTAAAGCTGCAAGGACCACAAATCCGATAATCTTCTTTTTCGCCGGCTGCCCGGCTGCAACATACTTTTCAGCCTTGTCCCATACCACAACGAACTTTCGATCTTCATATCCCGCGCTGGCAGCCAGATAAGTGCCAACATCATTTGAAACTTTCTTTCCAGGGAGTGCCTCTTCAATCACCTGACGTAGTGCCGCGTCACTGATACCTCCCAGCGGCTTTCCCGTCAGTTCCGGCCTACCTTGGAATGCAACGATGGTATACCCAGACGCCGGATCTTGTTTGACGATGATCGACCCTTCGACAACTTCTCTGGTTTCCACGGCGGACCCTACCGACGCATAGGCTTGAGCTCTCGCCGAGAGTGTTTGCCGTGCACCATCAATTCCAATTCGATTAAATTGTTGGTGCACATATACCAAAAATAAAATTGATATGACTCCTATCGCAGTAACGGCCTTCGCGATCTTGTCAGTGTTGGTGTGCACAGGACTCCGTTTATCTTTCATGTCGCATCTTTCGAATTTTCGCTGGCACTCATCTACTGGCTCAGGCCGAACCAAGCGGAAGGACCAGCTCAAACGTGGAGCCTTGCCCTTTTGTTGAAGCAACAGTTATCTTAGCATCCATCAGCACGCAAACCTCACGCGCCAGAGCAAGGCCCAAACCCATACCGCCTTTTGTACGACTGTCAAAATCGTCAGCCTGGTAGAAGCGGTCGAAAATTCTAGTATGGTGGCGTTCGTCGATTCCGATGCCTGTATCAACCACAGAAACAACAAGCGCATCGCTTCTTCTTTCCGCATTGACGCGAACTGACCCCACATCAGTGTACTTGACTGCGTTACTGATCAGTCTATACAAAACAGAGGATACACGGTCTGGATCGATGATGGCTTTTTCTGGTGCAGATTCGTCAATCGCCAATTGAAACTCAATTCCCTTTAGCCCAGCATGCTGTGCGCATCTCTCAAAAGCCTGGCTGACCACCTGCTTCACATCTGATTCTACTTTTTGAATACTGAGTGTTCCCAAGTCTAGGTCAAACAGTTGGGATATAGATTCTACGATTTCATGAAGTTCCAATCCAGATTCATAGACCTTTTCAATCCAGTCGACAGCGACACTGTCGCTCATTTCGTCCTTCAATAACTCAGCGAAGCCAAGGATCCCGTTGAGTGGTGTCCTCATTTCATGAGACATCTTGGCCAGGAAGTTAGCCTTCTCTTGCATCGAGGCTTCTCTATCGATACGTTCCTTGATGTCGGCCCTCATCTTTTCCAATGATTGCAAAAGCTTGGCTGTTTCATCTGAACCTTCAGCAGTTATCTTTGATCCAAGGTCTCCGCTTGATATTGCGCCAGAGAAGTTCGCGGCCATCTCAATAGGGTCAGCTATCGACTTGGCTATACGCGTGGATATAAAAACCGCCATCGCGACGCCAACAATGATAATAATAATAGTCGTTATTTCAGCACCACTTTGCGTGGTTTGCGCACCATCCCATGCCGCAGAAGCCTCCTTCGCTTTCTGATCTGAGAGCATGTTGAGCGCTTCCATCATCGCTTCGAACGATTGCGCTGAATCGCCGTTGTACAAGACGGTGGCGTCGTCTTGTTTTCCGGCACGAGATAAGGGCGCGAGTTCAGCGTTTGCCGCCAACCATGCCGTTCGATTTTCCTTGTACTTTTCAAAGGCTGTGCGATCCGTATCTGTCAAGAGCATTTTTTGCACTTGCGCATCAAGCTTGATCAGCTTTTCCTGGGCCGCCGCCATTCGGTTCTCGAGCTCTCGCATTTCCTTGCGAGTGCTTGAAAGAATATGTTTGGATTCAGAACGTCTGATTTCGTTGACCAACTCACTCAGAAGGGAGGTCGTCTGGATGTTGGGCAGCTTTTCTTTCGCTATCAGCTTTGTGGCATCGGAGACACTGTAAAGCAATCCGACAGACACCAATCCTTGGACAACAATACCCAAGACGAACATCATAAAACCCGCCATAATTCGTGTGCGAATTTTATGCTTCGATGTAAATATTTTATTTTCGCTTCCCAATCTTTCCTCCAACCTTTTTCCAAAATGATATTCTATAAATTAACGAAAGCGCATATAATATGAAATCATCACGTAATCCACGTCTTCCTTGATCGGATTCTTCACCGTAGTTCCATCTGACACTCTTGCAGCAGCAGCAATAGCAGCTGATCCATTGTACGTCCAGTTAACCCAGGTCCAATCATTGGTGGATCGTTGTTCTCTTCTGATATTGAAGCGATAGCCTGAGAAGGCATCCTTTGCATAATCCGCGAAGAGCCGCAGACTCTTTTGTTTATAAAAGTAGTCAGGCAGAGGACTCAAAGTCGCCGTTCCTGATCCACCAGTTTGACCCATCCAAGATTGTGCAACTTCTCTGCTCGCGCTCAAATCTGCTCCAACCTGTAATTTGGGTGACAGCTGGCCTTTGAGGTGCAGGCCTGCGGCCTCCGTGTTGTACCTCAAGTCAGCGGCCCAGCGGGTGTCATACCCAAGTGTGGCAGCGCCAACTCTGTCAGACCTGGTTTCTTGCTGTGAGGACAGCATCTCATGCGAAACCCAAGCCGAGGCAGACCACTTCTCATTGATTCGGTACCCGACCTCACCCATTGACAATCGCGAAATCCCACGCTTGGGACCGAGGGGTCGCCCTGAGTAGTCATCTTGTGAGACGTCAGATGACGCCTGCACAGACCAATCTTCTGCTGGGGTCCAATCGAGGGAGAGCTTGACCTTTTGGCGCGAGCGGTCTGCCCATAGAAGCGTACGCACTTGGTTTGTAAGTGCGTTCGGATCATAGGTATCCGGCATGTAGTCCGACCCAGTCCTCTCAGACTGGACAATGGCCAGTGAGCCATTGAGCGTGTCCGACATGGTCTTCTTCAATTCGAGCCGACCCGTGAGCTCGTCTGTCCGCTCTCTGAAAGACACTCGCCTGTACTTCTCGGGCGCCTTTCTATGCATAGATTCGTGCTCTACGGCCGCAACGAAGCGATACCCGTCAGCAAAACGGTAGCCGGCTTCTCCCGTTGATTTGATCATTCGCAGAGATTTCGGCTTGTTTAGACCAGTCACACCAGCAGTCGCGTAATTACCTCCAACGGTGGGCAATTGTTCAGCCAAATACCTCGCAATTGGTGTTTCATCGTCTCTGTCTTCAAACCTGACAATAGCACTCAAATCAAACACCGTGCTAGGGCGCATGGTCAGATCGATATGACCCAACGTTGTGACGAGACGGCCGTTCAAAGACTCTGGCGCACCGGCTAGACGCACAAAATCTGAGCTGAAGGTCTCGTTTTGCAACGCCACTGTCTGTGAGAACTTGAATGCGCTTCGAGTGGCAGCAGAGAAATTGTACCCACCAGACAGATGCCATTGATGGGCACTGTTGCTTGGCGGCATGGCCATATTCCATGTACCGAATGCAGTATTTCCTCCACTGACTTTCAGTACCGGAATATTGTTATCGTATGACGACCCGTTGTATCCTCCGTACAACTGGAACTTACGTGTGGAATAACTGAGGGTGGCCCCCCACTGTTTTGTGATCCGGTCGATGGGCTCCGTCAGAAATTCCATCATGTTTGTCTGTCCGCGGCCGTACATCCGGCTGCCTACAGCATCGTCCTGACGGAACTGAACCACCAACTCCAAACCATCGGCCAACATCCTTCGGCCACCAATCGAGAAAATATCGTGGTCGACCTGCAGTTGAACGTCACGCTTGGGTGCCGTGCCACTGATGACCTGTGTACCGGTGCCTATACCCTGCAACCCTGTGTTGACCAGCAGCGGCTCACGGCGTGCCATTTGTTGACCCCAAAGGGACAAACCCCACTGGCCTTGCCGTTCCGCAACCACCCGCAGTTCCCTGTCGCCAAGGCTGTCTTTGTCGTGCGCTCGCGCCCAGAGTTTGAACCACGTGCCTGTAGCTTCATCTCGACGTATCAGGTCGAGATCCAATAGTCCGTAAACACCGGCTTCCGTCAAGCTTCGATACATTCCGAAGCGTCGGTTGTCGTCGGACACATACCCAACACCGAGCGAGATTCGGCTGTCGATGGTGTAGAGGTCGCGGCGCAATGCGTCGGCCTTTGACATCGTTTCTACCATCGACTGCGTGGGCGGGTCCGGATAAGAGGCGGACTGGGCATGTGCGGTCTGTACGCTCGCCGCCACCGCGCACAAGCTGTACACAGCCATCGCCACTGGGCCATGACGAAACTTCATTGCTGGGTATCCTGTCTGCATGACCACTCCCACTTAACGACGGAAAGTCCGCTGGGTGCCGGTACTGGTGGGGTTACTGCCACCATGGATATTGTTGTGGCAGTTCACACAACCCCGCGCCATGGTCAATCCCCCGGCTCCTGGTGGCGAATTGCTCTGCACACCGTTGAGACTCGGGAAGTTCGTACGGTGGTTGGCGGGCTCATGGCACTGTTGGCAGAGGAATGGCGGACGCAGCTTCAACATGCCTGTGGTGGTCGTGCCATGTGGGTTATGGCAGATCGTGCAGTCCTGCGTCACCGGAAGGTGGTTCCAAAGGAACGGGCCGCGGTAATTTGCGTGGCAGCTGTAGCACGTCTCATTCACGCTGTCCTTGACCATCAGCTTCGGGCCAGCAGACCCGTGAGGGTTGTGACAGTCGGTGCAAACCATCTTACCTTCCGGCACCGGGTGATGGTTCGGCCTTGCGAACTGGTGCTTCTTCTCCTTATGGCAAGACATGCACATTTCGGGGATTTTTTCGCGGGTCGTGGCTTTGTCGTGCGACACGTGCATTTGGTGGCAATCCGTACAGGCCACGTCTCTGCGCGAGTGGATGCCGCTGTCCCAATGAGTCAGCTTTGATCCTTCATGACATGACATGCACGCCTTGTTGTGCTGCACAGGATTGTTCTGCGCCATCTTTTTACCGAACGGCCTGTCAGGAAGCGGTCTGGTCTGACCGACCCGTCGCAGATGTGCATCGCTGTCGCCGTGACAACTCACACAAGTGGGGGTCCGCTTGTCCGCTCGCGTACCGTGCTTGGTTTTCGCGATTGGGGTTATTGGATACAGCTCGACCTCGTCTCCGTTGACATCGCTGTGGCAACGCGTACACCGCGCGTCTCCCTCCATGATCAGGTCCTGCACCTGCCGTCTTGCTGGCGCTGCCTGAGAAGGCGCTGCTTGGGCGACCTGGACAGGCTGGCTTTGTGCAGAAACACCAGCCGAAGTCTTCACTCCCCCATTCGCCCAAACAGGCGACGCGCCCAGCAACACCAGCAGAAAGCTCACCAGCAGGTGCTTAAACCCCCGTACAGCCTCGATACCATTGTTTTGCATGATGTCTTTACTCGGTCAATGTTTTACTGAATACGAATAATAAATAAACAGAATTACGGGTTAGGCAAGGATAGAATGAATCTGATCAAGTTATAAATCTCAGCTTCGTTCTTCGTCTTCACCATTTGGTGATTCTCTTCTTCGCCGTCGATCTTGACCTTCGGAGAAGTCGTCACGTGAACAAAAAGTTTCTGCTCAGCATCGGCCTTGCCTCTCCACTTCTTGGCCACTTCCCTATATGCAGGCCCATCTTTCTTGGCGTCCACCGTGTGGCATTTGAAACAATCACTCTTCTTGGCCAACATCCGCGCCGCATCAGCATCGACGGATTGCGAATACACATCAGCGGTGGCAAATGATAAGCTGATCAATATTCCGAGCGACAGCAGGGATCGATTAACAATTGATCGCATATCTTTCTCCCGAAATTTCATGAGACTGCGTTCCGCCATATCAATACACATGTGGTTGACTTTGGGAGAGAAGTTGACTTCCCACGACAACGGGCCTAGACCGCATGCGCCACTCATACCGATGCACTTCGCCCTCTCGCACCGCTTAAATCCAACATGCGCCTGAGGGTTTCATCACGAACCATGTAGTGAGACACCAACGCACCAGCCACGTGAACAAGTACCAACAGGATGAAAGCGTTACCCGCAAAACTGTGAAGTTCCTTCAGCCAATCATTGACAGCTGGACTTTCATTGATCAATACCGGAAATGTACAGCCGAAGATGCTGAACTTTCCACCTCCAGACTGAATCTGCAATAAACCCACTACTGGTTGGCAGAACATCAAAATGTAGA
>Ga0256335_1000076_pt1 | contig 11154 bp, 9 predicted proteins | sample AtltaT_29_FD_189999 | JGI IMG/M metagenome (GOLD analysis project Ga0256335, IMG submission 189999) | Metatranscriptome of freshwater microbial communities from Altamaha River, Georgia, United States - Atl_Miss_RepB_8h (Metagenome... | ecosystem: Environmental > Aquatic > Freshwater > River...
CAAACGTACATGCTGTCCGCATTGTTGCCCTGCGGGAATCACAACGCGGTCGTCTCGCAGGCTGCAAAGCTCTTGCGGCACCACGACATTGAAACCTTCGGGAAGCACCGCCCCAGTCATGACCCTTAGCGCATGTGGATGTTCTGGTGGCGATGAGGGGCTAGGGTGGCCGGCCAAAATCCGATCGCCAACTGGCAATTGCACCTGAACATCAGATCTTAAATCTCTGAATCTTATGGCAAATCCATCCATCGCACTGTTTTGATGCGATGGCACGTTGTAGGGTGCGGTCAGGCTTTGCGTTAGCACTTGCCCATGTAAATCGGCAAGGGAAAGCCAGTGAGACCGCTCCAGAGGACGCAGTCGATCGAGTAACACCTTACGCAGCGCTTCGATGGGAATCATAGGAATCGATTCCTGAGCTTGGCTCAGATCGGCGCTTGGCTCCCTAACCTGGACAGACTCGAGTATCTGAATATCTTGCGCTAAGCCCTCGATGTCGAGATGGGGTGAACCCAGAATGCGCTCTGCCTCGATTAACTCCTCGGGCGTATTGATGTTACGGAAGGCTAAAGGCTCGATGAATTCGCAAGAAACATATTTAAGTGATTGATACCATTGATCAATCTTTCTAAAACCACGCTTTAAAAAATGTTCAAGCGAAGCAAGCAGAGCAGGGCGCATCAGTAAAAATACAGGCTGTTCAGCTTCAGGACTTCGTGCAACAACCAGCTCGGAATCTTCCTTGGCGCTAGCTAACATGCTTTGAGCTAAATCTTCAGGAAAAAACGGGCAATCGCAGGGAACTGTGAGCAGCCATTGCGCGGTTATCGCGCGCTCCGAGCGATGGGCGAGTTCGTGGAGGGCTGCGTGCATACCTGCAAGTGGGCCAGCGAAGCCTTCGAGTTTGTCACCAAGTACTTGATGACCCATGGCAGCAAAGACTTCGTGTCTTCGATTGCAATTGATCAATACCTCGTCGACCTGTGGCTGTAAGCGCTGCAAGGTCCACGCAATCAGCGGCTTGCCTGCGCAAGGTATAAGGGCCTTATCAACAGGTTCTGGGCCACTCGCCACCATCTGCATGCGCCGACTCAAGCCTCCAGCCAGCACCAAGCCGGTTATCCTGGCTCTTGGGCTAAGGCCATCCGCTGAAGCTATCACTCGCATGCTTGCTTAGCTTTCGAAGTCTACGCGCTCGGGGTGGCTGTAGACGAGAAAGTGCTTGCCCTGGCAACGACCGATAAGGCAGATACCAAGTTCTTGCGCCAACTCGTAGCCCATGGCTGTGATGCCAGACCGCGATAGAAGAATTGCAATGCCCATTTGTGCACACTTGATCACCATTTCTGAGGTCAGCCTGCCCGTGGTGTAAAAAATCTTATCCTCAGGACCTTGCGCTTCAATCGACATCCAACCGGTGATCGCATCAACTGCGTTATGGCGACCAACATCTTCAATGAAGTATAGAAAACCTCCATCCGACCCCGGCTTGTTATCAGCAAGCGCACAAGCGTGGACACCGCCAGCTTCCTGGTACACGGCCTGATGATGTCGTGCCTGCGCAATGACGCGGTGAATCTGTGATTTACTGATTGAAGCTTCGTTGAAGGATCCGAGGCTTTCAGCGTCTGATCGTACGGTTGCCATTAAGTCGCTGTACATGGTCCCCTGACCGCATCCAGTGGTCACGGTTTTGCGATCCATTCGTTCCTCGAAACGGGCAAGACGCTCTGGCTGCTCCCACCATGACTTTCCCGCTTGGGCCAGAGTCCGACTGGTCACGGCGGCAGCACTTGTGTCCCAGTCGACTTGAATACTTGAAACATCGCTCGCCTGCTCAATGATCCGTTGATTCAATAACCATCCCAACGTAAGTAATTCCGGAGCGCGGCCCAAGGTCATCAGCGTAACCATCTCTCGCTTATCGAAGTAAATACACAATGGATGTTCACCAGCGATCATGACCTCGCGCGTCAGGGCGTGTTCATCTTTTGCCGTGATTGCGGTGGTTGCAGGCAGGCTTGACTGGCTTAGCGCTATCATCCGCCGATGTAACTCATCTCGATCTTTTGACGCTTGCGAAGACTGCTCGTTGCTTCGGTCCTAAGTTCGGAGTAGCGGTCAAGCCGCTGATGCCAAAACGCAGCAATCGATGCAGCAAGATCGCCGTCGGGAGTACCGCCTCTGAGCAGACTTCGTAAATCCCAGCCCTCGCTGGCGAAAAGGCAGCTGTAAAGTCTTCCATCTGTTGACAGGCGCGCCCTCGTGCAACTTTGACAAAAAGGCTCACTGACTGAAGCGATGAGTCCAAACTCCAAACTACCATCGTCAAAGGCCCAACGCCGCGCAACCTCTCCAGCATAGTTTTCGGCAAGCTGATGAATGCGGTACTGACTTTCAACAAGTTTTAGAATTTCTGAGCTTGAAAAAACCGAAGTCATGGTCCATCCGTTACTCGAGCCAACGTCCATAAATTCGATGAAGCGCAGAATGTGTCCCGAGTGGCGGAAATACTCAATCATTGGGAGGATTTGATGCTCGTTCACACCACGTTGAACCACCATGTTGACTTTTATGTCAGTAAAGCCAGCCTCGTTGGCTGCGTTTAACCCATCCAAGACATCCGCCACTGGAAACTCGACGTCATTCATTTTCCTAAACACCCGATCATCGATAGCGTCCAGGCTCACCGTCAATCGACTCAAGCCCGCCTCACGTAAGTTGCGTGCTTTCCTGCGCAGCAAGGCGCCATTGGTGGTAAGCGTGAGATCGAGTGGCTTTCCAGATAGGGTGCCTAAGCTTGCCAGCATCTCGATCAAACGCTCAAGGTGTTTCCGTAGCAGAGGCTCACCACCCGTAATACGTACTTTTTCTGTGCCGAGCATCAAAAAAACGCGGACGAGCCGATGAATTTCCTCAAACGACAGCAGCGAAGATTGCGGCAAGAATACGTAGTCTCGATCAAAAACTGACTTCGGCATGCAATAAGAGCACCTGAAGTTGCAGCGATCGGTCACTGAGACCCTTAGGTCATGAAGCCTACGTCCGAGTTGATCCCTCAAAAGACTGCTCACAAGTCCCGGCTCAGGCGCTGGCATGGGCCGCGCCTGATACCGTTGATCGACCAATCGAATCGTCTTTTCGCTCATTACCTAAGTCGCTGGAGCGATGATGCTGAGGCCTGAGGCCTACTCTTTTCGGGATGTCTCTACCATTTGTAGGGGCTCTTCTTCCATTTTTGCGAGCGGCTTGCGCTTTCGAACAACTCTTGGTTTCACTTGAACCGCGCCCGAGTCGGCATCAACCTGCTTGGAAGTCTCGATCAGCTCGAGCCCCGCCTTTTCGATGCTAAGTCGAATATCCTCGGGAGAGGGCGCAGGCGCTTGTGACTCAGGAGAGGGTACTGGCGCTTGTAACTCGGGAGAGGGTGCAGGCGCTTGAGGCTCGAGCGAAGCGTTGGCACTGACCTCTCGCGTTTCAGGCTTGGCTTCTTGTGTGTCAGTCATTGGAGTTGGACTGCTCGGTAGCAAGGCCGCGACCGCTTCAATAGGCTGAGTCACTTCGATGGATCGAACCTCCACGTCAGCCTGATTTGCCGCCACAGGCTCCGTTGCTTCAGCTGCCTTAGATTCGGCAACCACCGTCTCAATGGCCGCCTTAGACAGCTCATCGAGCGGCTCCACTCGAGGCTCGTTTGGCACATTGGCGCTGCCGGGCTCGCGTCCAGCTTGTAATGATTCGCCAATCTCAATACCGAGACCGCCGTCCTCAGCGCCCGTCGCTCGGCGCGAGCGTCGACGACGACGCTTGGGTCGGTCTGAACTGTCCTGGTTGTCTTCCTCGTCTGCAGCAGACTCATTGGTAGGTACGACTGCCGGCGTGGCCGCCGCTTGAGTCGCGCCTGGGTCAGTCGCCGCGAGTGGCAGCAGTGGCTGCAGGTCTTGTTGGCCGTCCTCTTGGTCGCTTCGTTTGCGTTTGTCACGGCGCTCACCACGATCACCTCGCTCACCACGTTCGCTTCGTTCGCTTCGTTCGGTTCGTGACGAACGCTCGCGCGTATCGCTTGCTTCAGCTCGCACATCGCCACGTTCTTGCCGATCCGTCCTTTCGCCGCGTTGATCAGAGCGCTCGCCTCTGTCATCTCTGTCTTGTCGATCAGTTCTGGGTTGACCACGATCGCTGCGGTCTTGGCGCACACTTCGATCGCCACGATCTTGGCGCTCGCCACGTTCACCGCGATCTGAACGCTGACCACCCCGTTCACGGCGGTCACGCCCTCTGCGCTCACGCCCATCCGTGCGCGCTTCAGCTGAATCGGGTGTGCCACTAGCTGTTCCGGAAACCGCGCTACCGGTTTGAACCGAGGCTGCTGTGGCAGCCGCTGCATTTGGACTTACCTGTTCAGCCCTAGCTTCATTAGCTGGTTTGCGTCTAAACCATCCCAAAACCTTGCCCAGGAAACCCTCACTTGAGGGGACAGAGGCAGGTGCCGGACTAGCGGGAGCACCTGCCGATGTCGCCTGCGCTTGATGGCTTGGGTTGTTGGCTGCATCCATACGGCCCGATGCAGGTCCCGTCGAAGGGGTAGGTCTAGCCACTGGACCCTGACGATCTGACGGGCTACTTGGGGCAGGCGCCGTTGGTGTAATGCCTTTGACTGCAGCTTCTTGAGGCTTGCGGTGGCCATCAAATTTTGAATCCAGAAAGCTCGTATCCTCCTGGGGCCCATCGGCAAGCGCGTAGCTCACTCGATACGAACCCAGTCGCTCATCGTCATGCTTGAGGCGATCAAGCTTGTAGTGCGGCGTTTCCAGATACTTGTTGGGAATAAGAATGATCTCAACCCTCAAGCGAGCCTCCATTTTGTGGATCTCAGCTCGCTTTTCGTTGAGCAAGTAGGTCGCAACTTCGACAGGCACTTGGGCGTGAACCGCTGCGCTCCCTTCTTTCATCGACTCTTCTTGAATCACTCGCAGCACATGCAGCGCAGAGGACTCCACATCCCGAATGACACCGGTCCCATTGCAACGCGGGCATGTCATGTGCGAGCCCTCATTGAGGGCAGGGCGCAGGCGTTGGCGCGACAACTCCATCAGCCCAAATCGACTGATTTTCCCCATTTGGACTCGCGCCCGGTCATAGTGAAGGGCATCTTTGAGTCGGGACTCAACCTCGCGTTGATTTTTGCTCGACTCCATGTCGATGAAGTCGATAACGATCAATCCGCCTAAGTCGCGCAAGCGCATCTGACGGGCAGCCTCATCAGCCGCCTCGATGTTGGTGCGCATGGCGGTTTCTTCGATATCGCTTCCACGAGTTGCACGCGCTGAATTCACGTCGATGGCGACCAGCGCTTCTGTGTGGTCAATGACAATTGCACCACCCGAGGGCAGCGGAACCACCCTTGAGTGGGCGGTTTCGATCTGATGCTCAATTTGAAAGCGTGAAAACAAGGGCACATCGTCGCTGTAACGCTTCACGCGCCCCATGTTATCGGGCATCACCACCGACATGAAGGCTTTGGCCTGCTCGTAAATATCTTCGGTATCAATCAGGATCTCACCAATGTCGGGCGAGAAGTAATCGCGGATGGCTCGAATCACCAGGCTCGATTCGAGATAAATCAGCATTGGGGCCCGATTGTCGTTAGCCGCCGACTCGATCGCTCGCCACAGTTGAAGTAAATAATTAAGATCCCACTGTAACTCTTCGGCACTTCTTCCGATACCTGCCGTGCGTGCGATTAAGCTCATGCCCGAAGGGATCTGAAGCTTTTCCATCGTCTCACGTAATTCCTGACGATCTTCACCTTCGATACGCCGCGACACACCACCACCTCTCGGGTTGTTGGGCATCAAGACAAGATAGCGCCCAGCAAGTGATATCAGGGTTGTGAGTGCGGCACCTTTGTTGCCGCGTTCCTCCTTCTCGACCTGGACAATGAGTTCTTGACCTTCGGCGATCACATCTTGAATCCGCGCGCGACCCGACTCGCTACCTTGCTTGAAGTAGGAGCGAGAAATCTCTTTAAAAGGGAGAAAACCGTGGCGGTCTTCGCCATAGTTCACAAAGCAGGCTTCGAGACTAGGCTCTACGCGAGTGACCACGGCCTTGTAAATATTACTCTTGCGAGACTCTCGTCCAGCGCTTTCGATATCAATGTCGATCAGCTTTTGACCGTCGACAATTGCAACCCTGAGCTCTTCGGCATGGGTTGCGTTAAACAACATTCGCTTCATTTGCACTCCTTCGCACCGGCGTGGCTTGCGTTGCCAGCCCAATGGAACGAGAGCAGTCGCTCTTCCCGGCGCGACCGGGTGTGTTCGCAGCGCTTAATTCACCTTCATAAGCCGTCTATAAGCCTCAGTAAAAGCCATTGCTGCAAAGAATCCTTTTCATCGTAAGGATCGAGAAACTGTCTCGCTCGCCAGGCACCCCGGACCATCCGGAGCCGCGCATCATTCGTTTGTCTGGATGACGCGCTAGGCGCCGATTTCGGGCGGCAAAGGCCGCATATTTCGGGGCTTTAAGGCACAATGCGAGCCTCTTGCGCGACTTCGGACTGGTGTTGACGACATCAAACTGCATACATCGCAGGCGTTAACTCGAGTCCGGATCTTTACTCAGACAAACCAGTATAACCCACATGACATGGCATAACGCGCAGCACAGTGTTGTCGACCCCGAGTACGCCGGGCAACGGCTCGACAACTATTTGATCGCTAGGCTCAAGTCACTGCCAAAAACCAGGATCTATCGCATGATTCGCAGTGGGGAGGTTCGCTTAAATGGCAAACGAGTAGATGCTCAACATCGACTCGAGGGAGGGGAGGATTTGCGCATACCACCCTTGAGGGACCTAAGCCAGTCAAAGTTACACGGGATCGAAGCCTCGCAAAAGACCCTTGGAAAGCCTGCTTCAACGATGGAAAGCCCATCGTTTGCTGTCTTGTTCGAAGACGAGTCGCTCCTGGTCATTGATAAGCCCGCAGGTGTAGCGGTTCACGGCGGTAGCGGGATAAGCCGAGGACTCATCGAGTGGCTTCGTTTACAACGACCTGAACTTGCCTTCCTTGAACTTGGACATCGACTCGATCGTGAGACCTCGGGCGTTTTAGTGCTCGCCAAACGGCGCAACGCCTTGCTGCAACTCCATCGCGCCTTTCGAGAGCGCGTCAGTGAAAAGCACTATATCGCCGTGGTAAGCGGACGAGTACCGAAGCGTGATCGCGTGTTACGCCATCGCCTTCAACGCTACACGGGCGCTGCCGGAGAGCGGGTTGTTCGTGTTGAAAAAGAAGGCGTGGAAGCCGTGTCAGTTATCCGTGGCCTGGGCAGCCTCGAGCGGGACACACCGAGCCAGATTTCGACGGTTTTGGTTCGTATTGAAACTGGGCGCACCCACCAAATCCGCGTTCACTTAGCCCACGAAGGCTTCCCTATTCTTGGAGATGAGCGCTATGGCGATTTCGCGCTGAATCGCCATCTACGAACCCAAGGACTGAGAAGAATGCTATTACATGCCTGGCGACTCGAGCTCGCCTGGCCTCAGGCAAGCGGTGGACGCTTGTGTTTTTGTGCACCAGTCCCGCTAAGCTTTAAGTCATGGGCAAGCGGCATTGAATCTTAGGCAAAGCATACAAAAGGAATCGATGTGGCATTGGATCTTGTAGTCTTTGACTGGGACGGAACCTTGATGGATTCAACAGGCGCGATAGCCCATAGCATCCAGTCGGCAGCGCGTGATCTCGGGCTTGAGGTGCCGGATAGGAAGAAGGCAGCATGGGTCATTGGCCTTGGTCTACGCGATAGTCTTAAACACGCCGTACCCGATTTGCCTCAGCAAGACGTAGCGGCGTTCGTCGATCGATATCGCCACCATTACCTTCATAGCGAACCAGCGCTTGGTGCGTTTGAAGGCGTTGTACCCATGCTTGAGCAACTTCAAAGTCTTGGGGTACCGATGGCGATTGCAACGGGGAAGTCGCGGATGGGCCTCAATCGCGTGCTAGAACAAACCGGGTGGCGACGATTTTTTACTGAAACACGCACCGCAGACGAAGGGCACCCCAAACCCCATCCCTGGATGCTGCTCGATTTGCTGAGCTCGCTCGACATTCACCCTTCACGCGCGATGATGATTGGTGACACAACCCATGACCTTGAAATGGCCGCAGCTGCGGGTACTCGGGCAGTCGCAGTAAGCTATGGCGCTCATAGTGCGGAAGATCTCGCGCTTGCTCAGCCCGAAGCGATTTTTGCTGACACGCCCACCTTAGCCCAATGGTTGAACACCCAGGTTAACCCATGACTGACTCGATTACCTCGACATGGAAAACGGTTTGGACCGACGCCGGAAGCGCACATGACTTGCAAGATGGCGGCACCGGCCTCAGAACCTTGATACCTGGACCTGGCGGCGAGGTTTCAGCCTTCGTCGTGCAGTTTCAGGGCAGGGCCCATGCCTACTTGAACCGCTGCGCCCATGTGCCGGTAGAGCTTGACTGGCTGGAGGGCGCATTTTTTGATGATACCGGCCAGTATCTTGTGTGCGCGACCCACGGTGCAATGTACGAACCCCAAAGCGGCCTGTGTGTTGACGGACCTTGCAAAGGGCGGTCCTTGGAACCACTCGAGTGCCGGATCGAAGACGGTCGTATTCAAGTCAGGCGTCAACAAAGGGCTCAGCATGAGTCATGATCCAAACCAAAGCGAGCCGGCAGCCCCAAGCGAGCGGGCAGACCGAAGCCATGCCTGGGCGACCGCGCATGACATTCAACAAGCTGCGCTGCTGAGACTTCTTGAGGAAAATCAACGCGAACAGGTGCGCAAGCGCCGTTGGGCCATCGCTTTTAGAAGTCTTTTTATCCTGGTTTTGCTCTTATTTTGGTATGAGTGGCGCAACGTCAGCGGGCATGAAACCGCCAAGCCTGATCGCCACACTGCCTTAATCGATATCCGAGGCGAAATCGATCACGAATCCGACGCCAGTGCCGACCAGATCACCGGTTCGTTGCGTGCTGCGTTCGAGGATCAGGGCACAGCGGGCGTGATCCTTCGGCTCAACAGCCCTGGCGGTTCGCCGGTTCAAGCGTCCATTGTGTATCACGAGATTTTAAGACTACGTGAGAAGCACCCGGAGATTCCGATCCATACCGTTGTTGAGGATATTTGTGCATCGGGCGGTTACTTCATCGCCGCAGCAAGTGACAAGATCTTTGTAGATCCCAATAGCCTCATTGGATCGATCGGTGTGCGTCTCGATGGCTTTGGCTTCACCGAGGCGATGAAGCGACTTGGCATTGAGCGCAGGCTTTTCGTCGCCGGAACCGATAAGGCAATGCTTGACCCTTTCAGCACCTTAAGTGAATCGCAACGCCTGCACTTGCAAAGCACCCTCGAAGCCCTGCACCAGAACTTTATCGAGGCGGTTAAAAAGGGGCGGGGCGAACGCTTGCAAGACGATGACAAACTTTTTAGCGGTCGGGTTTGGAGTGGCGATCAGGCCATCAAACTCGGCCTCGCCGATGCGCGAGGTTCTGTTGACCAGGTCGCTCGTGACGTCATCAAAGCTGACGATGTGGTCGACTTCAGTCCACGCCCTTCGCTGGCCGAGCGATTTGCCAGGCGCGTCGGTGTGGAGACTTCAAAAGTGCTTGCGACGATGGGCCTTCAAATCATGTCGACCACCAACCGCCTTCGTTAATCGACTTTCTTTTGCCTTGTTGCATGCGAGGATGAATACCGCCGGATCGCGACCCGGCGACCACGCAAACTGCTTCCACTGAGCGATGGTTTTAGCGTAGACCCGCTCCTTAGGGCTTCCCAGTGCGCTAGCAACGCACATCCAGGTTTCGTCGCTCAGGACAGCACGAAGCGACGCCATCATCGCATCATTTCGGTAAGGTGTTTCAATAAAAATAATGCTTCGCCCGTCTTGCCGACTTGAGTGCTCCAAGCTGCGAAGGCTCGCCTCGCGGGCATCGCTAGCAGCAGGCAGGTAGCCCTTGAACTCAAAATGTTGGCCATTAAGCCCCGATGCCATGAGGGCGAGCATGATGGACGATGGCCCAACCAGCGGTCTCACGACGTAGCCGTTGGCATGAACTGCTGCGATCAATGCCTGCCCTGGGTCGGCAATTGCAGGAAGACCAGCCTCCGACAAAAGCCCAACCGAATGGCCGGCTTCAAGCCAGTCAAGCACCTGCTTGATCACTGCATCGCTTTGCGCAGTTACTTGGGCGGTGTGCTCATTCCAGACCTGCATCAAAGCCTGCGGCAGCGGTTGGGGCCACGCGCAACGCTTAAGCCAGGCACGTGCAGACTTCGCATCCTCAACGACAAAATGAGTGAGCGATCGGAGTTGGGCTAACACTGGTCCGGGCAAGGATTGCTCCGGATCGCTATCGGCGTCAAGCGCAGTCGGCAGCAGAATCAGCGCTGAAGATGTCATAGTCTGCATCGGCAAGAAATTGACTGAGGCGTATGAGCGGGAGGCCAATTAATGCCGTGGGATCTTCTGATTGAATCGATTCCATCAACACAATGCCAAGGCCCTCACATTTTGCTGAACCCGCGCAATCGTAGGCCGGCTCCCTATCAAGGTAGTGCTCGATGAGGGTGTCACTTAGCTCGCGAAATTTAACAGTGGTTTCAACAACCGCCGTACGCTGAAATGCCGCAAGCTGATGCTCGCCATGCTCAGCTGTGACGCCTCGAACCAGGGCTAAAGCGGTAAAAAAATGGAGCGTCTTGCCGCTGGCCCAGCGGAGTTGCTCCATGGCAGCCGCGCGGTGACCTGGCTTACCAATCGCCTCAAAGCCGTCGATGGTGGCCGCCTGGTCCGAACCGATCACAAGCGCCCCGGGGTACAGGCGCGCTACCGCCATTGCTTTCTCAAGGGCAAGACGAAGGGCCATCGCTTCAACGGCCTCGCCAGGCTTTTGTACCTCGATGACATCAGGCGAGATTTGCTTGAAATGACTCGTTAATCGTTCAAGCAAACCCCTGCGGTAGACCGAGGTTGAGGCGAGGATGAGTTGAGGGCTTTGCTCGGGTAAAGTTTCCACGAATGACCTTGTCGACACGACACTTCCTATGCTTTGGTATTGCAAGCCGCGCACTTCCTATGCCTTGGTACTGCAAGCTGCG
>Ga0256335_1000083_pt1 | contig 11058 bp, 6 predicted proteins | sample AtltaT_29_FD_189999 | JGI IMG/M metagenome (GOLD analysis project Ga0256335, IMG submission 189999) | Metatranscriptome of freshwater microbial communities from Altamaha River, Georgia, United States - Atl_Miss_RepB_8h (Metagenome... | ecosystem: Environmental > Aquatic > Freshwater > River...
CCTTCACCAATTTCATCTTGTATTTTGTTTTTGAAAGATCCATTCTGAAAGAATTAGAACAATAACCTCGGTCGGCCGGACGAGATGCTCTTCCCTGAGACCTCGCGGTGGCCACCGAACTTGGGGGGGCGGTATGGTCGATTCACAGCAGACGGCTGAGCACAGTCGTTTGAAGAAGGCTCGTTCTGGCGAAGCGTGGTACCGCTGGGGTCCGTACTTGAGCGAGCGCTCGTGGGGTACGGTCCGTGAGGATTACAGCGCTAACGGCGCGGCGTGGAACCATCTCACTCATGACATGGCACGCAGTAAGGCGTACCGCTGGGGTGAGGACGGGCTGGCCGGTGTATCCGATCAGTACCAGCTGCTGTGTTTTTCTTTGGCGTTGTGGAACGGTCGTGATCCGATCCTCAAGGAGCGCCCATTCGGCTTGATCCCGGCTGAGGGTAATCACGGGGAAGACTTAAAGGAGTACTACTTCTACATCGATAGCACTCCAACCCACAGTTACATGAAGTACCTCTACAAGTACCCGCACGCGGAGTACCCGTACGAGTGGTTGGTACGCGAGAACGGTAGTCGTAATGGTCGGGGGCCGGAGTTTGAGCTGCTCGACACGGGAATCTTTGATCAAGATCGTTACTTTGACGTGTTCGTCGAGTACGCGAAGTCTGGTCCGGAAGATCTATGTATTCGGGTTGAGGTGTGTAATCGCGGTCCCGAAGACGCCGACATCCATTTGATCCCGCAACTATGGTTCCGGAACATCTGGGGTTGGGGTGAGACGCGCAAGACTCCGCCCAACATCAAGGTGGGTGCAAAACGCGGCAAGCAGATTCGGTTCGTCGCAGACGATTCGGGCGCTGACGGCCTGACTAATCTTCCCTTTAAATATTCGCTCGGAAAACGCTATTTTTCTGCGGAGGACGAAGGGGAGGCGCTCTTTACCGATAACGAGTCGAACGTCGAACGTTTGTATGGAGTCGAGCCCTCGAGCGAGCGCAAATTTTACAAAGACGCGTTCCATCGACACATCGTCAACAACGAAGTCGGTGCGATTAACCCCGATCGAGAAGGCACTAAGGCAGGAATACACTATCGGCGTACGGTGCCGGCAAGAGGTTCGGTCGTACTCCATTTTCGTTTATCCGATGACAGTAAGGCCTCGCTCGAAGAGGTGTCCTCGGTAGTCGATAAAGCGCGCAGCGAGGCTGACGAGTTCTACAAAACTATTCATCCGAAGGGTGCCACGGAGGACGAGTGCCGAATTCAGCGGCAAGCGTTCGCTGGCATGATGTGGTCGAAGCAAAATTATATTTTCGACGTTGATCTGTGGCTGAAAGGGGATAACCCGAAACTCGCACCGCCTGAGTCGCGCGTCGATATCCGAAATAAGCATTGGCGCCATCTCAATTCGATGCGCGTTCTGTCGATGCCGGACAAGTGGGAGTACCCATGGTTTGCGGCATGGGATCTCGCATTTCACACTGTCGCCATCGCGATCATCGATGCGGAGTTTGCCAAGCAGCAACTCTGGCTGATGTTGTTCGAGCAGTTTCAGCATCCAAACGGGCAGATACCCGCTTACGAGTGGGAGTTCTCCGATCTTAATCCCCCGGTACATCCGTGGGCTGTTTGGCGCGTCTACAACATGGATCGCATCCGTTCGGGAGTAGCCGACCGGGCGTTTCTCGAGCGCTGTTTTCATAAGTTGCTCATCAACTTCGCTTGGTGGATCAACAAGGTCGACAGCCGCGGCAATAACGTGTTCGAAGGCGGATTTCTCGGACTCGATAACATCACCCTGTTCGATCGCTCAGAGAAACTGCCGGGCGGAGCTGTGCTCGAGCAGTCAGACGCCACCGGTTGGATGGGTCTCTTCTGTCTGAACATGATGCGCATTGCGCTCGAGCTCGCGAAAGAAAATAAGACCTACGAGAGCTTGGCGACGAAATTCTTCCAGCACTATGTCTACATCGGTGCTGCGATGAAGCGTCAGGGCGGGCGTGATCACGATCTTTGGGACGAGACTGACGGTTTCTTCTACGACGTATTGCGCTATCCCGACGGCCACTACGAAAAGATTCGCGTGCGATCGATGGTAGGACTCATCCCGTTGTACGCAGTCGAGCGCCTAGAGACAGATTGGCTCAAGCAGTTTCCCGAGTTCACCTCGAATCTCAATTGGTTCGTGCGAAATCGTTCAGAGATCGTCGAGCGATGTATTTCGAGGGTTGCGAATCCCGGTGGAGAGGGCGAAACCCTTGCGATGACGATCGTCGATCGTCCTCAGCTTGAGAGGATGCTGCAGTGGTTGTGCGATTCGGACGAGTTCCTTTCCGACTTCGGCTTACGCAGTCTTTCGAGGGTGCATCTCGAGCATCCGTTCACGCTTGGCGGCAATCAGGTCGGATATGAGCCCGGTGAGGCTGACTGCAAGATCAAGGGCGGCAATTCGAATTGGCGAGGGCCGATTTGGTTTCCGACGGCGTTCCTCATGATCGAGTCGTTACGTAAGCTTGCCAAAGCGCACGGACAAGATCTGACCGTCAAAGATAAAAACGGCAAGACCTGGACCATCGATGACATTGCGCGCGCCCACGCGAATCGCCTCATCGCGGTCTTTGCACGTGATGAAAACGGTCGCAGACCGGAGTACGGCAATATCGAGAAGTTTCAGATCGATCCGTACTGGCGCGATTACCTCACGTTCCATGAGTACTTCCACGGCGATACCGGTGTCGGGCTTGGTGCATCCCATCAAACGGGGTGGACTGGGCTTGTCGCATCGTTGATCGACGAGTGGCGTTCACACTAATTCAATCCGTAACGACGGCAGGAGCAACGTTCATGTCTTACAAACCGCTCAAGGGTCAAAAAGCGCTGGTCACCGGCGCAAGTTCTGGAATCGGTGCGGGCGTGGCAGTCGCCCTCGGTCAGGCCGGTGCAGACGTCGTAGTGAACTACGCGGGTAACGCGGCGGGCACAGTACCTGTGATCGAAGCGATCAAGGCCGCTGGCGGTCGAGCCATGGCGGTACAGGCCGACGTGTCCGATGAGGCACAAGTCGAGGCGATGTTCGACAAGATGATGGGCGAGTGGGGCGCCATCGATATTCTCGTGAACAACGCAGGTCTACAGCAGGATGCGCCGTTCCACGAAATGTCCCTAGCGCAGTGGAATAAGGTCATCAATGTGAACCTGACTGGGATGTTTCTCTGCAGCCGACGTGCCGTACGAGAGATGATGAAGCGGGGAGTTCAGTCAGGAGTGTCGGCTGCAGCAGGCAAAGTAATTTGCATGTCTTCAGTGCACGAGGTCATCCCCTGGGCGGGTCACGTCAACTACGCGGCCTCGAAGGGTGGGGTCAAACTTTTCATGCAGAGTCTTGCGCAGGAGGTTGCTCCGCTCAAAATTCGTGTGAACTCCATCGGTCCTGGCGCGATCGCCACTCCGATCAATCGTCCTGCTTGGGAGACGCCTGAAGCGCTTGCCAAACTGCTCGAACTGATTCCTTATGGCCGCGTCGGCCAGCCGACCGATATCGGCAAAGCGGCCGTTTGGCTGGCTTCGGATGACTCTGACTACGTGAATGGTCAAACCGTATTCGTCTGCGGTGGTATGACCCTGTACCCGGAGTTTGCGGACGGCGGTTGAGATCATGAGCAAAGTCGTCATCGCGGTCGTCGGTTCGGGTCCCGGCGGCTTGAGTGCTGCCGCCCGTGCTGCCGAGATGGGCGTGACGCACGTGCTGCTTGAGCAAACCGCAGCTCACGCCAATACGATCCAGCGGTATCAGAAAGGTAAACACGTCATGGCAGAGCCCAACGTGTTACCGCTGCGTAGTCCGCTCGCCTTCGAGGCGGGAACTCGGGAAAAAATTCTCGACGAGTGGGCGCGCGGACTTGCCGCTCAGAGGGTTAACGTTCGTTACGGCGCCGAGGTCGTCGCGATCTCGGGACAGAAGGGTGATTTTCACCTCAAGCTCCAGGACGGGAGTGAGGTCCTCGCGGAAAACGTCATCCTCGGCATCGGCTTGCAAGGCAACCCCCGACGGCTCGGGGTTCCTGGTGAGTCTTTGCCGTGCGTGCAGTACACCCTCGATGACCCAGATGAGTATCAGGGCGAGACGATCGTCGTAGTCGGCGCGGGCGATGCAGCCATCGAGAACGCTGTGGCGCTCTCAAAGCAGAATACGGTGTATCTGATAAATCGTGCCGGTGAGTTCGCGCGGTGCAAAGACGGCAACCTGACGCTCATTCTTAAAACGATAGAAGCCGGTCAAGTTAACTGTCTTTACTCAACGCAGTGCGCAGCGCTCGTAGAGACGCCGGGCGGCGCGAAGCCGTACGAATTATCTTTGACTACGGCCAACGGCGACATGCGGCTACCCTGCGATCGAATCATTGCCCGATTGGGTGCGATTCCTCCGCGGAAGTTTGTCGAGTCCTGCGGCATCAAATTTCCATCGAACGATCCGACCTCGCTGCCGTCGTTGTCTGCCAGTTACGAATCAAATATCCCTGGGTTGTACGTCATTGGCGCGCTCGGCGGGTACCCGCTCATCAAGCAGGCGATGAATCAGGGCTATGAAGTTGTAGAGCATATTCGCGGGACGCCAGTGACCCCGGCTGACGAGCCGTTGCTTCAGGCGAAGCTGGTTGGAGTCCCCGGTCATCGCTCAGTCACCGATACGCTGCAACTCATGCAGGCGCGAATACCGATCTTCGCTGAGGTCAATCCGTTGATGTTTCGCGAGCTGATGCTCGGAAGCACAGTTCATGTGCCGAAAGCGGGCGAAGTAGTTTTCAAGCGCAACGATTACACCAATTCGTTCTACACAATATTTAGTGGCCAAGTCGAAATTCAAATCGATGAGAACGACCCGGCCAGACGCATCACTCTCTCGACTGGGCAGTTCTTCGGCGAGATGGGGCTGCTTTCGGGTCGTCGCCGTACGGCCACAGTATTGGCGGGTCCCGACTGTGTATTGATCGAGACGCCGCGCCGCGACGTTTTGAAATTATTGAGCTCGGTCGATGCCGCGAAGGCCGTAGTCGATCAGACGTTCATTGTGCGCGCCATTCAGAGTGGATTTGCGCCTCAGGCGACCACCGCAGAGTTACTGCCAATCGCCGCGAAGTCGAAACTTAACCGGTTTCGCGCGGGTCAAGTGCTGTTCGCCGAAGGTGATGAGGCTGATTCGCTCCACCTCGTTCGCAGCGGCTCAGTATCGGTTCTTCGTGCGGTGGGTGGTCGAGAAGTCGTGACGTCATACGTCGCTGCCGGTAACTACGTTGGCGAAATGGGGTTGCTCGGCAACACGCGGCGCAGTGCGACGGTTCGGGCAACAGTGGCCACCGAGACCATCAGTCTGAATGCCGAGACCTTTGGCGAACTCTTGCAGAGAAATCCTCGCTTGCGGCAAGAGCTCGAGGAAACCGTTCGGCAGCGCGTGGCGAGCAATACGCGCCTGCAGGGACAGGATCATGCCGGCGAATTAATTTCCTTTCTTCTCAAGCAGGGTCTCGGCGAGGCAACCGACGTCTTGCTGATCGATGAGAAGTTGTGTGTTGGGTGCGATAACTGCGAGCGCGCTTGCGCGGCGACCCATGGCGGTACCTCCCGACTGGATCGGGCTGCCGGACCGACCTTTGCGAATGTTCATGTGCCGACGTCTTGTCGTCACTGCGAAGACCCGCATTGCATGAAGGATTGTCCGCCCGACGCCATTCGTCGCTCGCCGAACGGAGAGGTTTTCGTTGGTGATAACTGTATCGGCTGTGGAAATTGTGAGCGCAACTGTCCTTACGGTGTGATTCACATGTCAGGACCACCGCCCGAGCAGCCGTCTTTGATGTCTTGGCTGATGTTCGGTGCCGATACTGAGAGCGTTTACGGTGAGCTGCGAGGTCTTGGTCGTGAGCATCATCACGAGCCCAGTTCGACCGGTGCTCCGAAAGCGGTCAAGAAAGCGGTCAAGTGCGATATGTGCAAAGGTCAGGATGGTGGGCCGGCCTGCGTACGCGCTTGTCCGACGGGGGCGGCGCTACGTGTCAGCCCCGAAGAGTTTGTCACCTTTGTACAGCAGGACGCCGCGAGATTTTGAGCATGCACGAGTCTCTGCTTGATCACGCGAACCGACGTTACCTCAAAATTGCGGTATGGCTTTGCGGTGTCTCCATTGCGCTATACGCATGGCACGACCCGCTATCGCCACCCAACGGCGGCACTTGGCTCGGCTACACCCTCGGCGGGATCGGAGCCGCGCTCATCTTATGGCTGACTGCGCTTGGCGTAAGAAAGAGAGCCTATTCGTCGGCTATGGGAACTCTTCGCGGCTGGACGAGCGCGCATGTTTATCTTGGTCTCTCTCTCGTGCTGATTGCCACGTTGCACACCGGATTTCAATTCGGCTGGAACGTTCATACGCTCTGTTACGTGCTGATGATTATCGTCATCGTGAGCGGAATCGTCGGAGTCGTGGCTTATCTGCGTTACCCGCAGGCCATGTCGATGAATCGTGCCGGCAGCAAACCTGACCGCATGTTAGAAGAGATTCGCGATATCGATCAGCGGGCGCTACGCATAGCTCGCGACATGCCAAGGCGATTTTCCGATTTACTCCGCTCCAATCGCGATGGGACGGCCCTCGGAGGCAGTACGCGTAACATTCTCGCTGGAATCGATCGATCCGTTATAACGCTGCCCACGGATGCAGGGGCGGTTGTTTCGCAAAATGCCGGCCAGTCTGCTGCGTTGTCGTGGCTCGGTGACGAGCTCGCACGAAGCACCGATGGTGAGCTCACTCGCCGTATCGGCGATTTGTTGAGTCTGCTGGCGGAACGCAGAAACTTGCTGCGTCGAGTATGTAGAGATGCGCAGATTCGTGGGTGGCTCGATATCTGGCTATACGTGCACGTTCCCGTGACCCTCGCGCTGCTCGGGACGCTCATTGCGCACGTTGTCAGCGTTTTCCTCTATTGGTGAGCCGATGCGTTCCTTAATTCGTACCCTCGAAACGGAAAAAACCGGCGCGCTGCTTACGCAGGATAGGGTAGTTGAGACCGAGTCGCTTACGTTCGGGCGGGCTACGGATCAGATCGTCCAGATCAACGATCCGCGAATATTCTTGCAGCACGCACGTTTAATCCGTTCCGGCAAAGATCTGATCATCACTTGCATTCCACCTGCGCAAGTTGAAGTTAACGGCCGTTTGCAACGTGACGCGAAGTTAGAGGTCGGCGACGAAATCTCGCTGGGTCCCTCGTTGATCAAGATGATCGAGCCTCCCGTCGGTTATGACCTGGCGTTTACCATCGAACGCGATGCTCGCGAGAGTGAGGTCGCTGACGACGACGCGACACCGCCGAAGTTTTCGATGTCCTTAGCCGAGGTCGGTTGGCGTAAGCGTCCATGGGCCTGGGCAGGCGTCAGTCTGGCTTTGGTCCTCGGGCTAATTCTGCCGTGGTTCATGGTGGGTCGCGGTGATGCATCGATCGAATGGTTACGCCATAGCGTGCTGCCGAGCGATATGCAGTGGACGTCGGGCCCCTTGCATTCCGCGCACGGTAACCTCGAGGTCGCCTGTGAGGCTTGTCACGCGCAGCCCTTTCGTCGGGTTCGTAACGAGCAGTGCCTCGATTGTCATGCAAGCACGCTACATCAGCACGTGCCGGCGGATCATCCGGCGGTAGCAGAGATGACGGCAGATCGTTGCACCTCCTGTCATGTCGAGCACGACGAGCCCTCAAATTTGGTTCAGCGCGATACCCGAATTTGTACGGACTGTCATGCCGAACCACAGAAGCATGCGGCCGGGCCGAAGGTGATGCCCGTGACCGATTTCATCGATCAGCATCCGGATTTTCAGGTCAGCTTGTTGGCCGCGCCCGATTGGAAGGTGATGCGGGCTCGCCTCGGTGCGTCGGCGTTGATCGAAAAGTCGAATCTCAAGTTTACGCATGTGGCACACCTCGATCCCAAGGGGATCAAAGCGCCCCAGGGCAAAGTGGTGATGGAGTGTGCCGATTGCCATTCTCCAAATGAGGGTGGCACGAGCTTCAAGCCGATCAACATGGAGCAGCATTGCAGTTCCTGTCACAGTTTGGGTTTCGACCCAGCCGAACCGCAGCGAACGGTGCCGCATGGTGAGCCGAAACTTGTCATGCAGACGCTTGTTGATCATTACAGCCGACGTTTCCTCGGTGGCTACAGTGATTCTTTCGCGTCCGCCAGTGGTGTGGCCCCGCCCGGAGCGTCGCTGAGTGCGGCGGCACGGGCGCGCGTCTTGGGAGATGCGACTCAGCGAGCGAATAAGGTAGCAGCTGATTTATTTGAACGAAGAGCATGCGCCGACTGCCATACCGTTGAGCGCGAAGGAACGGCCGCTACGCCGGTTTGGAAAGTCGCGCCCGTCAAGTTGACGCAAACGTTTATGCCGAAGGCCCACTTTGATCATGCCGCACATGCGACGGGCGAGGCCACCTGCGAGACCTGTCACGCCGCGGCGAATTCAAAAGTTGCCAGTGACGTGTTAATGCCGCAGATCAAAGTATGTCGAGATTGTCATGGTGGTGAGACCGGCGCCGAGGGCGGGCAGACGCGTATCGCAAGCCCCTGTGCGTCTTGCCACGTCTATCACGATAAGCAATCGCCGCCCTGGGTGCCCGTCATGCGGAAGGTGATTCGCGAGGCGGCGGTACGCGAATGAGGCGCCTTGGCTTGATGGCGCTTTGCGCCTGGCTCGTGGCGTCTTGTGGCGGTGGTGGAGCCGGGTCGCAAAGCGCTGCCGTCAGTGGCAACGCCGCATCGCCCTCCGGTGTGGCCGCCTGTGATGGTAGCTGTGCGAACGCCAATACGTTTCTGACGAGCAGTGATGTTGAAGCGGTGATCGCACGAGGCGTCGGTGAGGCGCAGGCGAGGGGTGTCAAAGCAACCATCGCCGTGGTTGATCGTGTCGGTAACGTGCTCGCGGTCTATCGGATGTCCGGTGCGCGAGAGGATGTCACGATGCGCACCAGCGACGTCTCGGCGTCGGCGCTGAGTGGAGGCCTCGAAAATGTCGAGGTCATCCCTGCGACCATGGCGGCTATCGCCAAAGCGGTAACCGGTGCTTATCTCTCGAGTGAAGGTAACGCCTTCAGCACCCGAACCGCCAGCCAAATCATTCAATCGCATTTCAATCCCGGTGAGTTATTGACGCCGGGAGGCCCATTGTTCGGGGTCCAATTCAGTCAGCTGCCCTGCTCTGATGTCACGGCCCGCTTCACGACTGCCGAGGCCGATGTCGGTCCGAAGCGATCGCCGCTCGGGCTTGCAGGCGACCCTGGCGGATTCCCTCTGTATCGATCTGGTACGCCGGTGGGTGGGGTTGGCGTCGTCGTCGATTCTTTTTATGGCATTGACCGAAACGTAATCGATATCGATAGCGATATCGACGAAGCGGTCGCATTCGCTGCCGCGGGCTCGCTGGCCGCACCCGAGGATCGTCGTGCAGATCGCATCACGGCGGATGGTAAGACGTTGCGCTTTAGTGATATCCGTCTCGCCGATCTTCGCTCGCAGATCGAGTCGCCGCCGGCGTTCGCATCGCTGCTCGGTAGCGTGGGGCAACTTGTTGCTGTACCGGGCTATAACGTTGCGGCGATTCGTGCAGGAACGGCTTTTGGGCAATCTCGCTCCGGTATCCGCGCAGACAGTCAGGACTACGCCAATTTAGATGCCTTCGTTTTAGTGGATGCGACGGACACTGAGCGTTTTCGTCCGCGTTCGGGTACCGAGGGAGCGGGATCGCTGACCGCCACTGAGGTTCGATCCATTCTCTCTAGTGCGTTGCGAATCGCGAATCGAAGCCGAGCGCAGATTCGACGTCCCCTCGATACGCCGGCGCGCGTTTCAATCACCGTCGTAGATTCACGTGGCGAAATTTTGGGGCTCGTACGCACTCGCGACGCTCCCGTATTCGGGATCGATGTGTCAGTGCAAAAGGCGCGCGGTGCCGTATTTTTGTCGTCGCGTACGGCGGCGGAAAAGCTGACGGCGTTACCGCCAGCTGTCTATCTCGATCGAGTCTTGGTGCGTTTGCGAGAGGAGCCGCTGTCGCAGTATGTCGCTTCGATGCGTATTTTCCTCGGGCTGCCAAGCGCCTTGGCAGATGGGGTTACCGCATTCTCCGCTCGTGCGATCGGCAATCTCGCTCGTCCAAATTATCCCGATGGTGTCGACGGTAATCCCTTCGGGCCCCTCTCGCGTGCCCCAGGTCAGTGGAGTCCGTTGAATACCGGCTTACAGATGGACCTTGTCCACAACGCCGTAATTCAGCATGTCGCGTTCGTCAGGGGCCTCTCGTCCGACACGCCTCGCAATTGCAGTGGCGTGAGCGGTTTCGATCGCGGCTTTGTCGTGAGTGGGGCGGTTCGCGAATTAGCCAATGGCATACAAATATTTCCCGGCGCCGTGCCGATCTACCGTGGTGAGCAGCTCATCGGTGCGATTGGGGTCTCCGGAGATGGCGTCGATCAGGATGACATGGTCGCGTTCCTTGGCCTTGCGCGTGCAGGCTTGACTGATAACCCGCCTAAGAATGCGCCGATCAATCGACGATCTGATCAATTGGTTCCAAGTGGCGCACGTCTGCGTTACGTCAGTTGTCCGCAAGCGCCATTCCTGGACTCCAACGAACAGGAGCCCTGTAGTGGTCTTTAATCGCATCTGGTCGTCTGTGATCTTCGGTGGATTCCTTATGGGATCGGCACTGGCGAATGAGGCGTGTCCGCCATCGCAGCCGGTCGAGTCGGGTCGTCGCAGCCCGACCATTCCCGTTGTTCCCTATGAGCCGGAGCCTTGTGATCCCGCGAGGATCTCTCCTGCACCGATGGAAGACATGGGGTCGCTCCAGGGGTTTCCTGATCGATGGCGCATCGTTGAAGCGATCGGTATCAAAGAAAACTTACTCGATCCGTACAATGGCTACAATCGTCTGAAGGGCGATCGACCCATGTTCGGCGAAGACTGGTACTTGGCCTTCATCGGGATCTCCGACTCTGTCTTCGAACCGCG
>Ga0256335_1000089_pt1 | contig 10870 bp, 18 predicted proteins | sample AtltaT_29_FD_189999 | JGI IMG/M metagenome (GOLD analysis project Ga0256335, IMG submission 189999) | Metatranscriptome of freshwater microbial communities from Altamaha River, Georgia, United States - Atl_Miss_RepB_8h (Metagenome... | ecosystem: Environmental > Aquatic > Freshwater > River...
CTGGCAACAAGCGAATCCGCGGTTCTGGTGTTGGTAGTCAAGATTGACGGCCGCGCTGAGGACAGCGGGTGAGGTGTCGCCGGAATTCAGAGAGGGTGGGAAATATTTTGACGGAAACGAAAATTGTTATTGCCAAAGCGGCCAGAACACCTAGTTTCCGCGCCCCTTCGCAGCAGGTGGCTCACTCCAAACCGCTGTGGAGAGTTGTCCGAATCGTGTGCCAGTCAGGCCCGCAGCAGAGGATGGCAGCAAGCGCAGGGGTTGTGTCCGATGGGACGCAGCCTTCGCAAGAGGAGTGAACCGATAACCGAATTTTTTCGATGCCAACGATCAACCAGCTCGTCCGCAAAGGACGCTCAAAGGTCAACTATAAGAGCAAATCACCAGCTCTGAAGAACTGCCCGTTTCGCCGTGGTGTGTGTCTTCAGGTGATGACCCGTACGCCCAAGAAGCCAAACTCGGCTCTGCGTAAGGTCGCGAAAGTCCGTCTCACAAACGGAATCGAAGTGATTGCCTACATTCCAGGTGAGGGGCATAACCTTCAGGAACATAGCATCGTGTTGATTCGTGGCGGTCGTGTGAAAGATCTTCCCGGTGTCCGTTATCACATCGTGCGTGGCACGCTTGACTCCCTCGGGGTTGAGGGGCGTCGCCGTTCGCGTTCGAAGTATGGCGCCAAGCGTCCCAAACCCGGCCAGCCTGACGCTGCCGCCGGCAAGAAGAAGAAGTAAACTTTAGAATTTTCACGAATCATGTCACGTCGTCGTCGCGTAATTCACAAAGAAGAGAAGATTGATTCCCGGTATGGCAGCCCGTTGGTGGCGCGCCTTATCGGTACCATTATGCTGAGCGGTCAGCGTTCGCTGGCAGAGCGCGTTGTATATGCGGCAATCGAAGAGAGCCGTCAGAACACTGAGGCGGTTGATCCGCTTGAGACGCTAAATAAGGCTGTTGAGAATGTCCGTCCTCGCCTTGAGACAAAGAGCCGCCGTGTCGGTGGTGCCACCTACCAAGTTCCGATGGAGGTCGCTCCAGCCCGCGGTCAGGCTCTGGCGCTCCGCTGGATTGTAACTTTTGCCCAGAATCGTAAGGGCAGCTTCCGCAAGGCGCTCGCTAATGAGCTGAAGGAAGCAGCGCTTGGGCAGGGCAACGCAGTCAAGAAGCGTGACGACACACACAAGATGGCTCAGGCCAACCGTGCGTTTGCGCACTTCCGTTTTTAATCACTTTCCGCCTCCCGACACCGAAGAATGTCCACCAATCTAAACAGTCCGAATCGAGCATATCCGCTGGAGAAAACGCGGAACATTGGTATTGCCGCGCACATTGACGCTGGCAAAACCACGCTGACCGAGCGCATTCTATTTTACACGGGAATGATCCACAAAATCGGTGAGGTGCACGAAGGCACCACGGTCACCGACTGGATGGAGCAGGAGCGTGAGCGCGGTATTACGATTACCTCCGCTGCTACGACGTGTTTCTGGCAGCAGGTCAAGCACGAGGGAGTTGTGAAGCTCTTCCAAGGGCAGAAGATGCGCGTCAACATCATCGACACCCCTGGCCACGTGGACTTCACGGCCGAAGTTGAGCGCTCGTTGCGTGTTCTTGATGGCGCGATCGCCGTGTTCTGTGGCGTGGCGGGAGTGCAGCCGCAGTCTGAGACCGTCTGGCGTCAGGCGACGAAGTATGGTGTCCCGCGTATCGCGTTCGTCAACAAGATGGACCGCACGGGTGCGAACTTCGCAAATGCCGTGAACGACATGCGCACCAAGCTCAAGGCTAACGCATGGCCTGTGCTCATTCCGATTGGCGCGGAAGATCAATTGAAGGGTCAGTATGACGTCATCAACCGGAAGGCGATCATCTACATCGACGACGCATCCATGGGTTCGAAATACGAAGTCGTCGACCTCGATGATACAGGCAAGGAAGTTGTTGAGCCAGCTCGTGAGGAGTTGATTGCAGCCCTTTGTGACATTGATGACGAGATGGGAACGGCCTTCCTTGAGGAAAAGCCGATCACTGTTGAGATGATCAAGCAGGCTATTCGCCGCCAGACCATCGCAAACCGTTTCATTCCTGTAGTTGGTGGGTCTGCTTTCAAGAACAAGGGCGTTCAGTATCTCGTAGACGCAGTTATCGACTACCTCCCGTCGCCGGTCGAAATCCCGCCACAACAAGGCGTCAATCCGGACAATATTGAGGAGAAAATTCCAGCTCCGCCCGATGACAACGCCAAGTTCGTCGGTCTTGCATTCAAGCTCTGGAGCGATCCTTTCGTCGGTAAGCTCGTGTTCTTCCGAGTCTATCGTGGCAAGCTAACCAAGGGCGATACAATTTACAATCCTCGCACTCGGAAAACCGATCGCGTCAGCCGAATTATCCAGATTCAGGCTGATAAGCGTGAGGATATCGATACCTGCTATTCCGGTGACATCGCCGCGATTGTCGGTCTTCGCAACATCACAACTGGTGACACCATTTGTGACGAGGAGGTCGAAATCATGCTTGAGCCGCCGTCGTTCCCTGACCCGGTCATTAGCATGGCCGTTGAACCGAAGACGAAGGGTGATCAGGAGAAAATGTCCCTCGCTCTCTCTCGTCTCTCTGAAGAGGATCCCACCTTCCGCGTATTCACAAATGAGGAGACCGGCCAGACTATCATCGCCGGGATGGGCGAGCTTCATCTTGAAATCATTCGTGACCGTTTGATGCGTGAATTCAAGGTCGAAGCCAACGCTGGCAAACCGCAGATTGCGTATCGCGAAACTTGCACGAAATCGGCGCATGGCGTCGGAAAGCTCATCAAGCAATCGGGCGGTCGCGGTCAATATGGCCACGTTGAGGTTGATATTCGTCCGGCCGAGCGCGGCAAGGGACATACCATCGAGAGTAAGATCGTCGGTGGAACAATTCCAAAGGACTACATTCCGGCCTGCAAAAAGGGAATCGAAGAGGCTCTGCTTAACGGTATCCTTGGGGGTTATCCCGTGATCGACCTCGAAGTTGATATTGTTTTTGGATCCTACCACGACGTCGACTCGAATGAAATGGCGTTCAAGATGGCGGCAATCTTCGCGATGAAGGATGCTTTCAAGAATGGAAACTCCATCCTTCTTGAGCCGATCATGAAGGTTGAGAACGTCACGCCGGAAGATTATCAGGGTGATATCATGGGCGACTTGAATCGACGTCGCGGAATTATCAAGGGAATGGAAACCAAGAACGGCCTCTGCAACATCAATGCAGACGTGCCGCTCGCAGAAATGTTTGGTTACGCAACCGCAATTCGTTCGCTCTCCAAGGGACGCAGCTCTTACACAATGGAGCCCTCGCACTTCGAGCAAGTGCCGGAGAACGTCAAAGCCGCAGTGCTCGATCAGAAAGGCAAATAATTACTCATCGCCATGACTGGACAACGCATACGTATTCGACTCAAGGCTTTCGACAGCCGCGTGCTTGACGCATCAAGCGCCGACATCGTCGAAACTGCAAAACGCACCGGCGCACGTGTCGCCGGGCCGATTCCTCTTCCGACCCGCGTCGAGAAGTTCACCGTCAACCGTTCTCCGCACGTTGACAAAAAGAGCATGGACCAATTCGAAATCCGCACTCACAAGCGCCTGCTCGATATCATCGAGCCGACGGCCAAAACCGTGGATGAGCTCCGCAAGCTGAACCTGCCTGCGGGTGTCGATATCACAATTAAGATCTGACGAACCAATGAAGATCGGACTTTTGGGCAAAAAACTGGGGATGACCCGTATTTACGACGACAAGGGTGTCGTCACAGCGGTCACCGTGATCGAGGCGGGTGGAAACACGTTGCTTCAGAAGAAGACAATTGATAACGACGGTTACGTCGGCGTCCAGGTCGGCTTCGACGGGCAAAAGGAGAGCCGCGTCTCCAAACCGGCACTCGGAATCTTTAAGAAGGCGGGGAGCGAGCCAAAGAAGCTCGTTAAGGAATTCCGTCTTCCGGATGATGCAAAGCTCGAGGATTCTGTGGATCTTTCTGTGAAACAGTTTTCCGTCGGTGACGTCGTTGACGTTATCGGGAAAAGTAAAGGTCACGGTTTCCAAGGCGTCGTGAAAAAGCACCGTATGGGTGGTCAGCCCGCGTCACACGGTTCGATGATGCATCGCCGCAACGGCGCGATCGGAAATCGTTCTACTCCGGGTCGCGTTTGGAAGAACATGGGAATGCCTGGCCACATGGGCGATGATCGCATCACAGTTCAGAACTTGCGTGTAGTCGCGGTTCGTGAAGACGAGGGTGTGATTCTCATCAGCGGAGCAATCCCTGGTAAGAATGGAAGCTACGTCGTTGTTCGCCCGGCCAAGAAAGTTCAGAAGAAGGGAGCCAAGTAATGAGCGCAACAGTATTAACCACCGAGGCCGCAAAAGCCGCGAACATTGATATCGTCAGCAACGGAAAGTATACACAGGCTGTCCACGAAACCGTAGTAGCATATCGTGCGAATCGTCGGAGCGGTACCGCCAGCGTGAAAACCAAGGCGACTGTGAACGGAAGTGGTGCAAAGCCTTGGAAGCAAAAGGGGACAGGCCGCGCTCGCGCAGGCTACAAATCGAGTCCCGTTTGGACCGGCGGAGGAGTGGTTTTTGGGCCGCATCCCCGTGACTATTCGAAGAAGGTATCGAAGAAGACCCGCCGCGTTGCACTTCGCAAAGCGTTGAGTGCTCGTATCATCGCTGGCGATGTTCTCATTGTTCCTTCTTTCGAAATCCCGACTCCGAAAACCAAGGATTTCGTCGCAGCCGTAGGCAAAATTTCGACTGAGCCAAAAACCCTGATTATCAGTGCCGGCTTCGACGAGAACACAAAGATGGCAGCTCGGAATGTTCAAAAGACCCAGTTGATCACAAGCGCCGACGTCAATACCGAGCACCTTCTTGGATACAAGAAGATCGTCGTAACAAACGACGCACTTAAACAACTTGCGGAGCGTATCAACAAATGAACGAGCCATTCGATATCATCAAAAACGTCCATCTGACGGAAAAAGCCTCGCTCTTAACTGAAAAAGGCAACCAGTACGTGTTCAAGGTCAAGCTATCTGCGAACAAGGTCCAGATCCGTCAGGCAATTGAAAAGCTTTTCAAAAAGAAGGTCGTAAGTGTGAACACCCTTCGCGTTGATGGAAAGTTCCGTCGCGGGCGCACCGCGCACCCAGGTCGCACAAGCGATTGGAAGAAGGCCATCGTCACTCTCGCTCCCGGCGAGAAGATCGAACTCGTATAACTCTAGGAGAACCTATGGGACTCAAATCATTCCGTCCACTCACGCCAACCAACCGGTTCAAGCTCCTTCCCGACTTCAGCGAAGTTACGAAGAAAAAGCCGGAGAAGTCGCTCGTCGAGACCAAGAATAAATCTGGTGGCCGTAACAACAATGGTCGCATCACGACCCGCCATATTGGTGGTGGGCACAAGCAGAAGTACCGCATCATTGATTTCAAACGCAAAAAGACGGGTGCGGCGAACGTGATCGCAATCGAATACGATCCGAATCGCACCTGCCGCATCGCGCTTGTTGAATACGCAGACAAGGAGCGCGCCTACATTCTCGCTCCGGTCGGCTTGGCCGTTGGCATGGTTGTCTCCTCGGGGAGCGGCGCGGAGCCAAAAGTCGGCAACGCGCTTCCGTTGTCCGAGATTCCGCTTGGTCTTTCGTTGCACAATGTGGAACTGCAGCCCGGTCGCGGAGGCCAGATGGCCCGCAGTGCCGGTGCGCAGGTCATCCTCAACAACCGCGAAGGAGACTATGCGCTTCTGAAAATGCCCTCTGGCGAGATTCGTCGAGTGCACGTTTCCTGCAAGGCTACAATTGGCCAAGTCGGGAATGTTGAGCACATGAACGTAAGTGGAGGAAAGGCTGGACGTAGTCGCTGGCAGGGTGTGAGACCGACCGTTCGCGGTATGGTGATGAACCCGGTCGACCATCCGATGGGTGGTGGACAGGGCAAATCCAAAGGTGGTGGCGGCCGCCATCATCCGATGTCACCTTGGGGTCAGCTTTCGAAGGGATTCAAGACGCGGCGCAAACACAAGCCGAGCGACAAGTTCATCCTCCAACGCAAAAACGCTACAAAGAAAGCAGCAATCTAATCTATGGGACGCAGCCTCAAGAAAGGACCTTTTGTCGAGCAGCATCTGCTCGAGAAGATCGACAAAATCAACGCATCCGGAAGCAAGAAGCCGATCAAGACCTGGTCGCGTCGTTCGACGATTGTCCCGGACTTCGTTGGTCACACATTCCTGGTGCACAACGGGAAAGTTTTCAATTCGGTGTTCGTCACCGAGAACATGGTGGGCCACAAGCTTGGGGAGTTTTCGCCTACGCGAATCTTCAAGAAGCACGGCGCGCACACCGCGAAAGTCGCCAAATAGTGACTCCGCCGGCAAACTGGACGAAAGTAATGGACTCCAAAGTTGCGGCCGGCTTAGTGTTAGTAGTTTTAGGTCTCGCATTGACGGGACCCGTCGCCTCAGGTGACGAAAGTTCTTTGAGTGATAGTAAATTTGAATCACCGGAAGGTGAGGCTGTAATGGCCATCGAGAAGCTTGTAGCAGACAACCGAAAACTGCGTGAGCAAATCGATGACCTGAGAAAGGTAGCCGCCAACGCTACTTCCGAGGCCGAGGTTTTTAAGCGTCAGGTTTCCGACCTCACGCACCGGATGGAGGCCCTTGGTGCAAGCACCGCAAGTCCGACCGCGCTCGAACAGCGCGTTCTTCAGGCAGTAAACGCATTGAGGCACGCCGAGACTTCACAAAGCGAAGTTTCTTCAGCACTGGCACGATTTGCGAAGGTCGCGGGTGAGTTAGCTAAAAAAGCTGATCCCGAGACAAAAATCGTATTTGATGCAGAACTGAAGAAAGTTGACATCGTTCTGGCGAAATCTGTTGCAGGCACCGCGATTGAAGAGGGCGCAGGCGCAGATGAGAACTCAACGCTGTTGATGGGCAAGGTCAGTGCCGTGAAGCCTGAACTTGATTGCGTGGTAATTAACCTTGGAGTCCGCCAGGGCGTCAAAGTCGGCATGCCGTTTCGAGTGAAACGCGGAGAGCGCGAAGTTGCGCTGCTTCGAGTCGTTGACGTCAGACAGACATTTTCCGGCACCGTGATTCAAAAGCTCTCATCAGACAAAGAACCAGTCAAACTGGGCGACGCCATAACCGTCGATGCCCAACTTTAATAACTTTAAAACAAACCGATTTCACAACATGGAAGTAAAAGCCATCTACCGCTACGTGCGAATGAGCGCATTCAAAATGCGTGACGTAACCCGCGAGATCCAGGGCAAGCCGGTCGCCACCGCCCTTGATATCGTCGCGTTTAGTCCCAAAAAGGCGGCGTTCATCGTTCAGAAGACGCTCAAGAGTGCCGTTGCCAACGCCGAGAACAACCACAACCTTCGCGCCGAGAAGCTCGTCGTGAAAGAGGCGGTTGCCGGTGAAGGGGCGACGATTAAGCGTTTTATTCCGAAGGCGCGCGGAAGTGCCGGCCCGATTCGCAAACGGACTTGCCACGTCTTTATCACCTTGAGCGACGAAATCCCGGTCAAGACCCGGGCTCCGAAGACAAAAGCTGCCGCCAAGAAGAAGCCTGCAAAAAAGGCACAAACATCGAAAGAATAACACATGGGCCAGAAAACCAATCCGATCGGCTTCCGCCTCGCAGTCAATAAAGACTGGCGCTCCAAATGGTTCGCGACACGCAAGGAATTTCCTCAATTCCTCTCGAGTGACATCAAAATTCGTGCATACGTTAAGGACAAACTCCGCCTTGCAGCGGTCTCGAAAGTGGTGATTGAGCGTGCATGGGCGAGCATCCGTGTGACCATACATACCGCACGTCCAGGAATTGTGATCGGCCGCAAAGGTGCGGAGATCGAGACGATGACAAACGATATCTCCAAACTTGCCGGCGGCAAGCAGGTCAAGATCGACATCGTTGAGATTAAGAATGCAGACTTGGACGCACAACTCGTCGCGGAGAACATTGCTGCGCAGATCGAGCGCCGCATTAGCTTCCGCCGTGCAATGAAAAAGGCGCTGCAAATTACAATGGAGCAGGGTGCCGATGGCATTCGTATCCGTTGCGCCGGTCGACTCGGTGGAGCCGAAATCAGCCGCGCTGAATGGTATCGTGAGGGCAAAATTCCTCTCCATACACTTCGCACACCAATCGACTACGGCTTCGCTGAAGCCCGCACGACATACGGCATCATCGGCATTAAATGCTGGATTTGCAAGGGTGACAAAGTGAACGAGGTAAAGGACGCCGGAAACGCCGGAGAGCCTCGTCGTGAACGCCGGGAGCGCAATGACCGTGGTGGCGACAACCGCCGTGGACCGCGTCGCGATGCTGCCCCTGAAGTCGCAGCCGAACCGGCCGCACAGGCCTAATTCAATCAATTTTAGGAGGACAAAACTATGCCTTTGATGCCAAAACGAGTGAAGTACCGGAAGACGCAACGTGGATCGCGCGCCGGAACCGCCACACGTACGATTAATCTCGATTACGGAGTTTTCGGACTCCAGACACTTGAGCGCGCTTGGATTACAAATACCCAAATTGAAGCGGCTCGTGTTGCGATGACTCGCAATATGAAGCGGAAGGGGAAGCTCTGGATTAGGATATTTCCCGATAAGTCGGTGACCGCCCGCCCTCCCGAGACCCGAATGGGCAAAGGCAAAGGTCAGCCAGAATATTGGGTGGCGACAGTCCGCCCTGGCAACATCCTGTTTGAAGTGGACGGCATTCCGGAAAGCCTCGCCCGCGAGTCGTTCCGTCTTGCGGCGGATAAACTCCCTGTCCGCACTAAATTTCTCACTCGGAACAGCTAGGAGAATCTCATGAAGATCAAAGAAATCAGGGAACTCACACCGGACGAACTGCGCACCCGCAAGCGGGAACTGCGCGAGCAGATTTTCCACCTCCGCTTGCAGCAGGCCAGCGGCCAGCTTGAGAAGCCAAGCGAACTGCGCTCACTGCGTCGCGAGATCGCCCGCATCGAAACCGTCCTTACGCAGAAAAACAAGACGGCCGCTGTGGCCAAGTAATTCTTAACAATGAGCGAAACAGCTACCACCGAAGCCGCTACGGCAGCCGAACGCAACCTTCGCAAGACACGCGTCGGAACCGTCGTCTCCAACAAGATGGCCAAGACAATTGTCGTAAAGACTACGACCCGTGTGCCGCATCCGAAATTCGGCAAGATTGTCCAGCATGTCAAAAAATTCTATGCCCACGATGAGGAAGGCAAAGCCCAACTGGGTGACCGCGTCCGAATCATGGAAACCCGCCCGCTGAGCAAACTGAAGCGCTGGCGTCTAGTTGAAATCCTTAAACACTGATTAATCATGGTTCAAATTCGTTCAAGACTTGATGTCGCCGACAACACTGGCGCACGGATGGCAAAGATGATTGGTGTCATCGGGAAGCCGACTCTCGAGGCCCACGTTGGTGATATCATCACTGCCCACGTCCGCGAAGCGCAGTCCGGTGGTTCGGTGAAGAAAGGTGAGGTCGTACGTGCAGTGGTTGTTCGGACAAAACATCCATTGAAGCGCGAGGACGGCGGTTACCTCCGCTTTGACAACAACGCAATCGTCATCATCGACAAAGATAACAATCCAAAGGGCACCCGTATCTTCGGACCGGTCGCTCGCGAACTTCGCGAGAAGAACTTTATGAAGATCATCTCGCTCGCGCCGGAGGTTCTGTAAGTCATGGCAAATCGTCAAAAATTCCACGTCAAAAAGGGGGACTCGGTCCAAGTCATCAGCGGCAACCACAAGGGTGCGTCCGGCAAGGTGGTTGCAGTAATTCCGAAGAAGTCCCAGGTAATCGTCGAGGGAGTGCGAATGATTAAAAAGCACACCAAGAAGAGCCAGGAAAATCCAAACGGAGCCATCCTCGAGCGCGAGGGTCCTCTGCACATTTCAAACGTCAAGCTCCTCGAAGCAGGGGCTGGCAAAGCCAAGAAATAAAGTATGGCCGCAGCACTCCAAGAAGAATACAAGAACCGGGTAATACCGGCGCTTAAAGCGCAGCACGGTTACAAGAACGTACACCAAGTTCCGAAGGTGACCAAGGTTGTGGTCAACACCTGCATCAATGCGGGGCTGTCCGACTACAAGCAGGCTCTCGAAGACGCAAAGAACGAGCTCGCAACCATCACAGGTCAAAAGCCTGCTGAGACACGCTCGAAGAAGAGCATTGCCAACTTTAAGCTTCGCCAGAATCAGGCGATTGGTGCGAAAGTCACTTTGCGGGGACGCAACATGTATGAGTTCCTCGAACGTCTCATCAAGACTGCGCTCCCGCGCATCCGCGACTTCCGTGGTGTATCGACCCGCGCTTTTGATGGGAATGGCAACTACACTCTCGGTGTTGCCGATCAGGCGATTTTCCCCGAAATCGAGCTCGACAAAATCAAGCGGAACATCGGATTCGATGTTTGCATCGTGACCACTGCCCGGACTAATGCCGAGGCGAAAAGCCTTCTCATCGAAATGGGAATGCCATTCAGTGACAAGGGCCGCAAGCCCAAGGCCGAGCAGGCCGCAGCAGCGAAAGCGTAACCTAAGATAATGAGCGCACTTACAGATCCTATTGCAGATTTCCTCACGCGGCTTCGCAATGCAAGCCGTTCAGGTCAGAGTGAAGTCACCGCACCGTACTCCAAAATCAAGTACGATATCGCGAAAATCCTGAAACAGGAAGGCTATGTCTCGGCTGTCGAGTTGGAGAAAGCCGGCCAGCATCAGGAAATCAAAGTTGTAACGAAATTTGTCAATCGCGCCCCGGCCATCACGGGTCTCAAGCGTGTTTCGA
>Ga0256335_1000094_pt1 | contig 10561 bp, 8 predicted proteins | sample AtltaT_29_FD_189999 | JGI IMG/M metagenome (GOLD analysis project Ga0256335, IMG submission 189999) | Metatranscriptome of freshwater microbial communities from Altamaha River, Georgia, United States - Atl_Miss_RepB_8h (Metagenome... | ecosystem: Environmental > Aquatic > Freshwater > River...
ACTGACTCCGACTCTACTCAGACCGACTCCGATGTCCGATCCCCGCGTCAAATCCGCCATCGCACACTGGGCGCCGCGCTTCGTTGCCAACGGCGTGCCCCTCACCGATTTCCAGGAAGTCACCGCCGGCGTCGAACGCTGGGAGGACTGGTGCGCCGCGTGGTCGCGTCGTGCCGCGATCCACGAAACGCTGGGTGACGAGGCAATGGCGGGTGGTTACGGCTATTCGGCCGGCGAACACTGGTCGCGCGCGGCGGCGTGCTACCACTTCGCGAAGTTCGTGTTCGTGAACGGCTACGAGGAAATGCGCGCCGCGCATCTGAAAGCGGTGGCCTGCCGCAACCGCGCGCTGCCGCATCTCGATCCGGCCGGCGAACGCGTCGAAATCCCGTATCAGGGCAGCCACCTCGTGGGCATCCTGCGCAAGCCGCGCGGTGTTGCGCAGCCGCCGGTGGTCATCATGTGCATGGGCCTCGACTCCGCCAAGGAGGAGATGGACAGCAACGAACAGTGCTTTCTCGCACGCGGCATGGCGACGCTCGTGTTCGACGGTCCCGGTCAGGGCGAGGGCGAGTACGCGTTCGCTATCCGCGGTGATTACGAAGTGCCGGTCGGCGCCGTCGTCGATTACGTGCAGACGCGCGCCGATCTCGATCGCGAGCGCATCGGCCTGTGGGGCGTGTCGCTCGGCGGCTATTACGCGCCGCGGGCCGCCGCGTATGAAAAGCGCATCAAGGCGTGCATCGCGTTGTCCGGGCCGTACGACTGGGCCGACGACTGGGACGGCCTGCCCGAACTCACCAAGGACACGTTCCGTGTGCGCGCGAAGTTGAAGACGGCGGACGAGGCCAGGGCGTATGCGAAGAATCTCACGCTGAAACAGGCGGCGCGCGAAATCACCTGTCCGTTGTTCGTCGTGGCGGGACAGCAGGATCGCATCGTGCCGTGGCAGGACGGCGAGCGGCTCGCGCAGGAAGCGCGCGGGCCGGTCGAATTCCTGCTGATCGAAGACGGCAATCACGTCGCCAACAACCGCGCGTACAAGTACCGGGCGCAATCCGCCGACTGGATGGCGCGACAACTCGGCGTGCGGGGGTAGCCGGATCGTCCACTGAGGAGGAGTCGCGACATGAGTCACCGCCAGAGTCTCATCGCCGTTCTCGCCGGTCTGCTGTGCGCAGGGACGGTCGGGGCCGCCACGCCCGATCGCTATCCGGTGCGGCCGATCCGCCTCGTCGTGCCCTTTCCGCCGGGCGCGGCGAGCGACTTCTTCGCCCGCACGCTCGCCGTGAAACTCGCGGAAACCTACGGTCAGCAGGTGGTCGTCGACAACCGGCCCGGCGCCGGCGGCGTCGTCGGCAGCGTCATCGTCGCCTCGTCGCCGCCCGACGGCTACACGCTCGCGCTGATCGGCACGCCCCACGTGGTGAATTCGCTGCTCTCCGGCAAGGGCCAGTACCGCGCGGTAGAGGACTTCACCGCGATCACGCAGGTCACGTCGCTGCCCAATGTCATCGTCGTCTCGCCCGGGCTGCAGGCGTCGAACGTGAAGGATCTCGTCGCGATCGCGAAGTCCCGCCCCGGCCAGCTCAATTACGGTTCGGCCGGCATCGGCAGTCTGTCGCATCTCGCCGGACAACTCTTCGCGTCCGAAGCCGGCATCGACGTCGTGCACGTGCCGTTCAAGCTGCTGTCGGATTCGACCGCGGCGCTGCTCTCGGGGAGCATCCACTACTACATCTTTCCGGTCGCGGCCGCGACGCCGCTGCTCGAAGGCGGGCGCCTGCGCGCGCTCGCGGTGACGACGAAGAAGCGGCTCGAGGGTCTGCCCAACGTGCCGACCACCGCGGAGGGCGGTATGCCGAGCTACGTGTTCGAGGGCTGGTTCGGTGTCGTCGGCCCCGCGCGCATGCCGCGGCCGCTGGTGGCGAAGCTCAACGAGGACTTCGGCCGTGCGCTGCAGCAGTCGGACACGCGCGAGAAGTTCACCCGCCAGGGCGCCGAAGTGGTGTCCGGCACGCCGCAGCAATTCGAGGAGTTGATGAAATCCGAGCATGCGCGTTTTCAGCGGGTGCTGAAGGACGCGAGTCTCAAGACGCAGTGAAGCGTCATCACGAGGAGCTTCAGCAATGACGACGATCATCAGGACTCTTACCACCGTGGCGGCGGCCGTCGTGGCCGCGCTCGCAACGCTGCCGGCAGTTGCGCAGCAGGCGGAGAAGTTCCCGAACAAGCCGATCCGCATGCTCGTGCCGTTCTCGCCCGGCAGCGCGACCGATTTCCTCGCGCGCACCGTCGGCCAGAAAATGTCCGAGAACTGGGGACAGCAGGTGGTCGTCGACAACCGGCCGAGCGCCGGCGGCGTGGTGGCCTCGCAACTCATGCTCGGTGCGGCGCCCGACGGTCATACGCTGATGATGGTGTCGATCGGGCACGCGGTGAACGCCTCGCTCTACAGCAAGCTGCCGTACGACACGATCAAGGACTTCGCCGGCATCACGCTGGTGGCCGACGTGCCCAACGTGCTGATCGTCAATCCGTCGCTCAACGTGAAGAACGTCGCCGAGCTCATCAAGCTTGCGAAGGGCAAGCCCGGCGGCATGAATTACGGCTCGGCCGGCGTGGGCAGCGGCACCCACATGAACGGCGAGGAGTTCAAACTCGCCGCCGGCATCGACGTCGTGCACGTGCCGTTCAAAGGCACGCCGGAAGCCATCACCAACACGATCAGCGGCGCCGTGCAGTACTTCTTCGCCCCGATCACCGCCGCCGTGCCGATGGTGAAAGGCGGCAAGGTCACGGGACTCGCCGTCACCACGAAGACGCGCTCGCCCATCCTGCCGGAACTGCCCACGGTCGCCGAAGCCGGGCTGCCCGGCTTCGAATTCAATCTGTGGACGGGCCTGCTCGCCCCGGCGAAAGTGCCGGCCGACGTGAAGGAAAAACTGTATCGCGAAGTGCAGCGCGTGCTGGCGCTGCCCGACGTCAAGGACCGCATGCTGACGCAGGGCGCCACGCCGAACACCATGGCGCCGAAGGAATTCGACGCCTATCTGCGCAACGAAGTGGCGCGTCTCGCCAAGGTCGTCAAGGCCTCGGGCGCCCGCGCCGACTGAACCACCGGAGGAGTCATCATGAACACCCTTACCATCGGCCGCGCGGCATTCGCTGCGGCAAGTCTGATCGCCGCCGTCCCCGGCGCACTGGCCGCCGAGGCCGCCTATCCCAACCGTCCCGTGCGGGTCGTCGTGCCGTTCACGCCCGGCAGCGCGACCGATGCGCTGGCCCGCACGCTCGGTCCCAAGCTTTCCGAAATGTGGGGCCAGCAGGTCGTCGTCGACAACCGCGGCGGCGCGGGCGGCACCATCGGCGCGAACATCGTCGCCAAGGCAACGCCCGACGGCTACACGCTGCTGCTCAACTCGGCGTCGCATGCGATCAACGCGACGCTGTATCCCAAGCTACCGTTCGACACGGTCAGGGATTTTGCCGGCATCACGATGGTCGCCTCGGTACCCAACGTGCTGGTCGTCGGCACGCAAGTGCCGTCGAAGACGCTGAAGGAACTCATCGACCTCGCGAAGTCGAAGCCGGGTGAACTGAATTATGGTTCGGCCGGCGTCGGCGCCGCGAGCCACCTCAACGGCGAGATGTTCAACTCCGCGGCCGGGGTCAAAATGGTCCACGTGCCATTCAAGGGCTTCTCGGAACAGCTCGTCGAAATCTATGCCGGCCGCGTGCAGATGACCTGGGCGCCGGTGATTCTCGCGCTGTCGCATATCCAGTCGGGGCGCCTTCGTCCGCTTGCCGTGAGCACGGCGAAGCGCTCCACCAGCCTCTCCAGCGTGCCGACGGTGGCCGAAGCCGCGATTCCCGGTTTCGTCTACGACCCTTGGTTCGCAGTGTTCGCGCCGGCGGCGACCGCCAAGCCGATCGTGAAGGAACTGAACCGCGCGATCGTGAAGACGCTCGACATGGCCGACGTGCGCCAGCAGTTGCAGCGTCTGGGCGCCGAGCCGGTGTCGACGACGCCGGAGGAAACCGACAAGTACATCCGCACCGAAATCGAAAAACTTGGCAAGGTGGTGAAGGCCTCGGGTGCCACCGCCGAATAAGCCTAAAACAAGAAAGAGCACGGAGCACGCATGAGGAAAGCACTTGCAGTCGTGGCATTGATGGGCGGAGTCGCCACCGCCCACGCCGATCCCGCCGCCACGTACCCCAACCGGCCGATCCGCATCATGGGCCAGGGACCCGGCAGCACCGCCGACTATCTGTCGCGTTACGTCGGTCAGAAGCTGACCGAGAAGTGGAACCAGCCGGTCGTCGTGGACAACCGCGCCGGCGCGGGCGGCACCATCCCGACCGACATCACGGCGAAGGCGGCCCCGGACGGGTATACGCTGGTCATGGCGCATGCCGGTCCGATGGTGAGCGCGGTGTCGCTCTACAAGGACCTGCCGTACGATCCGGTGAAGGACTTTGCGCCGATCACGCGCGTCACCACGGGCGTCACCGTGCTGGTGACGCACACGTCGCTGCCGGTCAACAATGCGAAGGAACTGATCGCCTACGCGAAGCAGAAGGGCAATCTCTCGTTCGGTTCGGCCGGCAACGGCAGCATCAGCCATCTGTCCGGTGAACTGCTGAACCAGGTCGGCGGCATCAAGCTCATGCACGTCCCGTACAAGAGCGCGGGCTTCGCGCTCACGGCCCTGCTGTCGAACGAAGTGCCGATCTCCTTCCTCTCGCCGATCACGGCGCACGCCCAGATAAAGGCCGGGCGCGTGAAGGCGCTGCTGGTGTCGAGCCGCACGCGGTTCGAAGGCGCGCCCGACATTCCCAGCTCCACCGAAGCCGGCATTCCCGACTTCGAGGCGCTGCTGTGGTTCGGTCTCTTCTCCGCGGCGAAGACGCCGCGGCCCATCGTGATGAAGCTGAACCAGGCCGTCAGCGAAGTGCTGAACAAGCCGGAAGCGAAAGACGCCATCACCAAGCAGGGCGCGGTCGTGTCGACCGGTACGCCGGAAGACCTCGGCAAGTTCGTGCAGACCGAAATCAAACGCTGGACGCCGATCATCAAGGCGGCCGGCATCAAGGCGGATTGAAGACCCAGGCCCGCGCGCTTCGCGCGGGTCTCATCGTGACTGGAGCATCCCCATGGCCCGCAAACTGAAGAAACCCGAGCCGCGCAGCGTCAAAGCGGCCGACATCGATCCCCAGCGTCGTGTATCGGAAGCGCCCGACGGCCTGTTCGATCCGCTCAATCCCGCGCATCGCTGGGACCGGCCGCTGCAGGCGCCGGGCCGCATGCAGGTGGATTTCGAGGAGCGCGTGAATTTCCGCCGGCTGCACGACTACCGGCTGGCGCGCACCAAGCAGGCGATCCGCAATTCGGGGCTGGGCGCCGTGCTCGTGTTCGACCAGATCAACGTGCGCTACATCTCGAGCACGGTGATCGGCGAATGGGCGCGCGACAAGCTCACGCGCTGGTGTCTCATCACCGGCAACGGCGAGCCGTGGGTGTGGGACTTCGGCTCGGCCGTGCGTCATCACAAGCTCTACTGCCCGTGGTTGCCCAAGAACCACATCATCCCCGGCCTCACCGGCCTGCGCGGCGCGGTGAACCCGAGCGTCGGCCTGTTCGAGGAAATGGCGCAGCAGGTCGCCGACATCCTCAAGCAGGAAGGCGTGGCCGACATGCCGCTCGGCGTCGACGTGGTCGAGCCGCCGTTCCTGTTCGCGCTGCAGAACCTCGGCATCACGGTGAAGGACGGCCAGCAGGTGATGCTCGATGCGCGCGAGATCAAGAACTACGACGAAATCGTGCTGCTGAACACCGCCGCTTCGATGGGTGACGGCGTGTACCAGGACATTTTCGAAGCGCTCAAGCCGGGCGTGCGCGAGAACGAAGTCGTCGCGATGGCGACCAAGCGGCTCTACGAAATGGGTTCGGATTGCGTCGAGGCAGTGAACGCCATCGCCGGCGAACGCTGCAGTCCGCATCCGCACAACTTCACCGACCGCATGATCCGCCCGGGCGACCAGGCCTACTTCGACATCATCCAGTCGTACATGGGTTACAAGACGTGCTACTACCGCACGTTCACGGTCGGTTCGGCCACGCGGCCGCAGATCGACGCGTACAAGAAAGCGCGGCAGTGGATGGACGATGCCATCGCCATGCTGAAGCCCGGCGTATCGACGGACAAGGTGGCGCGCGCCTTCCCGAAGTGCACCGAAATCGGTTTCGAGACGGAAATGGCGGCGTTCGGCCTCAACTTCTGTCACGGTCTCGGTCTCGGCCTGCACGAGCGGCCGCTCATCTCGCGCCTCAACTCGTTCAAGGACCCGTACGAGCTGAAAGTCGGCATGGTGTTCGCGGTGGAGACGTTCTGTCCCGCCCAGGACGGCGTGTCGGCCGCGCGCATCGAGGAGGAAGTGGTGCTCACGCCCGACGGCGCGAAAGTGATCACGCTCTTCCCGGCGCAGGAACTGCCGATCGCCAATAAATACTGAAATGCGTGAGGAGTGAGGGTAAGGGGTGAGGAGTAACCCCGTCTTTCACCTTCCGCCGCACAGGAAACCTATGGAAACTTCCAAACGCAAGAAAGCCGCGGCGCCCGAGATCGACATCGGGCAGGAAACGCGGATGGAGCTTTACCGGTTGCAGCTCGAGCTGCGCTACTGCGAGAAGCGGGCGTACGACCTCTTCCTGCAGAATCTCATCAAGGGTACGAGCCATCTCTCGCTCGGCCAGGAAGCGATCGCCGCCGCCTTCGGTGTGGCGATGCGGCCCGACGACTGGACGTTCTGCACCTATCGCGGTCACGCGCACACCCTCGCGCGCGGCGCCTCGATGGCCGGCGTGCTGGGCGAACTGATGGGCCGCGAATGCGGTCTGCTCGCCGGCAAGGGCGGCTCGATGCATCTCACCGACGTCGAGAAAGGCGTGATGGGTTCGTATGCCATCATCGGCGCGCATCTGCCCATCGCGGCGGGCGCGGCATGGAGCGCGCAGTACCGCGGCACCGAACAGGTGTCGGTGTGCTTCTTCGGCGACGGCACGACCAACATCGGGGCCTTCCACGAGGCGCTCAATTTCGCGGTCGTGTGGAAGCTGCCGGTGATTTTCGTGTGCGAGAACAATCTCTACATGGAATACACGCCGATTCATTCGGTGACGGCGGTCGAGCACCCCGCGGCCGATCGCGCGCCGGCCTACAACCTCGAAAAAATCATCGTCGACGGCAATGACGCCGATGCGGTGTACACCACCGCCGCGAAGTACATCGCCCGTGCGCGCCAGGGCGGTGGTCCGGCGCTGATCGAGGCGAAGACGTATCGCCACAGCGGTCACTCGCGCGCCGATCCGGCGAAGTACCGTCCGGAAGGCGAGCTCGAGCAATGGCTCGAACGCGATCCGCTCAAGGTCTATCGCGAGCGGCTGCTGCAGCTCGGTTTCGCGGAAGCGACCTTGAAGGATCTCGAATCCGAAGCAATGCGCAAGGTGGACGACGCCACCGCGACCGCGAAGGCGTCGCCCGCGCCGTCGCTGGATCTCATCATGAAGGACGTCTGGGCGGACGGAGGCACGGCATGGCGGAACTGACTTATCGCGACGCAGTCGCAGCGGGTATCGCGCAGGAAATGCGGCGCGACCGCAACGTGGTGTTTCTCGGCGAGGACGTCGCCCATGCCGGCGGCGTGTTCAAGGCGACGGTGGGCCTGCTGGACGAATTCGGTCCGGTGCGCGTGCGCGACACGCCGATTTCCGAACAGGCGATACTCGGCGCCGCGATGGGCGCCGCGATGACCGGCCTCAAGCCGATCGCCGAAATCATGTTCTCGGACTTCCTCGCGGTGTGCTGGGACATCGTCGTCAACGAAATGGCGAAGATGCGCTACATGACCAACGGCCAGGTCAGCATGCCGGTGGTGATCCGCACCGCGAACGGCGCCGGCTCGCGCTTCGGCGCGCAGCACTCGCAGGCGGTGGAGAACTGGGCGATGGCGGTGCCGGGGCTGAAAGTCGTCGCGCCGGCGTTCCCCGCCGACGTGAAGGGGTTGCTCGCCGCAGCGATCCGCGATCCCGATCCGGTGCTGTTCTTCGAGCAGAAGTCGCTCTACGCCATGAAGGGCGACGTGCCCGACGGTGAATACGTCGACGAACTCGGCAAGGCGAAAGTCATCCGTCGCGGCCGTCATTGCACCATCGTCGCGCTCGCTTCGATGGTCCATCGTTCGCTCGCCGCCGCCGACGTCCTCGAGCGTGAACACGGCATTTCGTGCACGGTCGTCGATCTGCGTTCGCTCGTGCCGCTCGACACCCAGACCATCCTCGCCGAAGTGGCGGCGACCGGTCGTCTTGTGACGGTCGAGGAGAATCCGCGGTTGTGCGGCTGGGGCGCGGAAATCGCCTCCATCGTTGCCGACGAGTGTTTCTGGAATCTCGACGGCCCGATCCTGCGCATCACCACGCCCCACATTCCGCTGCCCGCGGCCGATCAGCTCGAGGACAACACGATTCCGTCCGTCGAGCGCATCGTGCGCGAAGTGCGGGCGACGATGGGTTGATCGAGCCGTGAGGCGAGAGGCGGGAGGCGGGAGGCGCATATGATCTCGATGAAGAAGATTGCGGGTGCCATGCTGACGGGGTGGCTGGCCGTGGCGGCAGCGTTTGCTGCCGGTACGGCGGACACCATCGTCGTCAACGGCAAGGTGGTCACGGTCGACGATCGGTTCACGGTCGCACAGGCGCTGGCGATCAAGGATGGCCGCATCGTCGCGGTCGGCCGCACGGCGGACATCGAGAAACACGCTGGTCCCGCCACGCGCCGCCTGGACGCGCAGGGGCGCACGGTCATCCCCGGCCTCATCGACAATCACTCGCACTGGATACGCGCGGCCGAGCACAACGAGTTGCGACTCGACGGCGTCACGACGCGGAAGCGCGCGCTCGAACTCGTCGCCGAGCGCGTGAAGCAGGCACGGCCGGGCGAGTGGATCGTGAGCCTCGGCGGCTGGGCGGAGCAGCAGTTCACCGACGACCCGCGTGGCTTCCCACGCGAGGAACTCGATCGCATCGCGCCGCAGAATCCCGTCGTGCTGCAGGCGGTGTATCTGCACAGCTATCTCAATACGGCGGCTCTGCGGGCTGCCAAGATCGACCGCGACACGCGCGATCCGATCGGCGGCCGCATCGAAAAGGATGCGCAGGGCGAGCCAACCGGCGTCGTGTCCGGCGCGGGCGGCGTCGCGTTCGTCGCGGCGCTGGTGCCGCTGTCGCCGCCCGACGTGTGGCTGCAGAACACGCGGCGCTCGTCACCGAACTCAATGCGATGGGCATCACCGGCTGGCTCGATGCTGGTGGCCGCGGCATGAGCGCGGAGCATTACACGCCGTATCGCACGCTGGCAGAGCGCGGCGAACTGAACGCCCGCGTCTTCTACACGACCATCCGTCAGCCCGCGACGCCGGAACAGGTGGACAAGGTGCTCGCCGAAATCCCGGCGCAGAAGCCGTTCCAGGGCAACGATCATTTCGGCAATGTCGGCTGGGGCGAGTCGGTCTACGGTCCGGTCACGACGCAGCTCCTGCGCAAGGGCGGCAATCTGCGCCCCGAGGCGCTCGCGCAGATGAAGCGCATCGCCGAGGCGCTGGCGCAGCAGGGGCTGTATCTCAACTCGCATGTCGAGATGGAAGACGCGATCGACGACTTCCTCGCGATCTACGAAGACATCAACCGCCGTCATCCCATCAAGGGACTGCGCTGGTCGTTCTCGCATCTTGATCAGGTGACGCCGGCGCAGCTCGAACGCATGAAGCGGCTGGGCATGAGCGCGCAGATCCACACGCGGCCGCTGATCCAGGGTGCGCTGATGCACGTCATCCACGGCGATGCGGCGTGGGCCATGCCGCCGTTCCGCCGCGTGCAGGACAGCGGCATCCCGTGGGGCCTCGGTTCGGATGCGACCGCGGTGACGCCGTCGAATCCGTTCTACAGCCTGTCGTTCGCCGTCACCGGACGCATGATCGGCGGGCGGCAGGTCAATCGTCAGACCATCACGCGGGAAGAGGCGCTGATCGCGCATACGCGCAGCAACGCCCGGTTCCTGTTCCAGGACGGCAACGTCGGTTCGCTGCAGCCCGGCAAGTATGCCGATCTGCTGGTGCTCGACCGCGACTATCTGACCGTGCCCGAGGACGCGATCAAGGACATCAGGCCGCTCGTCACGATGGTGGGCGGCAAAGTGGTTTACGAGGCCGGTGCGCGGCGTCCGTGAGCGCGGCGCAGGCCTTCAGCAATTGAAAAAAGGATAGTGCACATGGACGTGATCATGCCCCAGCTCGGGGAGACGGTCGCCGAGGGTATCGTGACCCGCTGGTACAAGAAGGTCGGCGATACGGTGAAGGCCGACGAGACGCTGTTCGACGTCGAGACGGACAAGGTCAGCACGGAAATTCCGTCGCCGGTCGCGGGCGTGATCGCCGAAATCCGCGTCGACGCCGGTGTGACGGCCAAGGTCGGTGCGACGCTCGCGGTGATCCGCGAAGCCGG
>Ga0256335_1000099_pt1 | contig 10463 bp, 18 predicted proteins | sample AtltaT_29_FD_189999 | JGI IMG/M metagenome (GOLD analysis project Ga0256335, IMG submission 189999) | Metatranscriptome of freshwater microbial communities from Altamaha River, Georgia, United States - Atl_Miss_RepB_8h (Metagenome... | ecosystem: Environmental > Aquatic > Freshwater > River...
CAAACCGCTTTGCTTAATCTCTTCTGCTTCTTTAACAACATCAGCTTCAACAGCTGCTGCAAGAGCACGCTCTACCACTTGGTTAGCTTCATTAGCTAGAAGAATCTTTGCAGCTTCTTCTGTGTTCAGAACAGCACGAAATGCGTTCAGAATGAGACCAAATTCTGCTCCTGTGAATTCAAACTTATCATTAGGAGTCCAGGTGTAACGTTTACTAGGATCGTAAGTTGCCATATTATTTATTTTTTTTGGTTGGTACAAATATATGTACATGTTATTAATTTTCCAAACTTATCTCGAATGCTATGGTTGCTGAACTCTTGATGCTCTTGGATAGCTTGAGCTTGATTTGGAACACATTATGTAGTTTTAATATCTCTTCTAACAGCATTTGGTTATACATCGGTACACTGGGTACCAACCTAAAGTGATAAGAGTGGGGGTTCTTGGTTATCTCAAGGGTGCTTAATTCATCCACGGAACTTATCACTCCCTCTAGATGAGCAAAATAAGCTTGCTCATTGTCGTTCATCACAGGAGGGAAGAATCGTTTGCTTACGATCATTAGGATAGGGTTAGGAGATATTTGGTCTTTGCAGCCTCACCACTGAGGGAATCAGCTAGGTTTGAAATGTCATGATACCCATTGCTCTCAGCATAGCTTTTAAGGCTTGAGGCGAAACTCATAAGCTCGCTGACCACCAGACTAGCACTTGCTGAGTCAGACAGAGGTTCCATCTTTGGTGCTTTGGGACGCTTGCCCATGTAGCCCATAAGTTTCTCAATCACCCCATCCTTAAAATCGTGTACATAATCGTACAATCCACCAAGAGCTTGGTGTTCTGCATATGAACTTGTCTGCCAGTGTAAAAGATGTAGCTGCTCATGAAAGTATGTAAGCTTCCCAGCTATAGTTTCTAGAGACATTTCTCCTCCACCACTCTTCAGCATGTCAGAAGGAAATAATGATTTTGCCATAATTATTCAATTGGTGCTGTGGTTGTAGTTGTAGTAGTTGGAGCAACAGTTGTAGTGGTAGTGGTTGTATAATTACAGCATTCATTAGCTGCAATCTCCACCCAATTACCCACCTTTGGTTTGAATCTCTGTAAGATTAAACTACCAGCAATAACGCGTCCTGTACCATCAAAACGTACATACGCTTTCAGTTTACTTTGATTTGCCATTTTTTATAATTTTAACGAGGACCCTCAGTTGTTGTAGTTGTTGTTGTAGTTGGTGCTACAGTTGTTGTTGAAGTAGTTGTTGGATTGCAGCACTCATAAGCTGGAATTTCCACCCACTTACCTACCTTGGGCTTCTTTCTTCTGAGAATGAGACTACCTGCAACTATTCTGCCACTTCCATCGAAGCGGACATAAGCTTTTAAAGGACGAGAATTAATGCCTCCCATTGTAAAAAATTTAATGGTTAATAGTTTAGGTTATATTTGTTAAAAAGATTTTTTAATTCGTTTGTGTAATACCATGTGCACCTTGTCTTTGATTTCTCATCATTTAGTACAGCATCCAAGTGTTCATCCTTTGAAGGATCTGTTCCTTGGTGGTATTTACCTTTATAGAAGCAATTGTAACCATCCATAGATGTGCTTACAATTCCTGCATTATGAAGGATGGGGTGTGTTTCAAGCTTAGTGACAGGATCTGGGGCCCAGCTGAATCCCATTTCTTCAATCACCTTCACTTCTTTTTCTCTCACCCACAGGTTCCACAGCACAGCCCACATATCAGCACACCAGCTTTGGAATCCTTTGTTTTCGTTCTCAAAATATTCTTTGTTCACTTTCTGTAGATAACTCCTAATGAGGATGCAGTCATTCATCACCTTGTTCCAGAACTTAGAGTCTACATTCTTAAGGAGGTATTGAGCTCCACCAGAGTCATTGTTCTTAGCTTCTGCTTCCTCCCTACTTATGCCAATCACACTACCAATTTCTGCAAGAATATCTCTTGTCTTGTATTCTTCCAGCTTCTCAGGAAGGACATCCTTCACCTTGCTGTCAAAATATGCAGCGCTTATGTAGCTTGTAGTTTCAGAGAGATAGCAAACATCGTCATCTATGTACTTTTGAACATCAAACTTCTCTGTAAAGAGGATGTCTGAGTCACAGTAGAATATTGCCTTATCACTTAGTTCTGGATGCTCTTTCCAGTGTCTCCAGAGAGTATAAGGTCTTAATACAGGAATGTAGATTCCTAACAATTGACTCACATCATGTTCATCCTTGTAGAAATGAAACTCAGCTTCTGGATACAGGTCAATCACCTGTTGCCATTTTGGATTCTTTTCTCTGTAATTAGGAATGAATATAAGAACAATAGCCTTGTCAGATTCGTTTCTTTTTCTAAGGCTCTCCAACCATAAATGCACCTGCCATGTGTAATAGGTGTCGTCAGGCTGAACACAAACATACTTTAAATCCTTCATATGTAGTTTTGTTGGTTATAAAAAATTTGCGAACGGTACCTGTTTTAGGTACTTTGCGCAAAATATTACACTGGTGATGTGGTGGTGGTTGTGGTGGTAGTGAAATTGTTATTCAAATCACAAAGCTGGCAAGATATTCCTTCCAGCTGTTTGCTAATTTGCCACAACAAGTTCTCCGTTGTACCCCAACCTATGCCCCTTGATGGTATTGCCATGTTATATTCCTATTTGATTGACTGTTAAAATTATTGATGGTATAGCAGGATGCACACCAGCAGCCTCATGTTCTATTTTTATATTGGCATTATCTGTAGACCAGATGATTTCATAATAGTCTCCTCCTGAAGCATCTACAAAGAAGTTCCAGGCTGCCACACTATACTTAGTACTAGAGGTGATAGTGAGTCTTGTGTTTGAGTCAGCTATATCTGAGCCGTTTTTAGCAAGCCATATGTTCACTGTTTCCCCAGATCCTCCACCACCTATGTGATGAAACTGTGCACTAAACTGGATGTTGTATTTACCAGCGTTAGCCAGTGTAATTCTTGAACTAGAAACCACACTAACACCATTACTTAGGTCTGTGTTGTTAAATGTAAAAGGTCCTATAGCATCCTTTGCAAGTGATTGATCCACAGTGCTATAGAAAGATCCGTATTTAAAACTAGAAAGCCCACTGGTACCTGATGTACCATTAGATCCGCTAACACCACTAGTCCCACTTGTACCAGAGGTGCCTGTAATAGTGGCTATGTTATCATTCAACGTACAGAGCTGACAAGAGGCTCCCTCCAGTTGCTTTGCAATCTGCCACAGCAGGTTGTCCTGTGTGCCCCAGCCTATCTGACGGGATGGTATGGCCATAAGTATACAAAAATATGGTGTTTATAACAAAAAACAATGAGCCTCAACAAATTACAATAACAAGATTGATTAAAACGACTCTAACTAACTTAGTTAGAGATGGTGTTCATCATTCTTCTAGCCAGCTGTGTAGCCTTATCAGGGTTTGTGAAAGACAGTGTTACGAATGTAAGCTGTATGAATAATGCCACGGTTACCCAACCTAACACTATTAGGGATAGGATCTTTTTCATCTTCCTTGCCCCCTATACTTGCTCACTGGTTTGTCTTTAGGACCCTGAGTTTTCTGAGCTTTGCCCTTCTTTCTTTTGCCAAAGGAGATCTTTGTAGCTTCTCCTTTGCTGGTTTTTGCTTTTGCCATGTGGTTTATTTTAATTGAGAGAATAAGAATACAACAAGACCTACAAGCATTATCTTCTGAAGGAAATGGTATTTCTCATCCCTCTTTATAGACTCTTCTCTTTTGAAGTAGATCTCCCTATTGGCCTCATACTTCCATTTGTATTCATTTGGAGCGTTCTTTAGGTTGTAATGTTCCAACCTGAGGCTGTCTAATAGTTTTTTCTGTTTTATTATGCTGTCTATGGTTAATGCTATGCTGTCTTTGTAAAGACGGAATGTATCATTAATTTGGTCAGCTTGCTTGATGGTTATTATTACGACAGAGTCCTGTCCTATCCTTTTGGTTTTAGGGTAAGTGGTCGATTGGGACCACCCTGTAAGTGTTCCCAGTGTCAGCAGTAACGCTATCAAGCTTTTGTTTAACATCGTTGAGTTCTGTTTTTAATGTTGTCACCTCAGTTTTGAGGGTGACAATTTTGGATACTGTTTGTTCTACTAGTTTGGTTTGGCTTTTGGCAGCTTCAGCTTGTATTTTTGCTGCAACTGCTTGATTATAATTCACTTGTTTCATAAACTCCTCAAACTCTCTATCTTCACCAAGTGTAGGGTCTACCTTTTGAGCATTACCAGATTGGCAAGAATAGAAAACTATAAGGATTATGGGTAAAAGTTGTTTCATCAGTTAACTTTTTTGATGGCTCCTAGTTCTTGAAGGGTCCTAAGCTGTGTACTTGTTACAGCCTTAGCACTGTCACTTCTTCTTAGGGCATCCTGTACAAGGTCTAGTCTTCCTTCCACCTTCTCAATGCGAGCATCTTGCTTTCTAGCTTGATCTTGGAATGTAGAACGAATGTCTATATACAGGTAGGAAATAGCAATGAGCACCAGAAACAGGGTGCCCACTACAGGATTCTTTGCAAAGTCTTTAAAGGATATTGGAAGAGGATTGGCTGATACGCTCACTCCTTTTTTCGATGTAGCCATTTTATCTACGGGGTTTAGGTGTTGGGGGCAATGGACCAAATCCTGGTCTTTGGGGCTGGTTTCTAGGTACAATTATAATCTGTCTAGGTCCCCAGAAATAGGGCCTAAAGAACGGATCATAAAAAGGACTAGGTGCTATATAGTTGTCATATACTACTCTCTGTCTTCTCACCACTGAGTCTTTGGGGTCAACATAAACATATTTAACATTAGCACAACTGCTTATAAACAACCCTATAATAATGATGATGATTGTAAGCTGTTGAGCGTTCATCTGTGTCCATAAATTATAGATCACATCAATGTTTTTCTTAATAAGCTTGGCTTTCTTAAGTCCAGATCTCCTAGATCTTTTAGGTTTGGGTTTAGGTTGAGCGTTTGCCATTATCCTAACAGTTTATGATATTCTTTGAAGTGTTTAATCCTATCTGCTAGTCCTATGGTGCCACCGTTTACCAGCTTGGTAATCTTGGTAACCACTTCATCCGTTGCTCCCTGATCAGCTATGCTGTTCAGCTTCCTGCTATTCCAGAACCAGGCTGCTGAAAGTAGGGGGTATTTAGTGGCTACCAAGTCTGGATTAGCTAGTATATCTTCAGGCACTGTAGCATCAAATGCAGTGTAGTTCTGCTTCCCTGTGAGTTGGATGAAGCCACGACCCTTGTACTTGAACCCCTCTTTTGAAGCCTCAGGACCATTACCCATACGCCCTCCGTACACTCTGCTAGCAATAGCTTCTGGCTTACGCTCGTATTGCTTAGCTACAACAATGTCTGGGAAGTATTTAGGGAACACCTTTCTGAGGATTTCAGCTGAGTAGTTGAGGTTCTCTGATTTGAATTTAAACCCACCACTCTCATGTCCACACTGTGCAAGGAAATGGGCTAGTCTGAGAGGAGAATTGATTTGAAACTTCTCTCCCACCTCAGGGATTTGTGCAATCACATCATCTGGTATATGTCCTTTCAGTTTCTCTAGGTTCATTTCTTCTTTTTTTTAGCAGGGATTATTTTCTTAACTTCTTTGTCTAATTGTTTGATGGTTTTAACCTTCTCAACAAGGCCACCCTTGCTGAACAGACTCTTTAAGAGCTCAATCAATTTTTCCATTTATAGTTTATTTAAGTTTCCAATAAGCGTCTATTCCATAAACCAGCTGGTTGTTTGCAAAGCCAGTATGTACACCAAACATGGTGTTCTTCTTGGTTTTGTAAAGCAACCCTCCTCTTACAGAATTTATTCCATTGGTTTTCTCTCCAGACACACCGCCTCCTACATATAAAGCACCTTTAGGTGGGTCTTGTTTTGTTATGGTGACAGTGTTGGTGATTGTTGGGATTTTATATTTGTAGTCATACGATCTATTCTGAAGTTCATTCTTCTGTACAGTGTCAGCTACAGCTATATATCCTAGAGTGTCAAGTTTTAGTGTATCAGCGTATATCTTCTTAGCCAGGAAAGCTTTAGCCAATTCTTCGTATTGTGCCTTCAGCTTTGGGTAGTTTGTATCAGCTATATACTCAGGAGGCAGTGTGTCATGAATCACTTCTTTCACCTTCATCTTCTTAATGATGAGGCTATCATGCACTTGCCATGATGTGTCATGCACCACCACTGTGTCAGCTTTGGGGACATCCCCTCCACATCCATTTCCTTTGAATACTAAAAAGCCTATAAGCACTACGATAATTACACTAAGAAGCTTGTTCATCACTATCACCTTTTTTGTTAATGTATTTGTCTATGGATGCTATACCAAAACATCCAAGAGTGAGGTAGAGGAACGCGTTAAAAATGAAGTCATTAATAACCAGATCCTTACCAAGAGATCCTGTAACGATGTCTGACACAGCAAACACTGTCATCATTACAAATGCAAGAAAACCAATGAAGCTTTTTTCATTAATCTTGTTGTCATCATTGAATAAGTCACTAAAGAACTTTTTCATTTTCCTTCTTTTTAAATTCAAAATTGTTGTTTGGCAATATTGCCAAGGTTCTTTCTGAACCTGGATAGAAGGTTTTTATGGGATCGTTTTGTTGGTATATTATTCGTTCTAGGTTATCAATCCTAGTTTTATCAATGTTTGACTGGGCCATTAGGGCCTTTACATCAGACTTGATCTCTTGTACATCACTCCAAATAATGGCTGCTAGCACTGTGATGAGACCTGGGAACACCCAAGATTTGATTGCTGTTACAGACTCGTTCTCTTTCATTTCATTACATAATGGAAAATAGCACACCCTTCCCTCCGAACAGGAATAGTGTGCTATGTAGTTAGAAATTATTTATGGGGTTACAACACCTCTCTTACCCACCACAATAGATGACATAAGATTGGCATATTCAATAGACGTAGATATGTCTTTGGTTTCCAAGTATTTAATTGTAAATGCTGCAACGAACGTATCTCCTGCACCACTTACATCTATAGTTTCTTTTGGACTTGGGGAGCTGTATGTAACATCTTTATGCATTGCTCCTTTGGAACTAAGTGTCACTATCACTTTGTCTCTCATGTAAATTAGAGACTGTTTGTTTTTATTGTATTCAGATTCATTCAGTTTGATGAATGAATAGTTTGATATGGTGTGTGGTTTTAAATGCTTCTTGCTGTCTAAGATGGACCACTTAGCTTTAACAGCTATATATTGCAGGTCATCTTCTGTTAGATATCCCTTGTCATAGTCACTCACAATCACAGCATCTGCAGTTTCTACATCCTCAATAAGCTGAGCTGTGAGGAATATTCTATTCACCTTTGGCTCATCGTCCACTCTTAGGAAAAGGTGATTGGTCTTCTTATCTACATACCTGGTTTTGGTAATGTTCTCAAAGTTGTGATGGAAATTTATCTGCAGGTTGGGGTTGATAGCACTTAGATTGGCTACCACGTTACCAGCCATTCCTGAGTTCTCTATTGTTTCCACTGGATTAAATACAGGTACAGGTGCTTCTGGACTTAAGCGTTTACAGTCTCCATAGATGAAGACATCCTTGCAGACATCACCTATTACCACCAGCTTCATACCCTAATATTGATGTAGTTGATTTATGTTCTATTCTGTCAAAGAATACTATCTGTGTTATATATTCAGCCCCCACTATTCTTTTTCCCATGTAGTCAGATCCTATCACCATGATGTCTGGTTCATAAAGTTTGATTTGGTTGGTGAGCTCTTCCTCAGAATCATATGATACTATCTCATCCACATACCTAATGCTCTTCAGGAAATCTATTCTGTCAGACAGCTTGTTAAATGGTCTACTATCACCTTTTAATTCTGCAACACGTGCGTCACTATCAACACCCACTCTCACACTACCAAACTCTTTAGCTCTTTTAAGGAGTTGAATATGCCCTATATGCAGGACATCAAATGCTCCATTCACCCATACCCTTAGTCCCCCTTCCATAGTCTGTAGCTATCTTCATCAAAGTGTTGTGTACTCACCTCAAATATGATGCCATCTTCTAGAGCTTCCAGCTGGTGAGGGTGGTAGGGCATAATGGTTAGAGCATCTCCTTCCTTCAGATAGTCTGTATAGAGGGTGCCTGTAGACATGTCCACCCATGTATATTGGAAGGACCCTTTGCTTACATACCAGCTCTCCTGCTTTATCTTGTGGAAGTGCATTGAGAACTTCTTGCCAGCCTTGAAAACCAGCAGTTTTCCGCAGTATTCTGGGGAGTTATGGATCCAGAGTTCGTGACCCCAACCCTTCTCAACTTTATGTAGTTCGTGCATAATATAGCATAAAGTGGATACACTCCACTTGTGGGGCAAATCTATGTAATTTATTTGAAACTACCAAATCTTTTTTCTATCTTTGTAACAGAAAGCCAATCAGTTATGCCAAACAGTTACACCTACTTCAAGCCTGAAATAAAGCAGTGGTTTATAGACAATATTCCCCTATCAACACGCATTCTAGATGTAGGTCCTGGACAGGGAACATATTCTGATTTGCTAAGGAATTTAGGATATAGGATGGATGCTGTAGAGATATGGGCTCCATATGTAGATCAGTTCAATCTGAGAGCTAAATATGATAATGTTTATGTAGGGGATATTGTCACCTTTGATGTTAGACCCTATGACTTTATCATCTTAGGGGATATTCTAGAACACCTACCCTCAGGCACAGCTAAAAACCTGCTTACAGACTTTGACCTGATGGACAAGAGGTTTCTTGTAGCTGTGCCCTATATGATGGCTCAGGATGGAGCAGAGTATGGAAATGAGTATGAAACCCACCACCAGGCAGATCTAACACCAGAGGTGATGCTAGAGCGTTACCCAGGACTGGAGAAGCTATATGACAACCAGTGGTATGGATACTATGTAAATCAGGACATTAGATGGGAAAAAGCATATGTCTTATATGCTACAGAGAGCTATAAGGACACTGTGCAGGCGTGCGTAGATTCTCTTAGAACCTTTAGCAGTCTACCTGTTATGGTTTATATGCTCAACTCAGATGTGGATATAAAGGGAGCTGCTACATTCCGTTGGGATTGTAAAACCAAGGATCTTCCTCAGCAGAAGTATATAGACAGAGCTAATCCAGACATTTACAACATCCTCATCCAGCGCCCACTAATTGTTAAAGAAGCGTTAAAGCATGCTAAAACAGTGGCCTATGTGGATAGTGATAGTGTGGCTACCAAGTATGTAGACAGAATATTTGACTATTTCCCAGTGAAGAGTGCCTATCCGTATTTTACAGAGGGAATATATGAATGGATGATCAGCAATGGAAGAGGTGGGGCTGATAGTAGAGATGACCTATCCACTACTCTTGAACATCCAGCTTGTGAGCTGTTTGGTGTAGATCAATACATCAGAGATAAATACAGACAAACAGGATATTTTGTAGCTGGTGAATACTGTCAAGAATTCCTTGACAGTTGGTGGTGGATGTGTAACCATCCCAAGGTGTTACAGAATCCACAATACTATGCTCCCTATCATGAGGAAACTATAGCTAACGTGCTTCTGTGGAAGTACAAGGCATTAGATGGACTACCATACATATACATGAATGGATCCTTGAACACAGTGAATAATGTCACATTCAGAACTAAGAAGCAGCACCTAGCACATTTTGTAGCTGTGCCTGCAGATGTAGACCAGTTACTATTCTATCACGGAGAAAAGGATGCTGTCACTATGTACAGAATGTTAGAGCGCCAGAAGAATCAGCTTAAGATATTATTCCTGGCACCACATCTATCGACAGGTGGAATGCCTGCCTTCCTTTTAGAGAGAATAGCAGATCTGTTGGCCTATTCCAAATCTAAGATTATTGTTGTGGAGTATTCCAACCACAGTGATCACTTTGTTGTCCAGAAGAATCAGATAAAGGAAATAGCCCACCACTTCTACACCTTGGGAGAGAATAAGATGGAGGTGATTGATATCATCAAAAGACATGCTGTAGATATAGTGCATGTGGATGAGATGGTGGAAGATGGCTGGAACAACTGGCCAGAAGAGGTGAGACAAGCGCTGTACAGTCCAAATAGAACCTGGAGGATGATTGAAACATGTCACAACATTGTGTTCAAGCCAGACTTAGAGAAGCGCTATCATCCAGATGCATATGCGTTCTGTACACCACACCATCTAAAGACGTTTGCTAATATGCCTTCTAGAAAGGAGGTGATTGAGTTTCCTATCGTGAAGAAAGAATCTGAGCCCATAGATCTAGGACCTGGTAAACATGTGCTTAATGTAGGACTATGGACTGCTGGTAAGAACCAAGGAGAAGCTGTAGAGCTGGCTAGACAAATGCCAGATGTACAATTCCACTTTGTA
>Ga0256335_1000109_pt1 | contig 10171 bp, 20 predicted proteins | sample AtltaT_29_FD_189999 | JGI IMG/M metagenome (GOLD analysis project Ga0256335, IMG submission 189999) | Metatranscriptome of freshwater microbial communities from Altamaha River, Georgia, United States - Atl_Miss_RepB_8h (Metagenome... | ecosystem: Environmental > Aquatic > Freshwater > River...
ATGAGCAGCGAAATGCCGTTGCCGATGCCGCGCTCGGTAATCTGTTCGCCCAGCCACATCAGGAACATCGTGCCGCTGACAAGCGTGATCATCGCGGTCAGGCGGAACATCAGGCCCGGGTCGACGGCGACTTTCTGCTGTTCGAACGCAATTGCAATCGCCAGGCCCTGCACGATCGCCAGCGCAGCTGTCCCGTAGCGCGTGTACTGGGTGATCTTGCGACGGCCGGACTCACCCTCCTTTTTCAGGGCTTCGAGGGTCGGCGACACTACGGTCATCAGCTGCATGATGATCGATGCAGAGATGTAGGGCATGATGCCCAGCGTGAAAATCGAGAAGCGCGAGAGTGCGCCGCCCGAGAACATGTTGAACATGTCGAGGATGCCGCCGCGCTGCGAACGGAACAGTTCCGCGAGCTGCGCCTGGTCGATTCCCGGCACGGGTATGTACGACCCGATGCGGAACACGATCAGCGCGCCGACGAGGAACAGCAGGCGACGCTTCAGGTCCCCGAACTTTCCCGCCCCCGACAGTGCAGCACCTACGGCCAAACTCAGCTCCCGGACTTCTCAGCAGGTTGTTCGACGCTGCCACCGGCCTTTTCGATGGCGGCACGTGCGCCCTTGGTGGCGAGCACGCCTTTCAGCGCGACTTTGCGCTGGATCTCGCCGGCGAGGATCACCTTGGCCTTCGACGCCAGGCGCGGCACCGCGCCGGCTTTTTTCAGGACATCGAGGTCGATGGTATCTGCCGCGATTTTCTGCAGGGTATCCAGGCGCACCTCGGCGGTATCGCCGGCAGTCAGCGACTGGAAACCACGCTTCGGCAGGCGGCGATGCAGCGGCATCTGGCCGCCCTCGAAACCAACCTTGTGGAAGCCGCCAGCACGGGCTTTCTGGCCCTTGTGGCCGCGACCCGCGGTCTTGCCGAGGCCGCTGCCGATGCCGCGCCCGACGCGCTTCTTGCTGTGCTTGGCGCCGGAAGCCGGCTTGATCTTGTTGAGTTCCATTTATTCCTCGCAACGAACCAGGTAGGCAACCTTGTTGATCATGCCGCGCACCGCGGGGCTGTCGACAAGTTCGACCGTGTGATGCATGCGGCGCAGACCCAGACCGCGCACCGATGCGCGGTGTTCGGGACGGGTGCCGATGAGGCTGCGGACGAGCGTGACCTTGACGGTCTTGCCCTGCGATTTGGCTTGCGTCTTGGCCATGATTAACCCAGCAGTTCTTCCACCGACTTGCCGCGCTTGGCGGCGATTTCGGCCGGAGTGTTCATTTCCGTCAGCCCGTTGATCGTGGCGCGGACGATGTTGTAGGGATTGGTCGAGCCGATGCACTTGGCAAGGATGTTCGACACACCCATCACTTCCAGCACCGCGCGAACCGGGCCGCCGGCGATGATGCCGGTGCCCTGGGAAGCGGGCTGCATGTAGACCTTCGAGGCACCGTGGCGGCCCATCACGGCATGCTGCAGTGTGCCGTCCTTGAGCTGCACCTTCACCATCTTGCGGCGCGCCTCTTCCATCGCCTTCTGTACGGCGACCGGCACTTCACGCGCCTTGCCCTTGCCCATGCCAATGCCGCCGTCACCGTCGCCGACGACCGTCAGCGCCGCGAAACCGAGGACGCGGCCACCCTTGACGACCTTGGTCACCCGGTTGATGGCGACCATTTTTTCGCGCAGCCCGTCGCCGCGTTCTTCGCCGGTCTGCATTTTCGCTGCCTGCATTTTTGCCATGCGCTGCTCCGTCAGAACTTGAGACCGGCTTCGCGCGCGGCTTCCGCCAGCGCCTTCACCCGACCGTGATATTTGTAGCCGGCGCGATCAAACGCCACCTTTTCGACGCCAGCCTGCTTGGCACGCTCGGCGATGCGCTTGCCAATCACCGCCGCTGCAGCTGCGCTGCCGCCTTTCGGATTGGATGCCCGCACTTCCTTTTCGCAGGTCGAAGCGCTGGCCAGCACCTTCGAGCCGGTGGCATCGATGACCTGAGCGTAAATATGGCCGTTGGAGCGGTAGACCGTAAGGCGTACAGCCTTGAGTTCCGCAATTTTCGCCCGCGCGCTGCGAGCGCGACGGAGACGTGCCTGTTTTTTATCAAACATGATCTGTCCGCCTTACTTCTTCTTCGTTTCCTTGAGCACAATCTGCTCATCGGCATAACGCACGCCCTTGCCCTTGTAGGGCTCCGGCGGCCGGTAATTGCGCACGTCTGCAGCCACCTGGCCGACGAGCTGCTTGTCAGCGCCCTTGATGACGATCTCGGTCTGCGTCGGCGTTTCGGCCTTGACGCCTTTCGGCAGCTGGTGGACCACCGGGTGCGAAAAACCCAGCGTCAGGTTGAGCTTGTCGCCCTGCGCCTGAGCCCGGTAGCCGACGCCGACGAGGGTCAGCTTGCGCTCAAAGCCCTTGCTCACGCCGTGCACCATGTTCGAAATAAGCGCGCGCAGCGTGCCGCTGATGGCATTGGCCTGGCGCGAATTGTCGTTGACCTTGATCTCGAGGTGCTTCTCGATTTTTTCGACACGCACATTGGGCGAAATCGGCTGTTCGAGAGTCCCCAGGGGCCCCTTGACCGAAATCCGGCCCGCAGCAATCGTCACTTCCACCTTTTCCGGCAGTTCGACCGGGTTCTTTCCGACTCTGGACATGGCTGCTCTCCGTTACGCCACGATGCAGAGAACTTCGCCGCCGATGCCCATGCCGCGCGCCTTGCGATCGGTCATCACACCCTTGGAGGTGGACACGATTGCAACGCCGAGGCCGTTCATCACACGGGGAATGTCACGGCTGGGTTTGTAAATGCGCAGGCCGGGACGGCTCACGCGTTCGATTTTCTCGATAACCGGGGAACCGGCGTAATACTTGAGGCTCAGCTCAAGCTCCGGCTTGGAAGATTCGCCGCGCACGGCGAAATCGTCAATGTAACCCTCGTCCTTAAGCACCTTGGCGATCGCCACCTTGAGCTTGCTCGAGGGCATCGACACCGACTCCTTTTCCGCCTGCTGTGCATTGCGGATGCGGGTCAGCATGTCGGAAACTGGATCATTCATGCTCATGCAAAATTCTCCTGCGGCCTGTCTTACCAGCTAGCCTTGATTACGCCCGGGATCTCTCCGCGCATTGCAATTTCGCGGATTTTTCCACGAGCCAGCCCAAACTTGCGATATACGCCACGGGGGCGACCGGTCAGCGCGCAACGGTTGCGCAGACGAACGGGGCTCGCATTCCGCGGCAGCTTCTGCAGCTTCAGGCGGGCCTCGTAACGGTCTTCCGGGGCGAGCTTCTGATCGTCAACAAGCGCCTGCAGCTCCGCCCGCTTGGCCGCGTACTTCTTCACGGTCTTGCGGCGTTTCTGCTCACGATTGATAAGTGCAAGCTTGGACATACGTTTTCCTCAGTTCCGGAAAGGAAATTTGAAAGCCGACAGCAGGGCCCGCGCTTCCTCATCGGACTTTGCCGTCGTCGAGATCGTGATGTTCATGCCGCGCAGGGCATCGATCTTGTCATACTCGATCTCGGGAAAAATGATCTGCTCCTTGACACCCATGTTGTAGTTGCCACGGCCGTCGAAGCTGCGGCCCGAGATGCCGCGGAAATCGCGTACGCGAGGGAGGGCGATGCTTACCAGGCGGTCGAGGAACTCATACATGCGCGCGCCGCGCAGCGTGACCTTGCAGCCGACGGGATAACCTTCGCGGATCTTGAAATTCGCGATCGCCTTGCGCGCCTTCGTCACCAGCGGTTTCTGCCCGGCGATCTTGGTCATGTCGCTGACCGCGTTGTCCATGATCTTTTTGTCGGCAACCGCCTCGCCCACGCCCATGTTGAGGACGATTTTCTCGATCCTCGGCACCTGCATCGGGCTTTTGTAGCCGAATTTCTGGGTCAGCTCCTTGGCAACCGTTTCCTTGTAGTAGGTGCTCAGCCGGGCAGGGGCGGTCGGCCTTGCCGGCTTGCCCTGCTTGGCGGCCGCGGGAGCGGCGGCCTTGGATTCCTTGCCCGCTTTCTTGGCGGGTTCGGCCTTGGCTTCCTTGGCCGGCTTTGCTTTCTTGGTATCTTTTTCAGCGCTCATACGTCAACCACTTCACCGTTGGACTTGAAATAACGGACGCGGCGGCCGTCTTCCAGCTGACGGATGCCGATGCGATCAGCTTTCTTGGTTACGGGATTGAACAGGGCCACGTTCGAGACGTGAATCGGCATTTCCTTGTCAATGATGCCGCCGGTGGTACCTTTGGCGGGATTGGGCCGCTGGTGCTTCTTCACGCGGTTGATGCCCTCGACCAGCAGATGCTCGTCATCGACAATCTGCAGGACGGTGCCGCGCTTGCTGCGGTCACGGCCCGTGAGTACGACCACATCGTCGCCTTTTCTGATTTTGCGCATATGCGTTACGTCCTTTACAGCACTTCCGGAGCGAGGGACACGATCTTCATGAATCGTTCGGTACGCAGTTCCCGGGTCACCGGCCCGAAAATCCTGGTGCCGATCGGCTCCAGCTTCTGGTTGAGCAGCACGGCCGCGTTGCCGTCGAACTTGAGCAGGGATCCGTCGTTGCGGCGCACGCCCTTGGCGGTACGCACCACGACAGCGTTGTAAACCTCGCCCTTTTTCACGCGGCCACGGGGGGCAGCATCCTTGATGCTGACCTTGATCACGTCGCCAATGCCGGCATAACGGCGCTTCGAGCCGCCGAGGACCTTGATGCACATGACGGCACGCGCACCGGTGTTGTCAGCAACGTCCAGTATGGATTGCATCTGAATCATGATTTTTCCTGCTTATCTTTTCTCCAACTTGCCACCCAACAGCTGAGTGACAGTCTTGGAGCCCGTTCGGGCATGGTTTTCGCCGGTCGCAACCAGCGAAAAAAATACAGCCTGCTATTGTATAGCGCTCTTGCCGGTCACGCAAGCTGTTTCAGCGCGATTTTTCGACCAGCTTGATCACCCGCCAGGCCTTGGTTTTGGCCAAGGGGCGGCACTCCTCAATCAGCACCGTGTCGCCTTCGCGGTATTCGTCGTTGGCGTCATGCGCGTGGTACTTCTTGGACCGCGTGACGATCTTGCCGAGCAGAGGGTGGCGAACCCGACGCTCTACCAGCACCGTTACCGTCTTGTCCATCTTGTCGCTGACCACTCGGCCGGTCAGGGTACGCTTGTTAGCTTCAGTCATGTTGAACTCTGCCCGTTAAGCCTTGGTTCCCAGCACCGTCCGCACGCGCGCGATATCGCGGCGCACCTTGCGCAACTGGCTGGTGTTCGTCAACTGCTGCGTAGCCTTCTGCATACGCAGGGAAAACTGCGCCTTGAGCAGAGACTCGAGCTCCTTGCGCAGTTCCTCTGGGGATTTGCCCCTCAGTTCGCTTGCCTTCATGGATTAACCTCCCACCAGTCGGTGGACAAACGTGGTTGCGATGGGCAGCTTGGCCGCGGCAAGCCTGAACGCCTCCTTGGCGATGACCTCGTTCACACCGTCCATCTCGTAGAGCACCTTGCCCGGCTGGATCTCGGCGACCCAGTACTCCGGATTTCCCTTGCCGTTACCCATGCGGACCTCGGCCGGTTTGCGGGAAATCGGCTTGTCCGGAAAAATACGGATCCAGATGCGTCCGCCACGCTTGATATGGCGCGTCATGGCGCGACGCGCCGCCTCGATCTGGCGGGCGGTCAGGCGCCCGCGGCCGATGGCCTTGAGGCCATACTCGCCAAAGCTCACGTTGCCGCGGGTCGCAACGCCGGTGTTCCGGCCTTTTTGCTCCTTGCGGTATTTACGCCTGGCTGGCTGTAGCACGTTTTGCTCCTGTTTTTGCAGTTGTACGACGCGGCTTGCGTGCCGGCGCGGGTGCGGGTTCCTCCGCAGCTGCCGCCGGGGCCAGCCCCGGATGCTCGTGCTTGCCGATCACTTCGCCCTTGAAGACCCAGACCTTGACGCCGATGACACCGTAGCTGGTCTTGGCCTCGGAAAATCCGTAGTCGATGTCGGCGCGCAGCGTATGCAGCGGCACGCGGCCTTCGCGATACCACTCGGTGCGGGCAATTTCGATGCCGTTCAGGCGCCCGGCGCTCATGATCTTGATGCCCTGCGCGCCGAGACGCATAGCGTTGGTGATGGCGCGTTTCATCGCACGGCGGAACATGATCCGCTTCTGCAACTGCTGCACGATGGAATCGGCGATCAGCTGGGCGTCGAGTTCGGGCTTGCGAACCTCTTCGATGTTGACATGCACCGGCACACCAAGCATTTTCTGAAGATCAGCCTTCAGGCGCTCGATGTCTTCGCCTTTCTTGCCGATCACCATGCCGGGCCGCGCGCTGAATACCGTGATGCGCGCATTCTTTGCCGGACGCTCGATGACCACGCGCGATACGGCTGCCTGCGTCAGGCGCTCCTTGAGGTAATCGCGGACCTTGATGTCTTCCAGCAACATGCCGGCGAAGTTCTTGTTGTTGGCATACCAGCGCGACGCCCAGTTGCGGTTGAATGCGAGGCGAAAACCGGTCGGATGAATTTTCTGACCCATGTTTACTTCCTTCCGTCGCCGACAGTCACGTAAACGTGGCAAGTCGGCTTCAAAATGCGTACGCCCCGGCCCTTGGCTCTCGCCGAAAAGCGCTTCATCACGGGACCCTTTTCCACATAAATGCTGGTGACCTTGAGCTCGTCGATATCGGCACCGTCGTTATGCTCGGCATTGGCGATCGCCGATTCGAGGACCTTGCGAATGATGACGGCACCCTTCTTCGGCGAGAAGCTGAGGATGTTCAGCGCGCTTTCGACGGTCTTGCCGCGGATGAGATCCGCAACCAGGCGGCCTTTCTGGGCCGAGAGCCTGACACCGTGCAGTTTGGCAGTAGTATTCATTTCGCTTTACCTTACTTGGCCGCCGGAGTCGGGGAGGCCTTCTTGTCGCCGGCGGAAGCGCCGCCCGCCTTCGAATGCCCCTTGAATACCCGGGTGTGTGCGAATTCGCCCAGCTTGTGTCCGACCATGTTTTCGGTCACATAGACCGGAACGTGCTGCTTGCCGTTGTGGACCGCAATGGTCAACCCGACAAAATCCGGCAGAATCGTGGAACGACGCGACCAAGTCTTGATGGGACGCTTGTCTGAAGCCGCCCGCGCGGTCTCGACCTTCTGCATCAGGTGATGGTCGACAAACGGGCCTTTTTTGATGGAACGTGACATCTCTACCCCTTACGCCGTAGCTTTCGCATTGCGGCGACGAACGATCATCCCGCTAGTGCGTTTGTTCTTGCGCGTCTTGTAGCCTTTGCACATGACGCCCCAGGGACTGACCGGCGCCTGCGCAGCGGCAGTGCGGCCCTCGCCACCGCCGTGCGGATGGTCGATCGGGTTCATCGCCACACCGCGCACCGTCGGGCGGATGCCGCGCCAGCGAACGCGTCCGGCCTTGCCGATGGACTCCAGCGAATGCTCCTCGTTGCCGACCTCACCGATGGTGGCACGGCAATTGACATGGACCTTGCGGATCTCGCCGGAACGCAGGCGTAGCTGCGCGTATTCACCCTCGCGGGCGAGCAACTGCACTGAAGTGCCTGCCGCGCGGGCCAGCTGCGCGCCCTTGCCGGGAAGCATCTCGACGCAGCAGATGGTCGTTCCGACGGGGATGTTCCGCAGCGGCAGCGCGTTGCCCGGCTTGATCGGGGCTTCCGGACCGGAAACGACCTGCATGCCGGCAACAAGGCCGCGGGTGGCAATCACGTAGCGCCGCTCGCCGTCCGCGTAGCACAGCAGCGCAAGGTGGGCGCTGCGGTTCGGATCGTATTCGATGCGCTCGACCTTGGCCGGAATCGCATCCTTCGCGCGCTTGAAATCGACAGTCCGGTAATGCTGCTTGTGGCCGCCGCCCTTGTGGCGCATGGTGATGCGGCCGTGGACATTGCGGCCGGCTTTCTTCGACTGGCTCTCGACCAGCCCCGCCACCGGCTTTCCCTTGTGCAGGCCGGGGGTTACCACCTTGACCAGGCCGCGACGGCCCGGAGAAGTCGGTTTGACTTTGATCAGCATTACTTCACCCCCCCTTCAGCAAAGGTGATTTCCTGGCCCGGCTTGATCGAAACGTAGGCCTTCTTCCAGTCGCTGCGGCGACCAATGAAACGGCCGAAGCGCTTTTCCTTGCCGCGGACGTTGACGATGCGGACGCTCAGGATTTCGAGTTTCTCGTCCTTCTTGCCGAACATTTCCTGCACGGCAGCCTTGATCTCCGGCTTGGTTGCATTGCCTGCCACCCGGAAAACAACCTGGTTGTTTTTCTCGCCAACATGGGTGCTTTTCTCCGAAATCACCGGAGCCAGCAACACCTGGGCCAGACGTTCAGTACTGAATGCGCTCATGCCAGCAGCTCCTCAATCTTGCCAACCGCGCCCTTGGTGATCAGCACCTTGCCGTGGCGGATCAGGCTGACCGGATCGGCGTGGCCGACCTCGACCACCATCACGTTCGGCAGGTTGCGCGACGACAGCCGCAGGTTTTCATCAAGGCTGTCGGTAATGATCAGCACGCTGTCCATGCCCATGCCCTGCAGTTTCTGGGCAAGCAGCTTGGTCTTGGGAGCGTCAACGGTGAATTTCTCGACCACAGCAAGACGGTCCTCACGGGCCAGCTGAGACAGGATCGACAGCATGCCGGCGCGATACATCTTACGGTTGAGCTTGTGCGAATAGTTCTCGTCGGGCGAGTTCGGGAAAATGCGGCCGCCTCCGCGCCACAGCGGGCTCGAAGTCATGCCGGCACGCGCACGGCCGGTGCCCTTCTGGCGCCACGGCTTCTTGGTCGAATGCTTGACCTCGCCGCGATCCTTCTGCGCCCGGGTGGCCAGTCGCGCATTCGCGAGATAGGCCGTGACCACCTGGTGCACAAGCGCCTCATTGTATTCACGGCCGAAAGCCGCGTCCGAAGCCGCCAGCTTGGCGGTCGGCTTACCCTGTTCGTTGATTACGTTGAGTTCCATGCTCACCGCCCTTACTTCGCCGCGGCGGCTTTGCCGCCCTGTTTGACCGCTGCAACACGGCGCGCCCGGATCGCCGGACGCACCATGACGTCACCGCCGCGAGAACCCGGAATGGCACCGCGGATCAGCAGCAGGTTGCGTTCGGCATCGATGCGGACGATCTCCAGCGACTGCTCCGTGCGGCGCACCGCGCCCATGTGGCCGGCCATGCGCTTGCCGGGAAACACGCGACCCGGATCCTGCGCCATGCCGATCGAGCCGGGTTTGTTGTGCGAAACCGAGTTGCCGTGGCTGGCACGGTTCGACGAGAAATTGTGACGCTTGATGACGCCGGCAAAACCCTTGCCCTGGGACACGCCCGTGACGTCAACGTACTGCCCGACCTCGAAAATCGTGGCCGCGATCGCAGCGCCGACTTTCATGTCGGCCAGCACCTCGGGGGCCACCGGGAATTCGCGCAACACGCGACCCGCCTCGACGGCGGCCTTGGCGAAATGTCCGGCTGCAGGCTTGCGCACACGCGAGGTGCGGCGCTTGCCGAACGCCACCTGCACGGCGGCATAACCATCGGTTTCGGGGGTTTTGATTTGCGAGACGCGGTTGTTCGACGCATCGACAACGGTCACCGGAATGGTGTCTCCGTCGTCGGTGAAGATCCGCGTCATGCCGACTTTGCGGCCGACCAGTCCTAACTTCATGTTTTAATTACCTTTTTTAAAAAGGCGCCGACTGCAATTGGCCGGCACTTCTATATTGAACAACATGGGCGCAATCGCGCCCGGCACTGCGATTACAACTTGATTTCTACGTCCACACCCGCCGGCAGATCGAGCTTCATCAACGCGTCAACCGTCTTGTCGGTCGGATCAATGATGTCCATCAGCCGCAGGTGGCTGCGAATTTCCAGCTGCTCGCGCGACGTCTTGTTGACATGCGGCGAACGCAGGATGTCAAACCGCTGTTTGCGCGTCGGCAGCGGAATCGGGCCTTTGACCACTGCACCGGTGCGCTTCGCGGTATCCACGATTTCGAGCGCCGACTGGTCGATCAACCTGTAGTCGAACGCCTTGAGCCTGATACGAATCTTCTGGTTTTTGAGGGCGGCCATGTTGTTTACTCGATGATCTTTGCGACGACGCCGGCGCCGACGGTGCGGCCGCCTTCGCGAATCGCGAAACGCAGCCCCTCTTCC
>Ga0256335_1000123_pt1 | contig 9809 bp, 9 predicted proteins | sample AtltaT_29_FD_189999 | JGI IMG/M metagenome (GOLD analysis project Ga0256335, IMG submission 189999) | Metatranscriptome of freshwater microbial communities from Altamaha River, Georgia, United States - Atl_Miss_RepB_8h (Metagenome... | ecosystem: Environmental > Aquatic > Freshwater > River...
CGCTGTTTGGCAGCGTCAACTATCTGGCCGAGAAGCGGAGTCTCGATGCCTGCGTCGAGCGTCAACGCGCGCTCGCGGCCAACATAGCCAATCTCGAGACCCCCGGGTTTCGCCGATTGGACGTGCCTGCGCAATTCCGCGCCCAACTGTCGGAGGCGGTCCGTCGCCAAGACGGATCCACCCTGGGCCAACTGCGGCCCTCCGCGGCCGTCGACACCACGGCTCCGGCCCGCACTCCGGATGGCAACTCGGTGAACCTCACCGATGAGTTGATCGCCATGCAGGACAACGGCCTCGAGCACAGCCTCCATGTCCAGATGATCAGTGGTCGGATGTCGCGTTTGCGCGCCGCCATCAGCGGGAGGGTCGCTTGAACCTCATCCCCGGAGCCCACAGCGCCTCGCAGGGATTGCGGGCCGAGCAGGTGCGTCTGGAAGTCATCAGCCAGAACATCGCCAATGCGCGGACCACCAAGACCGCCGAGGGCGGCCCCTATCAGCGCCAGGCGGTCCGATTCAAAGCCGCTCTGGGAGACGCCATGGCGGCCCAGGGTGGCGCCGCCAAGAACCCACCCACCTTGGAGATCGTCCGCGATCCCAGGGCGGCGGTGCGGGTCTATCAGCCGGGACACCCGGATGCCGACAAGGAGGGTTTCGTCGCTTATCCCGCCATCAACGTGCACGAGGAGATGGCCGACCTGATTTCCGCCAACCGCTCCTACGAGGCCAACATCGCGGTCATGCGCAACGGCCGGGCGCTGGCCCAACAGGCCCTTTCGATCGGTAAGCGCTGAAGGCTGATTCAGGAACGAACCCATGACACCGATCACTCCCAGCTTCTCCGACAATCTGGCCGCCGCCTGGGCTCGTCCGGCCATGGCCAAGACAGCCGGCCCCTCGACCGGGTCCGTGGCCGAATCAGGGGCGGCCGCACCGGGATCGCGGTTCGGCGATGTGCTCTCCGAGATGATCCAGAAGACCGACGCGAGCCAGAAGACGTCGGCCGCGACCACCGGCGCGCTGTTGTCCGGGCAGAACGTCCCGTTGCACCAGGTGATGATCGCCTCCGAGGAGGCCAGCGTTTCGTTCCAGCTCATGTTGGAGGTCCGCAACAAGCTGCTCGATGGCTACCAGGAACTGATGCGCATGCAGGTCTGATCCCGCCCGACCCCTGCCCATCCCTGATCCACAGCCCCCCCGTTTTCATCCATGGAAGTCGTCCAAAACCTGATCAAACAGTTGCGGGAGATCCTCTCCAAACTGAGCGTCGCCCAGCAGGTGCTCTTCGGGCTGGCCGGGGCGGGCATCGTGATCGCCGGCATCGCCGTCGCCCTGTTGGGCGGCCGCACCGACTGGCGTCTGCTCTATGGCCGTCTCGATGCCGCCGAGGTCGGACGCATCGTCAGCGTGCTCGAAACCCAGAAGATCCCCCACCGCATCGTCTCCGGAGGCACCGCGATCCAGGTCTCGGCCGAGCAGGTCCATGCGGTGCGGGCCCAATTGGCGGCCAAGGGCATGCCCAAGGCCGACGGCACGGGCTTCGAGATCTTCGACAAGCCCGCCTTCGGCATGTCGGACTTCGTTCAGAGGGCCAATTACGTGCGAGCGCTGCAGGGTGAGTTGGCCCGCACGTTGCAGCAGATCGACGGGGTCGAAAGCGCCCGCGTGATGATCGTGCTGCCGGAGAACCGCCTGGTGATCGATGCCCAGCGCAAAGCCACCGCCTCGGTGTTCCTCAATGTCCGCATGGCGGGCCTGCTGACCCAGGAAGCGGTCAGCGCGATCCGATTCCTGGTGTCCAATTCGGTGGAGGGCCTGCAGGCGCGCGATGTCACGGTCGTCGACAATTACGGTGCGGTGCTCTCGGAACCCTCCGACGAGGGCAACGGGGCCTCCGCCGTCGGCGGCCAATTGCAGCAGCGCAAGAACATCGAGCGCTACCTGACCGAGAAACTGCGCTCCATGTTCGAGACCATCCTCGGCCCCGGACAAGCCGTGGTGCGTGTCTCGGCCGAGATCTCCTTCGACGCCGTGACCCGGACCTCCGAGTACTACGATCCGGCGGGATCCGTTCCGAAGAATCAGAAACGGACCCAGGAGATCACCGATTCGGTCAACCCGATCGCCGGTGGCGTGGCCGGAGTGGCGGCCAACACGGGCACGAATCTCAATGCGGCGGGCTCCCAAGGCTCCCGCTTGCAGAAGCTCGATCAGACCGACGACTTCTACGTGAGCCGGTCCCAGACCAACGTGGTGGCCGGCATCGGCGGCCTGCGCAAGGTCAGCGCCGCGGTGTTCGTCAACCAGCGGTATGAGGGCAAGGGCGCCGACCGCAAGGCCGTGCCCCGCACTCAGGGTGACATCGACAAACTCAAGCGGGCCGCGGAGCGGGCGCTCGGACTCACCAAGGGGGATGAGGCCCTGGGCGATGTGGCTGTCGAAGAACTGCCCTTCAACGAAGAACCGAAGATCGAGGAGAACGCCCGAATGGATCGGGAGGCTCTCTGGTTCAAGGGGATGGAGGCCGCTCGCATCGGCGGGATGCTGCTGGGCAGCTTCCTGATCCTCTTCCTGCTCTGGCGCATGCTGCGTCGCGGCTCCGAGGAGATGATCGCCGCCGGGATTCCGGTGGGCCAGCTCATGGCCGGGCAGCAGATGATCCTCGCCAACGGCGTGATGGTGGCCGCCCCGGGGGTGGGCGCTGTGCCCGGAGCGACAGGCGCGGCAGGAGCCACGGCCGCGGGAGCGCCCAAGGCCGATGGCGAAGGAGCCGAGGACGACGAGGACAGCGAGGCGGCCCAGGAACAGAAGAAGAAGATGAAGATGGACTTCGGCCTCAGCAAACAGAGGCCAGAACGGGTCACCCTCGAGGTGCTCAAGGACCTGATCCGCGACAACCCGCAGAAGATGACCCAGGCCGCCCGTGCCTGGCTCACGGCCAAGCCTGAGGAGGACGGCGAATGACCGGAATGGAGACAGCCGCCCGCGACATGCTCCGCGGCAAGACCGTTCCCACGGGGCCGGTCCGCCTCACGCCCTCCCAGAAGATGGCCGCACTCCTGGTGCTGCTGGGCGAGGAGAGCGCCAGCATCCTGCTCAAGAGTCTCGATGACAACGAACGCGAATTGGTGTCGTCGGAGATGGTCAACCTGCCTCTGATGACCGTCGAGCAGCAGACCTCGGTCCTCAAGGAATTCACCGAAATGGCCATCCAGGCCAACTCCGGGGTCAGCGGTTCGGTCGAGTACACCCGCATGGTTCTGGAGAAGTCGGTCGGCCTGTTCAAGGCGGCCGAGGTGATCGGTCGCGTGGGCACCCGTCGGACCTCGGTGGCGGCGATGCAACAGATCATCGATCTGGATGCCACCTCCATCTGCAATCTGCTCAAGGAGGAACAACCGCAGACCATCGCGCTGGTGGTCAGCTACCTCACCGCCCAGAAGGGTTCCGAGGTGCTCAAGAGCCTGCCCGAAAGCCTTCAGGAACAGGTCATCGAGCGGCTGGCCACCCTGGCTTCGACGCCCATCGAAGTCGTCGAGACCGTCGGCGAAGTCCTGTCCAAGAAGATCGGTCGCAAGGTGACCAAGGCGCTCAACCAGACCGGCGGCATCAAGGCCGCGGCGGCGACCCTGAACGCCATGGACAAGTCGATCCGCCTCGGAATCCTCAACAAACTGGATGAACGGGTCCCGGATCTGGTGCGGTCCATCCGCATGAAGATGTTCACCTTCGACGACCTGGCCACGCTGGACGTCAAGTCGCTCCAGAAGATCCTGAGGGAAGTCGAGGCTTCGCGCCTGGCCATCGCATTGAGCGCCGCCAACGAGAACCTGCGACAAACCCTGCTCGGAGCCCTGTCCAAACGGGCCGCCGAAACCGTCAACGACGAGATCTCCAATCTCGGAAAAACCAGCCTCCGCGAGATCGAGCAGGCCCAGGAAGGCATCGTGGATGTCGTCCGGAAGCTCGAAAGCGACGGCGAGATTTCCCTCGACTCCGCCTGATCCATCCCATGACCCAAACATTGCTCCAAAAACCCTCGACCCTCCGCGACATCCGCCTGTCGGTGCTCGGATTCCATCGCGAGGAACGGCTCGCCCCTCCGGTCGACCAGGAGGCGCAGCGTCGCAAGATCGAACACGAGGCCTACCGTCGCGGGGTCGCGGCGGCCACGGAGGCCTGCGAAGAGCGCGTACGCGCCCTGCGCGAGGAACTCGAGGCCCGGCATCGCGAAGAGGTCGGGGTCTTCCTCGAGCAGCTCTCCCAGAAGATGTCCTCCCAGCTCGCCGAGCGGATGGAGGTCCTCGAGAAGGCCCTGCTCCAACTGACCGTCGAGGCCGTGGCCAAGATCGTCGGGAGCCTGCCCATCACTGTCGACGTCATCGAGGCGAGCCTCCGCGAGACCCTGGGAGCCGCCGCCGGTGTCCCCGTGCTCCGGGTGATGCTCAATCCCGAAGATCTCAAGATGTTGGAGAACGCCTCGTACAGCGAGATCCGATCCCAGTGCGCCGCCCGCGGAATCCAGATGACGCCCGATCCTGCGGTCGACCGAGGTGGGTGTCTGGTGGAGACCTCGTCCGGCTTTGTCGATGGATTGAGATCTTCCCGGATCTCCAGCTTCAGCAGCGCCCTTGAGGGGGCCTGATGTTCCAACTGGTCCCAGACAATCCGACGGGCCTGCGCTTCGTCCAACAGGCCCAGCAGCGCCTGCGCGAAGCCCGCCTGACCACCCCGGTCGGTTCGGTGGTGCGGGTGGCCGGACTGACGATCGAGTCGCTCGGGCCCAAGGCGGCCCTGGGCGACGTGTGCCACATCCGATGCGCCAGCGGGCGCGAGATCAGCGTCGAGGTGGTGGGCTTCCACAACCAGAACCTCATCCTGATGCCGCTCGACACCCTCGATGGGCTGTGTCCCGGCGACGAAGTCCGGGCCGCGCCTCAGCGCCGGCGGGTCCCCCTGGCTTCGGGTCTTGCCGGCCGCGTGATCGATGCGCTGGGGCGCCCGATGGACGGAGGCCCTGCGCCGCAGTGGATCACTCCCACCGGGGACGGGGCTGTGCCGAACCCGCTGTCCCGGGCCCGCATCCAACAGCCTCTGATCACCGGAATCCGGGCCATCGACAGCTTCACGCCCCTGGGCAAGGGCCAGCGCGTGGGCATCTTCGCCGGCAGCGGTGTCGGCAAGTCCACCCTGTTGGGGATGATCGCGCGTCGTTCGGATGCCGACATCAACGTCGTGGCGCTCATCGGCGAACGCGGTCGTGAGGTGCGTGAGTTTCTGGAAAATGACCTGAGCGAAGAAGGGCGCGCCCGGTCCATCGTCATCGTCGCCACCGCCGACCAGCCCGCGCTGCTGCGGGTGAAGGCCGCCTCCTTGGCCCTCCAGATCTCCGAACAGCTGCGCGATGAGGGGCGCAAGGTGTTGCTGATGATGGATTCGGTGACCCGCTTCGCGATGGCCCAGCGGGAGATCGGACTCGCCGTCGGCGAGCCTCCGACGGCGCGAGGCTACACGCCTTCGGTGTTCGCCGCCTTGCCCCGCCTGCTCGAGCGGGCCGGCAACTCGGACAAGGGATCGATCACCGGCATCTTCACCGTGCTCGTGGAGGGGGATGATCTGACCGAACCCATCGCCGATGCCACCCGCTCCATCCTCGACGGCCACATCGTGCTGACCCGCGAGTTGGCCGATCGCAATCATTGGCCCGCCATCGAGGTGCTGGGAAGCATCAGCCGCTTGAACCGGGATCTGCTCGGCCCGGACCAGATCGTTCTCCAGGGCGAGGCCCGCGAATTGTTGGCCTTGCACCGGCAGAACCGCGACCTCATCGGCGTGGGGGCCTATGTGGCCGGATCGAACCCCCGATTGGATCGGGCCATCGCGACCTTGCCTCACCTCGAGGCGTTCCTGCGTCAATCGCAGACCGAATCTCCGGCGGCCGCTCCGCTCTGGGAGTTGCTGGCACAGGCGTTGCGCCAAGGGATGACACCTCCGGCAGCACCACCGGGAGACCGCTCCAGACCTCTTGGCGTGTTTCGTGCTGCGACTGCCCGTTGAGGTATGGGCCGATTCCGTTTCAGCTTGGAAACACTGCTCCAGATCCGCGCGTCCCAGGAGACGGCCGCGGCTCAGGGTCTTGCCCAGGCCAATCAGGAGCAGGACCGCCTCCAACGCGATCTGGACCAGATCCTCGCCGACGGACGAGCGCTCAACGATTCGCTCGCCGAAGGCGGTGTGGCCGCCTCGATCTCGATCGCCTTGAGACCCGGTCTCCGCCTCAACGCGGAACGGGCCCGCAACGCCCTGGCCCATCACCGGCCTCTCGTCCAGCAACGCTTGGCCGAATGGCAGCAGGCCAAGCTTCGATTGAGTCTGCTCGAGAAGCTCCGCGAGGCCCGTCTGAAGGATTTCAAGCGATCAGAACAACTGGCCGAGGAACGCTGGCTCGATGAGCGGGTGGTCCAAGGTTTCTGAACTCCCATGCGCACTCTTCTTCTGGCTCTGCTGATCGTCCTGCTGGGCATCGGCACCTCGGTGGCCACGTTCCTCTGGGGCGGCAAGGTCGCCCGCGCCCGCATCCAGAACGCGATGACCCAGATCCTCGAGGCCTCTCAGGCCGCGAAAGCGATCAAATCGCCGGAACAGGATATCCTGCAGGATCCACCGGATGTCCAACCGGCGGGCAATGAGCGTCAGACCGAACTGAGTCTGGCCGCCTTGGAGGCGATGCGGGAGACCGCCGAACCGGGGTCGCTGCGGTTCGACAATCCCGATGTGGTGAATCTGCTCAATCAATTGCGCAGTCGGCAGGAGTACCAGGACAGCCGGGAAAAACGCCTCAAGGAGCTGGAAGAGCGGATCCGCCTCGAGATGCAGAATCTCAACATGGCCACCCAGTGGATTTCCCAAGCCCGCATCGCCCAGGACACCCTGCTGACCAACCGGATCACCTACCTGCGGGTCGAGGAACAGCGAAGCCTGCTCGAGCACGGACGGAGACTGACCTCGCTTCAGCCCGCACAGGCCGTGGCGATCTTGACCAATTACACTCCGGACGAGATCGCGCGGACCCTGAGCGTGATCAACTCGACCAATGCGGCCTCGCTCCTGGGCGCCCTGGTGGGCACGGGGGACTCCGGGGTGCGGCTGGCCGCGGACATCTCCAAGCGGATGATGCACATCTCCCTCCGCTCACCCGATGGGACCAATGCCGCATCCGTCACCCCTGCTCCATGACGTCCCCCGATTTGAAGGCGCTGGACTCGGGTCCTCGCGCCGCCTTGTCCGTTTCCTGGAACGCGGACTCGGTCGGTTCCGCGGATGGATCGGCCGGCTCGGTCGAATTCCGGCAACACCTCACCACCGCGCAGTCGAGGACCGGGGATTCCTGTTCATCGGACGAGGCCGAAGAGCCTGTTTCCGTCTCGGTCGCGCAACCTGGGCTGCCCGCAGTCACCCCGCACAAGGCCGCAGTCAGCCCCGTCGACGGGAGTCCGGCAAAACCACTGGTGCGCCCTGTTCGAAAACCCGCTTCGGCCGCCCCGATCCTCAGCACTGCGAAGCTGCGCGAATTCTCGCATTCCGAAATACCCTCGGTCGGAGGGCAACCGGCACCCGAACGTGGCGAGAGGGATGGCTTGTTCGTGATCCCCAAGAGGGCCTCCCGAGAAACGATCGAACAGCCGGAGCCTCGACCCGCCGACACCGGTCGACGCGGAGGTCCGGAGATGGAGGCAGCGAATCGCCTGGGTCACGCACCGGATCAACGCCCCATCGAGTCTTCGACTCGGGCCGACCAACCCGACTACCCGGTCACCGACCTGATTCCCGCGACCGCCAAGAAACAGCAGGCCCGGTCCTCGTCCGCTGGCAGCATGGCTGCGTCGGAACCGGAAGTTCTCGCAACCGAGCGTGTTGGAATGGCACCCGACCGCGGGACACTGGAAGGCCTACCCCGCGGCCGGGGGGCCATCGCGCCTCCCGAGAGTCACCTCGGGCATGAGGCTCAGAGGACTCCGATGACGCCATTCGGAGGCGAACCCTCGAGGCGATCCGCACCCGCGACTCCGCAGGCACCGGGAGCGCAAAGCCCCGCAACCGGATCGGCCCCTGCGACCCAGTCCCAATCGTCTCAGTCCGCCTCGTCTCAATCCCAATCGGCATGGACCGCGACGTGGGAAGGCATGCCGTCGGACCTGCGCGAAGTCGTGGTGCGAAGCGTTCAAGCATCCGTCACCACAACCCCCACGAGTCCGGCGACCACCACTCTCAGGGCCGCCTCGAATGGCGACGCGCTGAGAAGCATGATTCTGCGGCCCGAGGGAGTCGTTCCGCCCTCCTGGCTGTCAACCGATTCGGGCGACGGATCCGTGCCGGAGTCCACACCCGCGGACAAGGTCGGCTGGCCGACCGCAAAGGCCGCCGGGACGGCATCGCCTCCGCGATCGGCAAGCCGAACCGAGGACTCCGCACTTCGTGCGAATCCTGTTTGGAATACCCCTGCCGGAGGAGTCCTGCCGGGACGATCACTCCAAGCGCGGGATACAGGGTTGCCGACGATACAATCGGATCTTCGCCGCCCCCCCTCCCCGGCGATCGTGGTGCCTCAGTCGGCAGGGATTCCCATGGAGACGACCCTGCTCGGAACAATCCAGGTTGCTTCCGTCACCCCGCTTTCCGAAACCCGCGGTCCGGACTCCACGACAAATCCGATGACACCGGATTCGTTGCCTTCAATGACCACGGCACGGGGGGCATCAGAGTCTGACGCACTGGAGGCTGCGGAGCGTTTCGAAGACCCGGTGACGCGCCCATCGCCCACCGAGGTGAGCTCCCCCAAGGCGCTCCGGACTGCGGGCCCAGGGCTTTCAGCGAAACCCGATGGACTTCCCCAACGGGGCGCATTCGGTCTCACCGCGGGCCGCGACCAGCGCAGAGACGGCGATCCAGACTCGGCGACTCGCCCGTCGGATCAGGCCCTACCGTTCGACGGCCATGGCCAGGTCGAGAGGGACGGCTCCGAACGGTTTGTTTCCGAAGAAACCCTTCCGGACCGAAGCTTGTCGGCGACGGCCGCCGCGAGGGCGACGACGACGGAGCAGTGGATCGGTTCCCGCCCGCTCCCGTCGGAGCCCCGGGCCTCGGATCGATCCGCGGCCGAAGAAACCACGGTCCGGCATCCCCCAACTGCCGAGGCTCCGAAGTCGGGAACCATCCGGCATATCCACTTGGATACGGCCGAAGCACAAGGCGTTGAACTGCAACTCCAGACGGTGGGCGACCAACTCGTCATCCGCACCCAGGACCTTCTCGGTTCACTCGAAGGTGAGAGCGCCCGATGGAAAGACCTCCAGCAGCGCCTGGAAGCCAGCGGGATCGTCCTCCTGCCGATCGAGTCGCGGATCACCGCAACAGACCTGTCTTCCAACACCCAAACCCCATCGAACCCGGAGCGGCACACGGGTTGCTACGACGGCGCCATGGACACCTCTGGTCGTGATCATTCCGGCTCACGCTCGACGAGTACCCCGCGGCCGTCGCGAGGGCCCGAGGCGGCGGTGTCCGAAGCGGATGTGCCGACTGGCGAATCAGTGCGCCCTGATCGGGCGTCCGAGTCCCGCGGTTGGTGGGCCTGAGTTTCTCTATTCCCATGATCCCCTCCTCGTTCACCACGCCGGCGGCGACCCAGGCCTCGCAAGCCAACACCGCCGCCCAGCGCCCCATGGCCAAGGTGCTGGGGCAGGATGATTTCCTGAAGCTCCTGACCATGCAGATGCAGAATCAGGATCCGATGAATCCGCAGACCAACAC
>Ga0256335_1000156_pt1 | contig 9341 bp, 9 predicted proteins | sample AtltaT_29_FD_189999 | JGI IMG/M metagenome (GOLD analysis project Ga0256335, IMG submission 189999) | Metatranscriptome of freshwater microbial communities from Altamaha River, Georgia, United States - Atl_Miss_RepB_8h (Metagenome... | ecosystem: Environmental > Aquatic > Freshwater > River...
CAGGCGGGGTGCAATCGGTGGCAGTGCCGTACGACGGTGACAAGTCAAGATTCAGGATACGTACGAGCGCTCTCGATTCATTCGGTTTCAGGACTTCGATTCCATTGACGCAGGGAATAGCGGATCTTCTTGAGTTCGTAAGACGCGTAGACGCAACGCGATAGGCACCGCAAGGTGCCACCAACGGGGAGCAAAATGAAGGTTGTTATTTTGGCGGGGGGGCTAGGGACGCGGCTCGCGGAACTAACAAGTGAATTACCAAAGCCGATGGTGGAAATCGGCGGGTATCCGATTCTCTGGCACATCATGAACGTGTATGCCAGCCAGGGGTTTAACGAGTTCATCGTGGCGCTCGGCTACAAAGGGCATGTAATTAAGGAATTCTTCCTCGACTACCACGCTCACCATTCCGACATTACGGTCGATCTCGCGAACGGCGCAGTGACGTTCGAAGAACCACATCGATTGAACTGGAAGGTGACGCTGGTCGATACAGGGGCAGATACGATGACGGGCGGCCGCGTGCGGCGGTTGCGCCGGTATCTTAGCGAGCCTTTCATGCTTACCTACGGAGACGGCGTGGCGGATATCAATCTCGCGCAGCTGCTCCAGAGCCACAGCGCCCAGCGGCGGATGATCACCCTTACTGCCGTTCATCCCACGTCGCGGTATGGCAAGTTGGAAATACACAACGATGACACCGTAACGCGGTTCGTCGAAAAGCCGGAGTTCGGCGGTGACTGGATCAACGGCGGTTTTTTCGTGATTCAACCCGACTTCCTCGAATGGATCGATGACGATCATACAGTGCTAGAGCGGGAACCGCTGGAACGGGCCTGTGCAAAAGGTCAGTTGAACGCCTTCAAACATCAGGGCTTCTGGCATTGCATGGACACTTTGCGCGATCGTAACGAACTAAATCAGCTCTGGGCGTCCGGGAAGGCGGGCTGGAAGATCTGGTGAACGCAGGACGAAGGGAAGGAATGAACAAGGCCGTACTATTCTTGACGTATCGCCGGTTCGAGACGACGGAGCGAGTTTTTAGTGCGATCCGGGATGCAAAGCCGCCGCGGCTGTACTTTGCGAGCAATGCACCCGATCCAACGCGCGCCTCGGACGTGGCGGCAGTCGAGGCTGTACGAAGTCTCGTGAAGCGCATTGATTGGCCTTGTGAAACGCATCGCCTTTTTCGCACGACTCATCTGCCGGTGAGATTATCGATTCCCTCGTCCGTGGACTGGTTCTTCGAGCACGAAGAGCAAGGCATCGTTCTGGAGGATGACTGCGTTCCTGGTCGGGACTTCTTCCGTTTCTGCGACGAGTTGCTGGATCGCTACAAGAACCATGCGGAGGTGTGGACCGTTACGGGAGACAACTTTCAGGAAGGCAATGTCAGAGGCCATGCTTCCTACTATTTCTCCCGCTACAACCACGTTTGGGGCTGGGCGTCGTGGCGCAGAGCGTGGCAGCAGTACGATGTAAATATGTCATTCTGGCCGGAGTGGCGAAAAACGCGTGAGTGGAAGAGGCTCTTCGACGACCGAGTCGAATGGAAGTACTGGACGAATATATTCGACCAGGTTTTCCGCGGTGACATCAACACATGGGATTACCAATGGCTGGCGTGCATGTGGTATAAAGGCGGGGTTACGGTGACGCCAAACGTCAACCTGGTTTCCAACATCGGTTTTGGCCCTGACGCAGCGAACACCAAGTCGGCGACGGTGCTGGACGGAATACCGGTATCACCGCTAGGCCGCGTCACTCATCCATCGGAAGTTACGCGACATATCGACGCGGATCGATTCGTATTCGACCAGCATTTCGGGGGGCAGAATTTGCGCTGGCCGCGATGGGGCGCGAAGAAAATCAAAGGATTGCTCCAGCGCATTCGACGCACGGTTGCCAGTTCATTACCTGTGGAAGGCGGACGTGGTCGCTGATTGCGGTGAACGGTCGATGGACGAACCAAAGACCATTGCAGTGGACTTAACGCCGCTTTCCCCGGGCGGGGCAAACGGGGGGGCGAAGGTCGTCGTGCTCGAGTTGCTGCACCAGCTCAGTGGTCTTGTGCCCCGCGGTCAATTCATACTGCTTACGCAGGCAGCATCGCACGAAGAATTGGCGTCGCTCGAACGGTCCAATATGCGCCGCGTGCTTACCGTTCATCGCCGGAGCAAGGCACCTTCCCGATCGGGCGTACGAGCTCTTGCGTCGCGGTTGCTTGTCCATTTGCCTCGCAAGTACGAAAGCCGACTGAGGCGTCGTTACCGCGACGCAAAAACGATATTGACGAGCCGCGCGCGGGGCGCATTGCTGCACGGAATGGGCGTCGATCTGCTTTTTTGCCCCTTTACAGTGCCGACTTATTGCGAACCCGGAATTCTGACGATATGCACGATCCACGATCTCCAGCATAAGGCCTATCCAGAATTTTTTTCCGCCGATGAAATAGAGCAGCGCGAGGAAATTTTTTTCGAAGTGTGTCGCAAAGCAACGGCCATAGCGACCGTATCGGAATTCTCACGAGCAGCTGTGCTTGCGCATGGCGGTCGCGGTCTTCCGCTCGTACGCACCATTCATCATCGATTGGCCCATAGGATGTCCTCTCAATCGCGCGATGGTCGCGCGTTGCAGCACCTTGGGCTAACCCAGCGACGATACTTGCTGTATCCGGCGAATTTCTGGAAGCACAAGAATCACGAGGCGCTGCTCGGCGCCTTTCGCGTGGCGTGCCATGAAAAGCTGGACGCGGACATCAAGCTGGTTTGCACGGGCGCGCCGGGGCCGCGCCTGGAGTGGCTGAAGGGCTTTGTTCGTAGCATGAATCTGGCCGAGCGCGTGGTCTTTCCCGGCTATGTCGACATAGCTGATTTGGGGACTCTCATTAGCAATTGCGCCGGCGTCGTCTTCCCTTCTCTTTACGAAGGATTCGGACTACCCGTTCTGGAAGCGATGGCGGCCGGCGTCCCGGTGGCGTGTAGCAACAACACGTCCCTGCCGGAGATCGCAGGTGAGGCTGCCTTGTTCTTCGATCCTTCATCGCAAAGGGAAATTGCGAACGTCATGATGCGACTAGTGGCAGACGAGGCGCAGCGCGCGCGGCTCATTCAAGCGGGCCGAGCCAGAGTCAGCGAGTTCTCCGACACGCAGCGGATGGCGAAGGAATATTGGCAACTCTTCCAGGACGCCTGGGCGACAGCAAAACGGGAGGAATCGCCGACGACCGGCGACGATAAACGAATCGCGCAAGTAGGTCCGCGTTGAGGCGGGTTAAGCGATGACACATCGTCACCCGGCGCCGTTCAGGTGTCAGAGGGCGGGAGTAACGGTAGCAACATGGATATAAGCAGCTTCGACTTCGGGCTATACGGTTTGTGCCTAGCCGTATCGGCTCTTGCCATTTTTTTGTTGTGCAGGAAGGCTGTCTTCCACGTGTTCGACCCGTGGATCTTCATCTTCATAAACCAGACGTTCACCATCACTTACGCCGCATATGCGTACTTGCAGGGTGACCTGCGGCCGAGTTATTTTCTTTATATCTCATTTTCACTTTTAGCGTTTTTCGTTGGTCTTAATCTCTTTGCAAAATGGAATCGTTCGCCGAGAGAGGTATTTGTCATATTCACGCCCAGAGCGCTATCCGCGGCTATTATCTTCGTCGTGATTTATCAAGGGCTTTTCGATCTGATTTTTATATTGAATAGAGGCTTGCCGATTCTTTACGAGGGCGGCCCAACGCCGACGATGTATGCCGGAGGCTTTGGGATAGTAAAGTTCGTGCATGCTGGAGTCGCCATGCTTCTGCCGATCCTGTCGTGGAAGCCCTCTATCTGTACCGTAAGAAAAAACTGTTTTTCATCGGAATGGCCGCTGTCGCGTATCCAGCGCTGCTGATGGAGCAAGGAAAAACCGGCCTGATAGGTCTTTTGTTTGCTTATGTGGCCTTCATCTACTACTACAACCAAATTCTGGGCGGTAAGTTAAAAGTTCCTACGAAGCTCCTGCTCTGGCTTGCGGCGATCGGAGCTCTCTATATCCCTTACAGATTCTATGTCGTAGTGTCAGGAACTAATTACGAGGCGACGGTTCTTCTCGCTATCGTGAAAAGATTCATCAATACGGCTGATGCGATTTACATGTACTTCGTGCTCGAGGCGAACCGGAGCTTTAGGGAGCCTTTGAACATATTGTCCTATTACACCTCCCTTCTGTCGCCCTATGTCGGCTACAAGGATGATATCGCGCAGAAGTTTGCGCTGCTTCTCCACGCCTACGCTTTCGGCGATGGCGACGTGGGCTACGGTGCATCGCCTTCCATGCAAGTCATAGGGTTCGCCGCATTCAACTACTACGGCGTCATCTATTGTTTTGTCGTCGGCCTACTGCTGTCTATCGTGAAGTTCACAAACGTGTTCAAGAGCAACCTGCTAGTCTTTCTGGTTGTGTACGGGACAGTGAGCGGATTTACTTCTGACGCAGCGCAAAGTCTGTACTATCTATCGAATTTGATGTTCTTGATTCCGCCTATTGCGTGTGCTTTCCTAGTGGCGGACATCGGGGGTGTGCGGTCGGTGTTCCACTTCAAGAAGATACGTAATGGGCCGAGAGGCCCTTCACTCCGGCCTGCGCCGAGCGATAGCGGCAAGCCAGCCATCCGGCCGGCTTAGGTCATCGAGATTCATGCTGATAGAGGCACATTTTGAGGCCGGTCATAATTGCCGGCTTTGCGGCGGCACTGTCTTAGAGCAGTTCCAGCTAGACATTCTGAAGAAGCATCGGTGTTCTTACTACAAGTGCGCTGCGTGTAATTCATTGCAGACACAGGCGCCTCATTGGCTCGACGAGGCGTACGAGTCGAGTCTGTCGAGATATGACACGGGTGCCGCACAGAGGAACTTGATGAATCTCGCCGTAAGCTTCTTGGTTGCGAGACTTCTCAGTTTGCGCCACGTCATAGACTACGGCGGCGGAGACGGCCTCCTTTGCCGTCTGCTTCGTGACTACGGCATAAACTGCTATACGGAAGACAAATATGCCAGCCCCATTTATGCGCTGGCTTTTACAAAGCCCGATTTCTCCCAGCCGGACATGGTGCTCGCCTTCGAAGTGGTAGAGCACTTCGTCAATCCCGCCACGGATTTAGACGCCCTGTTCGGGCACCGACCGGCAGTATTGCTCATTTCAACGTGTCCCTATTCGGATGAGACCAAGAACTGGTGGTATCTCGCTCCGGAGTCTGGGCAGCACGTGTTCTTTTACAGCGTTAAGGCACTAGGGCGAATTGCCGAGAGGTATGGTTATACACTCATAAATCGGAACACCTATTTTCTCTTCGTTAGGAACCGCGCAGTTCCGAAATGGAAAATGGGCTTGATGAGGGCCGCACTGCGAGGCCGAGTTATTCGGTTCGTCAAAGTACTATTATCCCTTATGTCAGCGCAGGGCTTCTTAGCTGATTTCGACGAATTACGAAAACGCGCGCGCTAAGTGCTTTGCAAGCCAAGCAGCGAGGCGACCCGATAATGTTCCTCGCATGCCGTGTATCCCACGTGCAACGACAGGATGGCCGATGACCGTATTTGCTGAAGTGCTGGCGCATATCGCGACCAAGTACGCCCCTATTCAGGACGAATTGCGAGAACTGGACGGTTTGCAGACGTCGTGGGCGGAGATGCACTGCTGGAGATTCGCCCGAGCAGTTGACCTCACCGCGCGATACGCTCCAGACCGTGATTTGGTCATGGATATCGGACCGTTCCCGGGAACAATCTTGCGGCTGTGCCAGGAGGTATTGGGCGACAAACGGCTTGTGGGTGTTGGCCTGCACTTCCACCAGGAGTTTCGCACTGCGATGACCGGCATTGAACTGATGGACTGCAATATCGACCCTGCAGTTGCATTTACTGAAGAGGAACGGCAAACACCGTCTCGTATTGCCCTCCCAGACAACTCTGTGTCGGTGATTTTCTTCACTGAAATCATTGAGCACTTGTACAACCTTCAAAACGTTCTGTCCGAGATGCACCGAGTGTTAAAGCCCGGCGGGGTCGTGTATTGCAGCACCAATAATGCAGCGCATCTTGCCGGTCTTTTACGTCTGCTAAGTGGCCAAAATAATCTCGATACGGATTTGGAGCAGACATCGCTACTAAAAGCATCGCAATGGCGAGGCCACGTGCGGTTTTACTCGCTGTCGGAATTGCGTGTGCTATTTGAGCGCTTCGGATTTACAGTTCGAGAGGCGCATTACATCGAGCCTATATTCATGTACCGGAAATCATATAGGGGCCTAGGGTACCGTTTGTTCAAGGCTGCCCTGTATCATTTCGGCGGTCGCTTCAGATCTCATGTTGAGATCGTCGCAACAAAGTAGCCATGAATTTACCCGCAGCGTGGAACTCAACCCGGGAATAGCTTCATGTGGCAGGCCCCTTGGTTCTTTTGGAAGGAAGAAATCATGTGCTACTCGTGGAGTAGCGGTGCATGAAGCCCAGTCCACGCAAAATCGTTCGACCCCCGTCATGAATCGCCAGCCGAAGGTATGCGTCGTCATACCGACGCACAACCGGGTGATGTCGTTAACGGAATGCCTGCAATCAGTGTACGCGTCGGATTATCGGAATCTAGAGGTTTGCGTAGTCGATGACGGATCGACGGACGGTACGTCGACTGTCGTTGCGGACAGATTTCCATCGGTTCGGCTGCTGAATGGGGATGGCAATCTTTGGTGGTCGGCCTCCATGAACCTCGGCATCCGAGCGAGCCTTGATCGTGGTGCGGATTACATACTTCCGCTGAATGACGACGTGAAGGTAGAAGCGGGTGCGGTCGCTTCGTTGGTGGAATGCGCAAGCGTGAACGCTTTCGCAATTGTCGGCTCCCTGATTTTCGACTTGCATGGATCGTCGGTTTGGTGTGCAGGAGGTCGGTTAACGTGGCCCTGGCCCGGTGAAACAATGATCAGCTGCCGAGAACGACCCATGCAGTCTTTTCAGGGCGTGTGGGAGGTCGATTGGACTCCCGGGATGGGTACGCTAATTCCCAGACATTTTCTCCTCACCTACGGCGTGTACGACGAGAAGCGGATGCCTCAATATCTGGCCGATGCAGATTTGACCTTGAGGGCCAGAAAGACGGAGTACCGCGTTCTCGTTACGTCTTGCAGTGTTCTCTTCAATCGTGTGGAGAGCACCGGCGGAATAGCGATCGGCAGGAGCAGAATAAGGTTGAACGAGGCGATAGAGATCTTTACGAGCAAGCGATCGCCGGACTACCTGAAGGCGCGCCTTACGTTTCTATTCCGGCATTGTCCAAAGCGATGGCTGGTGCTGGCAATCCTCATTCGGTATACGCGTCTCATGATTTTTGCGTTGCGGCGATTGAGCTGGATATAGGTGCCAAGGCCGCATGACTGTATGTCTCGATGTTCGGCCGCTCCAAACCGCTTCCCGCTACGCGGGAATAGGTACCTATTGCTACAACTTGAGCATATCTCTGTTGCAACTCTATCCGGAGGAGCGCTTCACCTATCTGACCCTGTCGAATTACGACTGGCCGTATCGCGAGCTCTCGTCTGGCAATATTGAATTCAAGCGGGTTTTCAGGCCGCACAAGCCCGAGCGCTCACATGCAGTGATCGACTTAGCACTGCTTAGGAATGTCGAACTGCGCGGAGTTGACGTGCTGCATATGCTGCAGCCGTCGACTTACATCGCGAAAAACTGCGTGAACATCGTCACGCTGCACGATCTCATACCATTGAAGTTTCCGGAACTGTATCTGAGAGCGCTTGACGTTCGAAAAATGTATGAGGCGAGGTTGAGAAAACTGCGCCAGTGCGACAGAGTGATCTGCGTGTCGGCTTCGGTGAAAGAAGACGCTTGTGCGCTGCTAGGGCTCGACGAGTCGAAAGTCGCGGTAATACCCGAAGCAGTGGACGCCGGCGCATTTCAGGGAAGTGGTCGTGATGAGCGGGAGTGGCCGGGGAAATGGAAGGTCGAGAAGAAGTATGTGCTCAACGTCGGAGGCATGGACCATAGAAAGAACGTGCTTGCTGCCGTGCGCGCGTTCATTCGATGTGCGGAGTTGCATCGCGACTTCCAGATGGTCATAGTCGGACGAAAAGAGGCGGCCTACCCCGCGATCGCGGCGGAAATCGCCCGAGCGGGAAAGGAGGCACTGTTTCTCTTTCCCGGCGTCCTCCAACGCCAGGAACTCGTGGGGGTCTACAAGAATGCCGAAATCTTCATTTATCCGAGCTTGTACGAAGGATTTGGCCTGCCTCCGTTGGAAGCGATGGCGGCGGGCGTGCCGTCCATCGTTTCAAACAGATCTTCGCTGCCGGAAGTCGTCGGATCCGCTGCCATGCAAATCGACCCAGAGGATGAGGACGCGATGGTCGAGGCGCTGTCGCGACTCGCAGCGGACTCGGCGCTGCGCGATAAGCTGCGAGAAGCGGGTCACGCTCAGGTTGCGAAATTTTCCTGGGATCGAACGGCCGCCATGACGTACGACGTATACAAGAGCGTGATGTAGTCAGGATGCGAGCGCGGAAGAAATTGCGCATAGCGATCGATGCGAGGCCGGCCCTTTGGCAGCGAACGGGCATTGGCACGGTTTGCTTCAACGTCATAAAAAGAATAGAGGCCATCGATCCAGACAACGAGTACTTCTACTATTTCGATTCCGACCCGGCGCCGCTCCAGGAAATTGCTCGGCTCAGCAATTGCCGCTACGGATCGATATCGACCAAGCTTCTTTGGGCTAATTATTTCGTGCCAAGACAAGCTCGCCGGGATGGCATCGACTTATTCATCTCTTTCCTCGAGAAGGATGTTCCGCTTTTCGGCAAGACGTTCAAGCTCGCGACGCTGATTCATGACTTGATCCCGTTGCGGCTCGACTATGTGTTCAAACACGTCTTTCACAAGCTGTACTACCTCACTCTCATGAATCTGGCTTCATCGCGCGCAGATCTCATCATGACGATATCTGAACACTCAAAGAGAGACATTCAGGAACTGCTGCGTGCGAGAAAAGAAAAGCTACGGGTCATAACATGGGGCGTTGAGCAGTTGGATGGGACGGCGGACCTCCTAGCGTTGAAGGAAAAGCGTGCGCTGCCGAAAAATTACGTATTGTGCGTCGGTTCCACCGAGCCGCGAAAAAACAATGTCAACGTGATCAAGGCATTCAGGATTGCCGCCGAGCAAGACGACTCGTTGCATCTCGTGATCACAGGTGCGCCTTGGCGAGGAGAGCTGTTTCCTGCGGAGTTGCTCGACGGAAAAATTATACAGTTGGGTTACGTGAGCGACGCGGAGATGCGCGGCCTCTAC
>Ga0256335_1000174_pt1 | contig 9057 bp, 6 predicted proteins | sample AtltaT_29_FD_189999 | JGI IMG/M metagenome (GOLD analysis project Ga0256335, IMG submission 189999) | Metatranscriptome of freshwater microbial communities from Altamaha River, Georgia, United States - Atl_Miss_RepB_8h (Metagenome... | ecosystem: Environmental > Aquatic > Freshwater > River...
CCAAGCGGCCTCGCCCAACTCCGCACCGGGGCGATGCAGGACCACCATCAGCACGCCCACGAGCGCAGCGAGTGTGCCTTGCACTTGACGCCCGTGGATGCCGCGGCGAAACAGGGCTGCTTCGGTGAGGAGGGAGACCACCGGGCTCAAGGCCATGATGATGGCCGCGTTGGTGGCGGTGGTGCGCTGCAAGCCCGCGACAAATAGCACTTGCTGGAAATACACAAAGACAAAGGCGACGCCAAGGCCGAGGAGGAGCTCTCGGCCCCGCCAAACAGGCCAGAATTCGCGCCGCACGCGCAAGAGCAGCAGCAAGGTGGCCGCCGCAAAGAGCATGCGGGAAGCGGCAATGACCCAGAGGTCCAAGCTGCCCGTGAGCCAACGCACGACCGAGAGGTTGAGGCCCCAAACGGCCATGGTGACAAATAGGGCGAGATGGACGCTGCGTTCAGGCATCCTTCGATTGTCGCCAATTCGGCGGCGTGTTTAGGCCGCGCCTGTCGCGCGTTGGGCAGCCAATCGGCCCGCACGACGGCCGGAGACGAAAGCCCAGGCCAGGTGATGCCCGTGGCCTTTGAGGAGAAGACCGCCCTGCCCAGTGGAACCTGCGGCGTAGAGGCCATCGAGTGGCTTGGCGTCGGGCCCCACCAAGACGCGGTGGGAGGTGTCCACGCGCAAGCCGCCTTCGTTGTGAACGAAGACCGCACGCACGGGACCCAGCGCAATATAAGGGCCAGCCCCTGCGGGGGCGATGCGGGTGCCCGCCACTGCGGCTTGCAACGCACCGGCGGGCATGCCCAGTTGCGCGGCCAAGGCCTCGAGGGTGGGCGCCTCATGGAAGACATCGGGGCGGTTGCGTCGGTAGTCGTCGATGTAGGCGTAAGCGATGCCCGGCGCAGTGGAGATGAAGTTGGGCCAGCTGGAGAAGGTCTGCCCGAGTCGCGCATCGAGCAAGATGAACGCTTGCTTGTCGGGTTGCTCGGGCAGTCGCAGCGCGGGGCTGTCACTCTCTGCGCCAAAACGCTCACCGCGCCGATTGACCAGCAACGCACCTTGCTCGAAGAGTCCCAGGGAGGGAGCGAGCGCAGTGGTGAGGAACTTCATCATGAAGGGGCGCAAGATGAAGGCGGGAACATGATCGACCGACCAGGCCATGAGTTCGGCAAGCCACCCCCATGGCGGGAGGCGGCGCAGGAAATTCTCTTGCGCGGGGGCCATGAAACGCAGCTCGGGGCCCAAGGCGAGATCGCCATTGAGGATTTGCGCCCCCAGGGCTTCGGCCATGTGTTGACCGTCTCCGGTGGCGGTTGAATTCACGGCTTCGACTTGGGCTTCGCGCGGCCCCATGAAGCGGGCTTTGAGTGCGGGAGAGTTGGTGAAGTCGCCCGCGGCCAAGACGACGCCGCCACGCGCGGTGAACACCCTCTCACCTGCCGGGGTTTGCGCCTGCACGCCCACCACGACCTCGCCCTCACGGCGCAGGTGTTGCACATGGACTTGGGTGCGAATATCCACGCCCGCTCGGCGCGCGCGACGCGAGAGGTGGTAGATGAAGGCCCGCGAATTGGGCAACACGTTGTGCATGCGCGGCTGGCGGTGCGGTGGCTCGGGCATGGGGCCCATGAAGCGCACGCCGGAGTCGAGCAGCCATTGGAAAGTTTCGGGCATCTCGTCGCAGAGGATGCGCCGCAAGCTGGGGTTGTCGCGCGGGTCCAAGTCGCCCGCGAACCCGGGCATGTCTTCCCAGTGGTGAAGCGGATCGTCCGCAATGCCTTTGCGGCGCTGATGGGGCGTGCGCGTGGCGGTGACCGAGCCAATGGACCACGCGGTGGAGCCGCCGAGTTGCGCGTTCTTCTCGAGTAAAACCACGCGCGCACCGCGCTCGGCAGCTTCTATGGCGGCGGCAAGGCCGGAGCCACCGCCGCCGACAACCAGCACATCGCAAGTCTCGGTTTGCATGCTCGAATAACCCTCCCTTTAGATCATGCCACCATTGGGCTGAATGATCTGGCCATGTACCCAGGAGGCTTTGTCGGAGGCGAGAAAAGCGATGACTTCGGCCACTTCCTGGGGTTTGCCAATGCGGTTGAAGGGGCTGAGGGCCGCGGAGCGGGCCTTGACCTCATCGGTTTTACCGGCGTGGAAGAGATCGGTGTCGACGGGGCCAGGGGCCACGCCATTGACGCGCACTCCGCGCGGCGCCAATTCTTTGGCCATGGAGCGCAGCAGGCTCTCGACCGCGGCTTTGGTAGCGGTGTAGGGACCGCCGCCGGGAACGCCTATGCGCACCATGGAGGTGGTCAGGCCAATGATGCTGCCTTGATCGGCCACGTGTTGCGCGGCTTGTTGCAACACATGAAACGCGCCAATGAGGTTGACCTCCACCACGCGGCGAAACACGGCCGGGTCAAACTGACCCACGGGGCCGGGGGGAATGTTGATGCCCGCGTTGGCCACCACGCATTGGGGCGCGCGACCAAAATCTTTTTCCACTTGGGCAAAGACATGTTGGACCTGGGCGAGGTCGCAGATGTCGGCGGCATAGGCCTCCACACGGGTCGAGCCCGTGTGGGCGGCGGGTTTTTGGCTGACGTAGGTGTAGGCCACGTCCCAGCCCTGGTTGGCCAGGGTTTTGACGGTTGCTTCGCCAATGCCACGGGTGCCGCCAAAGACGACTGCGAGTTTGTTCATGTGGGGTTCTCCTCTGATGCGATTCATGCCACCCAGGGCTTGCCGTAAATGGGCTCGCGAAACGGGGTGGGGGGCAGCTGCCAGGTGCCGGTGGATGGGGGACGGACTTCGGCGTCGATGTGGACATCGATCACGCAGGGCCGCTTATTGCGCAGGGCTTGTTCGACAGCCGGTGCGAGTTGTTGGGGTTGGGTGACGGTGTAGCCGTCAGCGCCACAGGCGCGCGCCCAGGCGGCGAAGTCGGGGTTGTAGCGCTCGCCGGTGGCCCCGTGGTAGAAGGCGGTGCCGATCTCACGGCCATCGAACATGCCGTACTGAATGTCGCGAATCGCGCTCCAGGCGAAGTTGTTCCAGACGATCCACACCACCGGGAGTTGGTACTCCACTGCGGTGCACAGGACATAGGGGGCCATGGTGAAGCCCCCATCGCCCACCACCGCCACGCAGGGGCGATCGGGCGCCGCGAGTTGCGCGCCCATGACACCGCAGACACCAAACCCCATGGAGGAATAGCCCCAGCTGTTGAGCATGCTTTGCGGACGCTTGGCCTGCCAGAACTGCATGAACCAGTTGTGGTGCACGCCCGAGTCGAGGGAGAGGATGACATCGTCGGGCAAGAGCTTTTGCAAGGTGCCCACCACGAACTCGGGGCGCAGGGGCGTGGTGCTGCTCGTGAAATGCGGCTGTACGTAACGGCTCCACTCGGCCTGCCAACCGCGGACTTGTTCAAGCCACGGTGCGTAGCGGGAGGCGCTGATCTCGGCGCGCGAGGCCAGGGCTTGGCGCAGTTGGCTCACAAAGACTTGCACGTCAGCGATGACGCCCAAATCCGGGGCGTAGTTGCGGCCAAGTTCTTGGGGGTCGATGTCAACGTGGATGAGGCGGGTTTTGGGGAAGTTCCAAGAGTAGCCAGGGTGCCAGCTCGAGGAGCTGCGGTCGTCAAAACGCGTGCCCAGGGTGATCACCAAATCGCTGCGCCGTCCGGCCTCGTTGGCGGGGTAAGCGCCGTTGCGGCCAATGAAGCCCAAGGCGAGTGGGTGGTCGCCCGGGATGCAGCCCATGCCGTTGGGCGAGGTGATGACGGGGATGCCCAAATGCTCGGCGAGCTCGGTGATTTGGGGGCCCGCCTCGGAGAGGGTGGCGCCGTGGCCGATGAAGAGTACCGGGCGATGGGCTTGGCCCAACAGGTCCACGGCGAGGGCGATGTCCTGGGCGTTGGCGCCGGGGCGATGACTGCGCTGCACGTGCGAGGGCGGCGGCAGGCTGACGTCGGCTTCTTCTTGATAGACGTTGTAGGGAATGTCCACGTTGACCGGCCCGGGACGGCCCGTGACCATGGTGTCCATGGCCTGGCGCAGCGCCAGGGGCAGCATGTCCACGCGCGTGGGCTGGAAGGCGCGCTTGACCACCGGGCGCATGACTTGGGCGAAGTCGGCCTGATTGTGTTTGTAGAGCTCTTGAAACGGTGCGCGGTTGTGCTGCGAGGTGGGCACATTGGAGGTGATGGCCATGAAGGCCGATGAATCGGAGAGCGCAGTGGCGAGGGACATCACCATGTTGGCCGAGCCCGGACCGGTGGAGGTGAGCGTGGCCACGGGCTTGTGTTTGACGCGGAAGTAGGCGTCGGCCATGTGGCCGGCGCACTGCTCGTGGCGGGGCGAGATCAGGCGCAGTTGGTCCTTGACATCGTAGAGGGCATCGAGCAGGCCGACGTTGCCGTGGCCGCAGATGCCAAAGATGTAGGGCACTTTTTCCTGAACCAGGTATTGGGCGATGAGCTCGCCGCCTTTCATCATGGGCATGGGGTTTCCTTTGTCTCAGGCGGTGATGGTGACCACCCGCTCTTCGGTCATTTCGTGCACGGCGTAGTGCGGGCCTTCGCGGCCAAAGCCACTGTCTTTGGTTCCGCCATAGGGCATGAGGTCCACGCGCGAGCTTGAGGTTTCATTGATGTGCACCCCACCGACTTCGAGTTGGCGCGCGGCCATCAAGGCGTCGCCAATGCGCTGAGTGAAGATGCCCGAGGCGAGCCCATAGGGTGTGGCATTCACACGCGCAATGGCTTCTTCCAGGGTATCAAAAGGCAGGATGCAGACCACCGGGCCAAAAACCTCCTGGCAGCTGATCTCCATGTGATCGGACACGTTGGTGAGCAAGGTGGGCGGGATGAGCGCACCTTGACGCGCACCACCAGCGAGCTGTCGCGCACCGCTTTGCACGGCGCGTTCGATCCAGGCCGCGATGCGTTGCGCGGACTCCTCACTGATGACCGGGCCCACAAAGGTTTGGGGGTCGGCAGGGTCACCAAAGCGCAGTTGGCTCACGAGTTGTTGCATGCGTTGTTCGACATCGGAGACGATGCGGCGTTGCGCGAGCAGGAGTTGCACCGAGGTGCAGACTTGGCCCGCCTTGCGGTAACCTGCGTTGACCACCTTGGGCAGCGCCACATCGAGGTTGGCATCATCGCACAGGATGGTGCAAGCGATGGAGCCGAGCTCCATTTGGGTGCGGCGCAAACCCGCGGCCTGCTGGATTTGACGGCCGACTTCGGTGCTGCCGGTGAAGGCGAAGAAGCGCACGCGCTCGTCCGCTTGCAGCCAACGCACCACCTGGCCACTGCCGTGCAAGATGGTGATGAAGTCGGCGGGCATGCCCGCCTCCATGAGCACGTGGGCGAGCAGCGCAGCCGTGAGTGGGGTTTGGGTAGAGGGCTTCAAAATCACGGCATTGCCCGCCGCAAACGCCGGCGCCACCTTGTGTGCCACCGTGTTGAGGGGGGAGTTGAACGGCGTGATGGCCGCGACCACGCCCAGAGGCACGCGCAAGGTAAAGCCAATGCGCCCGGCTTGGCCGGGGGCGCCTTCGAGGGGGATCATCTCGCCGGCGAGGCGCCTGGCCTCTTCGGCCGAGAGGCGCAGGGTTTGCAGGCAGCGGCGTGCCTCGCCCGTGGCGTCGGACTGGGTAAAGCCGGCCTCGCGTTGCATGGTGCGCACAAACGCGTCTAAGCGCTGTTCGAGCAAGCGGGCTGCGCGGTCGAGGATTTCGCCGCGTTCGTAGGGCCCCGGCGCACCGCGACGGTAGGCCGCATGGGCCGCCTCGATGGCGTGGCGCACCTGCGCCTCGCTGGGGCTTTGGATGCGCAAAAGCGGCTGGAGGCGAAACTTGTCGAGCACGGTGAGTTCGGGGCCTTCACCCTTGACCCACTCGCCCGCGATGTGCATGCGCCCATCGCTTTCACGGGCCGCGTCGCTCACGGCCGGATCGTGTCGTTCCATCAGTGCGCCTCCTCATCGTCCATGGGGGTGGTGATGACCAAGAACACGAGACCGGTTGTGCCCGTGTTGGTGAAGCTGTGGCGCACCCCAGGCGGGACGTACACGTAATCGTGCGGTCGCATGAGGTGGCTTTGGTCGTCCAGGGTGAGTACACCCTCGCCTTCGAGGACGTAATAGATTTGCTCTTGCACCTGATGGACGTGCTCTTGCACATAGGCCGCAGGGGCGTAGCGCGAGATGCGAAAGTCGAGTTTCTCGGTGCCCACGCGGTCACGGTCGACCAGGGGTTTGGAGAGCGCGCCGCCAAAGTGGCCGGGGTATTCCTTCCACAGCACTTTGGACATGTTTTCAACCAGGGCGTGGCGGGTGGGTTTAGCGTGCTTCATGGTTCATCCTTGAGAGGTGCGGTGAGTCGGTGAGGCTTTTAGAGCCATAGGATTTTTTTGCGGTAGTCCAAGTCTTCGAGCAGGTCGCGGGCGGGGCCTTCGTGGAAGACGGCGCCGCGCTCGAGGGCGTAGACGCGATCGGAGAGGGCGAGCACCAGATCGAGGTTGTGCTCGACGATGACGATGGCGATTTCGGCGCGCAGGCGGTCAAAGACGCTAAAGAGCTCTTGCACCACCGAGGGTGCCAAGCCTTCGAAGGGCTCATCGAGCAGGAGCAGGCGCACGTTGCCGCTGAGGGCTCGCGCCACCGCCACCATTTGCTGCTCACCGCCGGAGAGGTAGTCCGCCGCAACGTGCATGCGCTCGCGCAGTCGGGGGAAGTATTCGAGGATGCGTGCCTCGTCCCACACCACACCGCCCTGCCCGTCGGTGGGACGTGCGAGACGGCCTAGGCTCAGGTTTTCGGCCACGGTCATGCCCGCAAAGAGGCCTCGACCTTGGGGCACATAGCCCACCCCTGCGCGGGCGATGTCGGGCGCAGCCATGGTGGCGAGGTCCAAATCGCCAAAGCGGATGGCGCCGGCCTTGGGGGGTGCCAAGCCCACGATGGACTTGAGCAAGGTGGTTTTACCCGCGCCGTTGCGCCCGAGCAAAGCCACGATTTCGCCTTGACGCACCTGCAAGCTCGCCTGGTTCAAGATGTGGCTCTTGCCATAGAAGGTGTCGATGGCCTGAATGTCCAAGACCATGGGGCGGTCTTGCACAGCTTGGCTTGAGCGGGTGGTGACGGGCGGCACGCCGGTGCCCGTGTAGATTTCTTGCACCCGGCGGTCCTCGCGTACGGCTTGCGGATTGCCACACATGAGCACTTCGCCCTGGTTCATGACTGTGACGCGGTGCGAGAAGGAGAGCACGCGGTCAATGTCGTGCTCGACGATGAGCACCGGGATGTGGCTGGCGATGGTTTGCACCAAACGGGAGATGCGCTCGCGCTCGGCGGCGGCCAAGCCCGCGAGCGGCTCGTCCATGAGGAGCACCTGGGGCTTGGAGCCCAGGGCGATGCCTAAATCCACTAGGCGTTGGCCGCCGTAGGAGAGGTCTGCCCCGCCCACTTGCTCCATGCCCTCCAAGCCCAGGAACTTCATGAGCTCGCGCGTTTCGGCGTGGATGTCGGCGTAATCGTCCACGTCGCGCCAGAAGTTAAAACGGTCGGCATGGCGCGCCTGCAACGACAAGCGCAGGTTCTCGTAGATGGTGAGGCCCTTGAAGAGGTTGGTGATCTGGAACGAGCGCGCGAGGCCTTGTTGGCAAATGCGATCGGCACTTTGGCCCGAAATCACCCGGCCATGCAGGCGCACCTCGCCCTCGTCGGGCTCGAACATGCCGGAGATGAGGTTGAAGGTGGTGGTTTTGCCCGCGCCGTTGGGGCCAATGAGGGCATGGACTTGGCCGGCCTCGACGCTCAGGTGGTTGCGCTCGACGGCGCGAATGCCGCCGAAATGCTTGCTCAGGTTTTGCGCCTCCAGCACCACGCCTGGGCGGGACTGCGGGCGCAAAAACTCGGGCAGGGGTAAGCCCTCGTAAATCTTGCGCTTGCTCATGGCCGCGGAATCGGTGGGCGGTGGGTTCCAGCGCGCGCGCAGCTTGGCCCAAATACCCGCCAGGCCTTGAGGGGAGAAGATGATGAAGCCCACAAACACCAGCCCGAACCAGAGCAACCAGTTGTCGGTGTAGATGGAGAAGAGCTCGCGAAACAGGGCGTAGAAGAGCGCCCCGAGTGCCGGGCCGAGGAAATGGTGCATGCCACCAATGACCACCATGGCCAATAACTCGCCCGAGAAGGCCACGGTGGTGGATTCGGCCGCCGCGAGTCGGTGGAGGTAGACCATGAGGGCACCGGCCAGACCCGTGATGGTGGCCGAGAGGACAAAGGCGACGAGCTTGTAGCGGTCGATGGGGTAGCCTTGGAAAGTGGCGCGCTGGGTGTTCTCGCGAATGGCCACGAGCACGTGGCCAAAGGGCGAGCGCACGATGCGCAGCAGCAAGAAAACCACGAGCCAGGCCACAAGGGCCGTCATGGCGTAGTAGGTGGCGTGCTGGTTGAGATCAAACGGGCCAAAAGAAAAGCGCTCAATGCCCCCCAGACCGCCCTCCCCGCCCGTGAGGCTGGTCCAGCGAAACGAGATGGCGAAGGTGAGCGCGCACAAGGCCAAGGTGAGCAGGGAGAAATACACCCCGCGGCGGCGCAGAATGACAAAGCCCACGGCGAGCGAGAGCACGGCCGTGAAGACGATGGCAAAGAGGAAAGGCATGAGCATTTGGTCACGGAACCAGTGCAGTTGCGCCAGCGCCGCAGCGTAACCCCCAATGCCAAACCAGGCGCTGTGGCCAAAGGAGACCAGTCCGGTGTAGCCCACGAGCAGGTTCAGTCCCATGGCCGCGAGCGCGAGGATGACGACCACGGTGGCGGCGTCGTAGGTGAGCCCAATCGAGGTGAAGACCAGGGGCAATGCCACCAGGGCTACCGCGGCGATCCACAAGGGGCGGTGTTTTTGTGTCATACCGTGCCCTTACTCGAAACGTTCGATGCGCTCGCCCAACAAACCGCGCGGTCGCAGCAAGAGGACGATGAACATGAGGATGTACATGGAGGCTTCACCCGCCGCAGGTTGGAAGTGAATGGTGATGCCGCGCACCACCCCCAC
>Ga0256335_1000178_pt1 | contig 9033 bp, 10 predicted proteins | sample AtltaT_29_FD_189999 | JGI IMG/M metagenome (GOLD analysis project Ga0256335, IMG submission 189999) | Metatranscriptome of freshwater microbial communities from Altamaha River, Georgia, United States - Atl_Miss_RepB_8h (Metagenome... | ecosystem: Environmental > Aquatic > Freshwater > River...
GCCTCGGCCAACTCGGTCTGAGCAAGTGCGTAATTTACTTCACTTGCGTTACTCTTCAATGTTTCTTCTGCAATGCGTTTAGCTTCTAGCGCTTTTGCTTCATCTAAATCATGACCACGTATCGCCGTATCGGCCAATACCGTTACTAAGCCTGGTTGTACTTCTAATATTCCGCCCGAGACGAAGATTAATTGCTCTTCGTCACTATCAGCGACGGTAATACGTAAAGCGCCAGGTTTAATGCTGGTCAGCATTGGTGTGTGACGAGGATAAATACCGACTTCACCCATGATAGCTGGCGCAACAATAAATGTTGCCTCACCAGAGAAGATGGATTCTTCTGCACTTACCACATCAATTTTAATCGTCGTTGCCATATCAAGCCTTTCTTAATTAAGCCCTATTGCTAGCTTTGCCCAATTACAGAGTTTTGGCTTTTTCAACAGCTTCTTCAATATTACCCACCATGTAGAATGCCTGTTCTGGCAAATCATCATAGTCACCATTCACAATACCCTTGAAGCCTTTAATTGTATCTTTCAATGGTACGTATTTGCCTGGAGAACCAGTAAACACTTCAGCAACGTGGAATGGTTGTGACAAGAAGCGTTGGATTTTACGTGCACGGGCAACGGCCAATTTATCTTCTGGTGCCAATTCGTCCATACCCAAAATCGCAATAATGTCGCGCAATTCTTTATAGCGTTGCAATGTAGATTGAACCGCACGAGCCACTGTGTAGTGCTCTTCACCCACCACCAATGGATCCAGTTGACGTGATGTTGAGTCCAATGGATCAACCGCTGGGTAAATACCCAATGATGCAATATCACGAGAAAGAACAACTGTAGAGTCCAAGTGCTGGAATGTTGTCGCTGGGGATGGGTCAGTCAAGTCATCCGCAGGAACGTAAACTGCTTGAATAGAAGTAATAGAGCCCACCTTAGTAGAGGTAATACGCTCTTGCAATACGCCCATTTCTTCTGCCAATGTTGGTTGATAACCCACAGCAGATGGCATACGACCCAACAACGCAGACACTTCTGTACCTGCCAATGTGTAACGGTAGATGTTATCTACGAAGAACAAAATGTCACGGCCTTCATCACGGAATTTTTCCGCCATCGTCAAACCGGAAAGCGCAACACGTAAACGGTTACCTGGTGGCTCGTTCATCTGACCAAACACCATGGCTACCTTTGACTCTTCCATGTTATCTAATTTGATAACACCAGCTTCAGCCATTTCGTGGTAGAAGTCATTACCCTCACGAGTACGCTCACCCACACCTGCAAATACTGACAAACCTGAGTGCTCTTTAGCAATATTGTTGATCAATTCCAACATGTTCACGGTTTTGCCCACACCGGCACCGCCGAACAGACCAACTTTACCGCCCTTAGCAAAAGGACATACCAAGTCAATCACCTTGATCCCTGTTTCTAACAAGTCTACAGATGGTGACAACTCTTCGAATGTTGGTGCTGGTTGGTGAATTTCGCGTTTTTCTTTAGCTTTGATTGGACCAGCTTCGTCAATCGGACGACCTAGCACATCCATAATACGACCTAAAGTCGCGTTACCTACTGGAACAGAGATACCTGCACCAGTCGCTTTGACAGCCATACCACGGCGCAAGCCGTCTGTAGAGCCCATGGCAATCGTTCTAACAACGCCATCACCTAATTGTTGTTGTACTTCGAATGTCAGACCATCCTCAACGGCAGGGTCTTTCTCATCCAAAATCAAAGCCTCGTAAACTTTTGGCATTTGGTCACGTGCGAATTCCACGTCAACCACAGCGCCGATACACTGAACCACTTTACCTTGACTCATTTTAATTTCCCTATCTATGCTTAATTCGTGTTGATACCGATTAACCCGATACCGCTGCCGCACCGCCAACAATCTCAGAAATTTCTTTCGTAATTGCAGCCTGACGCGCCTTGTTGTATACCAACTTCAAATCATTAATTACTGTTTTTGCATTATCTGATGCTGCCTTCATCGCCACCATACGAGCGCTTTGCTCTGAAGCCATATTTTCAGCCACTGCTTGATAAATTAATGACTCGATATATCGGACCATTAAATCATCAATAATCGGTTGCGCATCTGGTTCGTAGATATAGTCCCATTGACCTTGCGGTGCACCCAACTTCTCACCTGATAAAGGAAGAAGTTGTTCTAAGATGGGCTCTTGTTTCATGGTATTGATGAAACGGTTGTAAGCAATATACAGCTGGTCAATTTCACCTGCTACATAGGCATCCAACATAATTTTTACTGGGCCAATCAACTTGTCGATATGTGGTGCATCACCCAAACCAACCAATGATGATTTCACATCAGCATTCACTCTGCTCATGAAAGAGCTACCTTTATTACCGATGGTGCAAACTTTCACACCTAGGTTGCTCTTGGACCACTCTTGCATTTGATTTACTGAAATTCGTAATACGTTGGTGTTCAAGCCACCACACAAACCTTTGTCGGAAGTAATGACGATTACCCCAACATTTTTAACATCACTTCTTTTGATCAAGAATGGATGTTTATATTCTGGTTCTGCGTGGGACATATGGGCAGCCACATTACGGATTTTCTCAGCATATGGTCGTGCCGCACGCATACGATCTTGCGCTTTACGCATTTTCGATGCTGCGACCATTTCCATCGCTTTGGTAATCTTCCGTGTATTTTCTACACTTTTGATTTTTGTCCTGATTTCTTTACTACCGGCCATGTTGTCTCCAGTATCGCTCGATTAGTAAGCGCTGTTGGCTTTAAAGTCTTCAATTGCCTTAGTCAATGCAGCTTCATCATCCTTGGACAAATCCAGAGTCTTAGTGATGCTTTCCACCAATGACTTGTATTTGGAACGAATGAAGGCATGCAATGCAGATTCAAATGCCAAAACTTTATTCACTGGCACATCATCCAAGAAGCCTTTATTGGCGGCATGCAAACTGATCGCCATATCAGCCACTGACAATGGTGCATATTGCGGTTGCTTCATCAGCTCTGTTACCAAGCGACCACGCTCCAATTGCTTACGGGTAGCTTCGTCAAGATCTGAGGCGAACTGCGCAAAAGCAGCCAATTCACGATACTGAGCAAGCGCCAAACGAACGCCGCCGCCCAATTTCTTAATCACTTTAGTTTGAGCCGCACCACCCACACGAGACACGGAAATACCCGCGTTAATCGCTGGACGAATACCGGCATTGAACAAGTCAGTTTCCAAGAAGATCTGACCGTCAGTAATCGAAATTACGTTGGTTGGAACGAAAGCAGAAACGTCACCCGCTTGGGTTTCAATAATAGGCAAGGCTGTCAATGAACCTGTTTTGCCTTTTACTTTACCGCCAGTGAATTTCTCAACGTACTCTTCATTAACACGCGCTGCACGCTCTAACAAACGTGAGTGGAGGTAGAAAACGTCACCTGGATAAGCTTCGCGGCCTGGTGGACGACGTAACAGCAAGGAAATTTGACGGTAAGCAACAGCTTGCTTAGACAAATCGTCATAAATAATCAATGCGTCTTCACCACGGTCACGGAAATATTCACCCATGGTACAACCCGCGTATGGAGCAATAAATTGCAAGGCTGCTGAGTCAGAGGCTGAAGCTGCAACAACGATGGTGTATTCCATCGCGCCATACTGTTCTAATTTACGCACTACGTTAGCGATTGTTGAAGCCTTTTGGCCCACCGCAACATAGATACAGGTCATGTTCTGACCCTTTTGGTTAATAATCGCATCAACCGCAACCGCTGTCTTACCAGTTTGGCGGTCGCCAATAATCAACTCACGTTGACCGCGGCCAACTGGCACCATGGAGTCAACAGACTTCAAACCTGTTTGTACTGGTTGAGAAACTGATTTACGCGCAATCACACCTGGCGCTACCTTCTCAATTTTGTCAGTCATCTTGGCTTTGATTGGACCCTTGCCGTCAATTGGACGACCAAGCGCGTCAACAACGCGACCAATCAGTTCTGGACCAACGGGCACTTCCAAAATTTTGCCGGTACATTTACATGTATCGCCTTCGGTAATGTGCTCATAGTCACCCAATACAACCGCACCAACGGAGTCACGCTCCAGATTCAATGCAAGACCAAATGTATTGTTGGGGAACTCAATCATTTCACCGGCCATCACATTCGACAAGCCATGGATGCGCACAATACCATCCGTTACTGAAACGACCGTACCTTGAGTGCGGGCTTCTGCTGCAGATGAGAAATTCTCTAATCTGCTTTTAATCAGTTCACTGATTTCTGATGTTGATAACTGCATTTTATCTGTCTCCTGACCTAATCCGGTCTAACCTTTATGTATTCAAACTTTTGCTAGCTTTTCAGTGCATATTCCAATGATTGAAGCTGTCCTCGAACAGAGGCATCAATCACGGTATCGCCTACCACGATTTTGATACCACCAATTAATTCTGGATCGACTTTCACTTCTGCTTCAATTTTCTTGCCAAACTTAGCTTCGAGTTGTTTGATTAATGATTTCACTTGAGCCTCTGCAGGTTTAACCGCTGCGGTTAATTCTGCTTCTAGCACACCTTCATCTTCATCTTTAAGCGTCTCGAAAGCAGCAACAATATCGGCTACTATGCCTAAACGATTGTTCTCAACTAGCAATTTCACTAAGTTGTTGGCAGTCTCAGACAGCTTGCCTTTGAAAATCGCTAACAAGGTTTTCTCCAACTCTTCAGCAGAGAGTTTTGGATCGTCGATCATTGCGCTTACTCGTGCATCAGCAACAACTGCCGCAATGAGCGACAGTTCATCTGACCATTGTGCCAGCGCCTTTTTTTCCTTAGCCAACTTGAAAATTGCAACAGCGTAAGGTCTTGCTATGGTTATCGCTTCAGCCATGATTTAGCCAGCGCCTCCTACAACTCTTTTGCGATTGAAGTCAAAATCTCAGCGTGCGCTTTGGCATCAATCTCTTTACGCAAGATTTTCTCTGCGCCAGCGATTGCCAAGGTAGAGACTTGCTGACGCAAACCTTCTTTAGCACGATTGAGTTCTTGGTCGATTTCAGCCTTAGCACCAGTAATGATGCGCTCACCTTCCGCCTTAGCGTTAGCTTTTGCTTCCTCGACAATTTCTGTTGCACGCTTTTCAGCCAACGCCAAAATTTCAGCAGCCTTTTGTTTGGCTTCTGCCAAAGCATCTGCTGCACGTTTTGAAGATTGCTCTAGCTCTGCACGACCACGTTCACCTGCGGCCAAACCATCAGCAATTTCTTTTTGACGAGTTTCAATAGCGGTCAGCAAAGGAGGCCACACAAATTTAATTGTGAACACAATGAGCACAAGGAATGCAATCGCCTGCGCAACAAGTGTAAAGTTAATGTCCATTTTTGCTCCCGGATTTAATTAAGCTGTGATGATTTCTTAGTGAGCAACAACGCTTAACAACGGATTAGCAAACGCGAACATCATGGCCAAACCAACACCGATAATGAAAGAAGCGTCGATCAAACCCAACAGCAAGAACACTTTACCTTGCAATGCTGGAATCATTTCTGGTTGACGAGCTGCACCTTCCAAGAAACTTGCACACATGATACCAATACCGATACAGGCACCTGCAGCACCCAAACCGATAATCAAACCAATACCAATACCTGTGTAGGCTTGAATTTGAGCTAAAAATTGAACTGCTTCCATTGTGTTTCCTTTCAAAATTAACGGATATACAAATTTACTTCTAAACAAAAACTACAAAAAAACGATTAATGACTCTCTTCCGCCATGGCTAAGTACACAACGGTCAACATCATGAAGATGAATGCTTGTAATGCAACAATCAAAATGTGGAAGATGGACCAACCAGCACCCAAAATTGCACCTGCTACCGTTCCGGTTAAACCAGTGGCCGCCCAGAGACCGAGCAAGAGGAATATCACCTCACCAGCATACATATTGCCGAAGAGACGTAGGGAGTGGGAAAGTGGTTTTGAAACGTATTCGATGAGATTAAATAAGAAGTTGGCTGGCCATATAATTGGATTGCTACCGAAAGGGGCACAGAAAAGTTCATGTATCCAGCCACCCAAGCCCTTGGCGCGAATCGCGAATAAAATCATCAACAACCATACTGTCAGCGCCAAGGCAAATGTTGTATTGACATCAGAGGTTGGCACCACACGCCATTTAACATGCTCTCCGCCGATTGCACTGGCCGCTGCGGCAACCCAGTCTACTGGCAAGAAGTCCATCGCATTCATCAGCAAGACCCACACGAATACGGTTAACGCCGCTGGTGCGATAAATTTATGTCTGTCACCGTGGTAGATATTTTTGACTTGATCATCAATAAAGGTAAATAACAATTCGATAAAAGCTTGGCGCTTGGTTGGCACGCCTGAAGTAGCACCGCGGACCACCCAGAAAATTAGTCCTACGGCCAAAATACCCAGGAGTACCGACATTACTAAGGTATCAACGTGGATAGACCAAAATGATCCCTGTTGAAGAGGATAAGAATTAAATGATAAATGGTGTTCAATGTAACCGGATGGTGTTAAAGCGTGTTCTGTAGCCATATTTATCTATAAACATTCATTAAAGGTTTGTTGATACAAAAGCTTTTCCAGCCATTAAGGCTGTTATTGCCAATCCGATAATTAAGGCTATCGGAACCAGTAATACATAAAACTTGAAAATTAAAAGCAAAAGCGTTGCGATAATCGCAATCTTGACCAGCTCCCCTTTTAATATCGCGATTAAAATCGAACCTGGCGTTTTTCTTGATTTCGCTTGTTGTGCCACAAGTGCACCAACAAAACTACCTATCATGACGACTGTCATACCCAGCAGGACTGAGCATGCTGCATGTAGGTTAGCAAAGTAGCCAAAAACGAGTGCTACGATTGCGTTTAGTACTAGCTGCCATTTGAAAGTGTCTTTCTGCAGCGCGATCACTTCTTTTATTTCCACACTCATGGAATCTTCTTTAGCTATGACAGCAAAGCCTGCGATTTTCTTTTTTTATGCACTTTTAGTCAAGGCAAAATGCTAATTAAATTAGAATTTTTTAATAATTTCGTCTAATTGATCAAGATTCGAAAAACGAATTTTCATTGTGCCAGCACCTTTAGCATTGCAATCGAGTGATACGGAAAAACCCAACTTTTCGGATAGTGACTCTTGCAAGGTCAACAAATCACGCGATTTTTTGGTGACCGACGATTTAGTACCAGCTTTTTGTTGCGCTCTCTTTGCCAAGCTCTCAGCATCACGCACTGTTAATTTATTCAATACGATTTCATTCGCCAAAACCACTTGCTCGGCGCCTTGCAGGCTTAATAATGCCCGCGCATGCCCCATATCTAATTGATTGGATAGAAGTAAGTCTTGAACCTTGGCATGCAAATTGAGCAAACGCAAAGTGTTGCTTACAGCGCTGCGTGAACGGCCAACGGCTTTAGCAATTACTTCATGGGTCATGGCAAACTCATCCATGAGTTTTTGTAGGCCATGCGCCTCTTCAATCGGGTTTAAATCCTCACGTTGAATATTTTCAATCAACGCCATTGCTAGCGCAGCTTCATCAGGAATTTCTCTGATAATGACCGGGACTTGTGTAAGACCAGCCAATTGAGCAGCACGCCAACGTCGTTCACCTGCGATAATTTCATAACGATCTTGGCTGACTTTGCGCACCACGATAGGCTGCATAATGCCTTGTGCGCGAATGGATTCTGCAAGACTCTCCAATGAGGCAGGGTCCATAAAAGTGCGTGGTTGATATTTGCCAGGCTGCAAGGCAGTCACAGGCATGGTCTTGAGTTGATCAGCGCTACTACTTTCCTCAATTTCGCCGGATAAAAGCGCATCTAAGCCTCGTCCTAACCCTTTATTTTTACTCATTATTTATCCATTCATATTGTCAAATCATTACGCTTGATCACTTCTCTACTCAAGGCCAAATAGGCCTGAGCACCTTTGGAGGATTTGTCGTAAACGTTTACTGGCATACCATGACTTGGCGCCTCAGCTAGTCTTACGTTTCTTGGGATCACAGTCTCGTAAACCTTATCACCAAAGTGTTGCGTTAGTTGGGCGGAAACTTGCTGAGCCAGCATATTACGATTATCAAACATCGTGCGCAGTAAGCCCTCTATCTCTAGATTGGCATTCAGATGTTGGCGAACCTTTTTGATGGTATTTACCAAATCAGACAAACCCTCTAGCGCGTAATACTCACACTGCATGGGAATAATCACTGCTTGCGCAGCGGTTAATGCATTGACAGTGAGTAGGTTTAACGCTGGAGGGCAATCCATTAGAACAAAATCATAGGACTCCGCAATTTCGGCTAGAGCCGTTTTTAATTTTGTTTCTCTTCCAATCTCATTAACCAATTCGACCTCCGCACCCGCCAAATTCCGATTGGCAGGTATCAGGGCAAATCCCTCAGCGGTTGTAGGGTGGATGGCCTCAGCAATACGACATTGCCCAATCAGCACATGATAGATACTGTGCTGCACATGATTTTTATCCATGCCACAACCGGTAGTTGCATTACCTTGAGGATCCAAATCGATTAATAAAACCTTTTTTCCCAATTGCGCTAAGCCTGCGGCAAGATTTACGCAGGTTGTCGTTTTACCGACACCGCCCTTTTGATTGGTAATAGCAAAGATTTTCATCATTCCCCCTGCCAGTCGCTTTTGACTGGCTTAAATATGCTTAATAATGAGTATATGACGCTCAGCATCTAATCCCGGTACCTGCAGCGGAATGATGGCGTCAATAGTGACCCCCATAGCGGCTGTTAATGCGTCAATTTCCTCTTGCGGAACTTGCCCTTTCATCGCTAACCATCTGCCTTGTTTTTTTAATAGCCCTTGGGTTAATGATATAAAGGTCTTTAAGTCTGAAAATGCCCTAGAAATAATACTGTCGAATGGAGTGGCAATCATTTGTTGCTCTACTCGTCCCGCCAATACCGTTAAATTCTCTAAGTCTAGCTCGGCCTTCACTTGTCGCATAAAAC
>Ga0256335_1000196_pt1 | contig 8636 bp, 10 predicted proteins | sample AtltaT_29_FD_189999 | JGI IMG/M metagenome (GOLD analysis project Ga0256335, IMG submission 189999) | Metatranscriptome of freshwater microbial communities from Altamaha River, Georgia, United States - Atl_Miss_RepB_8h (Metagenome... | ecosystem: Environmental > Aquatic > Freshwater > River...
GTCATAGCTAAAATATATAAAAGACTTGCATCAATATCTGCAATCACTACATTAAGATCAAAAGGAATGACGGCCCAAGCAGCAAAAGCTGGTGCAATTGCTAGAATAGGTGCCAAGAAAAATAAAACTTTATTTGATGCTGTAGGGAGAATAATTTCTTTAAATAAAAGTTTTAATGCATCTGCGATAGGTTGAAGCAACCCAAAATAACCAACACGATTAGGTCCAATACGAACTTGCATATAACCAATGACTTTTCTTTCAAAATAAGTGAGGTAAGCCACTGATATCATTAAGGGTAAGACAACGGCTACAATTTTCAAAAGTATCCATAATGTGTTGGCAATATCAGGACACCAAACTCCAAAAATAGATGTCATCAAAGCATCCATCTTAAGGTCCACTCCTTGCCGTTATTTTTTTAACGGTAACGTCGCCATAATTGTTAGCCAAGTTTGCTGTGTCATCGATACCACTTGGTATATATATAGATCCTTCTGGAATACTCACATCTTCAATGACTATAAGAATTGTCGATTGCTTACCTTGTGTAACTTGAATTTTGTCATTGACTTTAAGTTTTAATGACTTCATGTCTATCGGATTTAATTTCGCAAACGCTTTTGATTTTTGAATCGCTGTTTGAAGAGACGGGGCACGTCTTACAATAGGATCTATACAATATTGATGTATCTCGCCAATACGAGAGAATTGTTTAGGCTTAGTGATGCGTATTTTATAATCACTTGTGATTTCAATTGAATTAGAAAGCTCTTTTGATAGGAATTGATTTTTAGATTTTAAATGTGCTTCTTTAACATCTGCACTTGACTCGTAATCAAAATCTTTCAGATCAAGATGATTCGCTAATACTCTTAATACTTTCCAGGCTGGTCTCGATTGACCTAAAGACTGGGTGACAGCTGTATAACTTTGGACTCGGCCTTCCATATTAACAATCGTACCTGATGATTCTGTAAATGGAGAGACTGGTAAAATTACATTTGCATTTTTAAGATATTTCGAATTGTAAGTACTTAATGCCACAGTAAAATCTGAAGAAACAATAGCATCCTGCATTAATTGAGCATTTGATGCATCTAATTGAGGTTCAATATTTAAAAGAACGTAAGCCTTTAATTTTTTCTCTAACATTTCATAAGCATTCAAGCCGCCTTTTTCTGGAAGCACATTAACTGCATGGAGTCCTACACTGTTTGCAAATATGGGCAAAACGCCAAAAGTTGCTTGAGATAATTTAGAAATTTCAAAAGCAAGTTTGTAAATAGTTGAATAGTCTGGATGTTCTTGAGCAATTTGGCCAAGCAATATAGATGTATTATTTTTTTTTTGCCCGCTAAAACATTTTTCATTAAATGTTGAGCTATTGCATCACTCACTTTGTCGGTTTTAATTTTTTCAATATCAGCCTTTATAAATTTAATATCTTTTTTTAATACCCCTTTTATTTCTGTCATTGATTTCAAGACTTTTGCGAGTGTATGAGGAAGTTTGTGAGAAGTCTGAATCATTTTTTCCGCAACAGTCATAAGAGGATCTGCATCGATTGAATTAATTACAAAAAGACTTGCACCTTGATTTACAGATTTTCGAATTCTTGAAGTTAAAAGCGGCTGCTCATTTCTTATGTTGCTTCCAATCAAGAGGTATTGATCGAACTGGCCAATCGCATCAATATGACTTCCAAGCCAAGGCGAAGCTTCATGTTCTATTGAAAAATCAGATTGACGAATACGATGATCAATATGAGGTGATTTTAAAGTCTTACTTATTTTTTTTGCCAAGATACCTTCTTCAATCGTACTTTGAGGGGATATCAGAATGCCCAATGCTTCTGGGCCATGTTGATCTAGGATATCTTTTAGTTTTTCACCAATAAGTGTTAAAGCAGTTTCCCAATCCGATTCTTTCCATTGTCCTTTTTCTTTAATCATAGGGACTTGCAAACGGTCTTCATTATTCAATCCTTCATATGAAAAACGATCGCGATCTGAAATCCAACATTCATTGATTGCCTCATCTTCGCGAGGAAGCATTCGAATCACTTTATTTTGTTTAATATGTGCTTCCAGTGGCGAACCAAGGCTATCATGGTGCGCTAAAGTAGGTCTTCTAATGAGCTCCCATGTTCGCGCTTTATATCTAAACGGTTTACTTGTAAGTGCACCTACGGGACATAAATCAATAATATTGCCTGAGAGTTCGGACTGAATAGAACGATCAACATAGGCTGTAATTTCTGAATGCTCGCCTCGCCCCACCATGCCGAGTTCCATCATGCCACCGACTTCTTGTAAAAATCTCACACATCGCGTGCATTGAATACATCGTGTCATATCTGTCGAAATGAGCGGACCAATATTTTTATTAAATACGACTCTTTTTTCTTCTTTATAACGTGTTTGACCACTGCCAAAAGCTACTGCTGTATCTTGCAATTCACATTCACCGCCTTGATCACAAATTGGGCAATCTAAGGGGTGATTGATAAGCAAAAATTCCATGACACTTTGCTGTGCCTCGGTAGCGATTTTAGATGTGGTTGAAACCTTCATACCATCAGCCACTTGTGTAGCACATGCAGGCAATGGTTTATTGAATTTTTCTACATCCACCAAACACATGCGGCAATTTGCGGCAATGGATAATTTTTTGTGATAACAAAAGCGAGGAATTGGAATGCCTGCTTTATCTGCAGCAGCAATAATCGTCGTATTTTTTTCTACTTCGATTTTCTGACCATCTATTTCAATAGTAATTTTCATTTGGTATTAACCATTGAATGTCCGTGTTGAATAAAATATTCAAACTCAGGTCTGAAGTGTTTAATGAAACTTAATACTGGTGTGGCAGCAGCATCACCTAAAGCACATATAGTTCTACCAGAAATCTTTTTGCTTACATCAGTTAAAAGTTCAAGATCTTCCCTAGTGCCTTTACCATCTACAATTCTTTTGATGACACGATAAACCCAGCCTGTACCTTCGCGACAAGGCGTGCATTGACCACATGATTCTTCATAGAAGAAGTAAGAAAGACGTTTTAAAGCGCTTACCATGCAGGTAGAGTCATCCATAATAATTACAGAGCCCGCGCCCAAACTCGAACCTATTTTTTGCAATCCATCATAGTCCATGGTGGCATTTTCTATCAGTGCTGCTGGCACAACAGCTGTCGATGGGCCTCCAGGAATAACTGCCTTTAATTTTCTTCGATGCCAAATTCCGCCAGCCATATTTAATAACTCACTAAAGGGTGTCCCCATTTTAATTTCATAATTACCTGGCTTTTCAACATGGCCTGATACAGAAAACAATTTAACGCCACCTGAATTTTCAACACCTAAATCTTGAAATGCTTGGCCACCATGCTCCAAAATCCATGGCACTGAAGCAAATGTTTCTGTGTTATTTACATTTGTGGGTTTACCATAAATACCATAAGTTGCTGGAAATGGCGGTTTATAACGCGGCTGTCCTTTTTTACCTTCGATTGATTCAATAAGTGCTGTTTCTTCACCGCATATATATGCGCCATAACCGTGGACTGCAAATAAATCAAAACTAAAATCTGACCCTAATATATTTTCACCTAAAAATCCGTGGTCTCTTGCTTCATCGAGTGCTTTTTCAAAGAGTTCATATTCTCGCCATATCTCGCCGTGAATATAGTTATAACCGACACGCGTTCCCATTACATAAGCTGCAATAAGCATGCCTTCTATAAGTTGATGTGGGTTGTATCTGAGAATATCTCGATCTTTAAATGTACCGGGCTCACCCTCATCTGAATTACATACAAGATATTTCATGCCATCGTAATCACGAGACATAAAAGACCACTTAATTGCTGTTGGGAATCCTGCGCCCCCTCGCCCTCTTAGTCCTGACGTTTTTAATTCAGCCAAAATTGCTTCAGGCTTTGTTTTCTTTTTGAGTATTTGTTTAAGTTGTTCATACCCACCTATTTTTAAATAAGTATCAATAGAGCCCGGATCATCATGCACCATAGTTCTTAGACAAACCAAGTCTTGATTTGGAAAAATTTTTGATGGCTTAATAATGTCGATTTGCTTAACCATTTATTTAAGGCTCGCTAAAAGCTGGTCAATTTTTTCGGTCGTTAAGTACTCATGCATAGTGTGATTATTAATAAGGCATAATGGTGCGCTTCCACAAGCTCCCATGCACTCACCTTCTTTAAGTGAGAATTTTTTATCTTTAGAAACTTCGCCAAAACTAATACCTAATTTCTTTTCTAGGTGCTGCACAATTTCATCTGAATTTCTTAGCATGCATGAAATGTTGGTGCATACAGTGATTTGGTATTTGCCTTTTGGTTCTAAATTGAACATGTTATAAAAAGTCGCAACTTCCATTACTGCAATTTCTGGCATACCGAGATAATGTGCAATATCAGAAATATGTTCTTTAGATAACCAGCCATGTCGCGTTTGAACAATACGTAAAGCAGAAATCACTGCGGATTGTTTTTGGTTATCCGGAAACTTCTTTAATTCTTTATCAATTAATTTAATATCGTCAGCGTGTATCATTTTTATCGATCAATCTCGCCAAATACAATATCTTGCGTACCGATGATGGCAACTAAGTCAGCAATCATATGACCTCGTGTCATTTCATCTAAAGCTGCTAAATGAGGAAATCCTGGAGCACGTATCTTTAAGCGATAAGGTTTATTTGCGCCATCTGAAATTAAATAAATGCCAAACTCACCTTTAGGATGTTCAACGGCTGCATAGGCTTCACTTGGTGGAATATGGAAACCTTCTGTAAATAATTTAAAGTGATGAATCATCGCTTCCATATCTTCTTTCATAGCAGTACGCGGTGGTGGGGCTATTTTGTGGTTATCACTAATCACTGGACCTGGATTTTTTTTGAGCCAATCAATACATTGTTTAATAATGCGATTAGATTGTCTAAATTCTTCGATACGAACAAGATATCGATCGTAACAATCTCCATTCACACCTACAGGAATTTCAAAATCAAGTTGATCATACACTTCGTAGGGTTGTTTTTTTCTTAAGTCCCAAGCAATACCTGAGCCTCTTAACATCGGGCCTGTCATACCGAGTGCTATGGCACGCTCAGGGTCAACAACGCCAATACCCACTGTGCGTTGTTTCCAAATACGATTGTCCGTTAATAATGTTTCATATTCATCTACGTATTTTGGAAAACGATTTGAAAAATCTTCAATGAAATCGAGTAGCGAGCCACTACGATTCTGATTTAAACCGTCTAATTCTTTTTTGTTTTTAAAAGTTGATTCATATTGAGGCATACGATCAGGAAGATCCCGATAAACACCACCAGGACGATAATAAGCTGCATGCATTCTCGCGCCAGATGCTGCTTCATAACAATCAAACAGATCTTCCCTTTCTCGGAATGCATATAAGAAAACAGTCATAGCGCCCACATCAAGTGCATGAGCTCCTAGCCATAACAAATGATTTAAGATACGTGTAATCTCATCAAACATGACACGAATATATTGAGCGCGAATAGGTACATCTATATTCAATAGTTTTTCAATGGCTAAAACATATGCGTGTTCATTAGCCATCATAGATACATAATCTAAACGATCCATATAAGGGACTGTTTGAAGGTACGTTCTATTTTCAGCTAATTTTTCTGTGCCACGATGAAGGAGTCCAATATGAGGATCTGCCCGCTGAATAACTTCGCCATCAAGCTCCAATACTAAACGCAATACACCGTGTGCTGCAGGGTGTTGCGGACCAAAGTTCATCGTGTAGTTTCTAATTTCAGCCATTATGAAAACCTTCTTCACGAATGATGCGTGGCACGTTATTTCTTTCTTCAATTGAAACGGGCTGATAGATGACACGCTTTTGAACATCGTCATAACGCATTTCGACTTTACCGATCATCGGAAAATCTTTGCGAAATGGATAGCCTACGAATCCATAATCTGTGAGTATTCGCCTTAAATCGGGGTGATTAGTAAACATAAAACCAAATAAATCAAAAGCTTCTCTTTCATACCAGTTTGCAGCTGGCCATAAATCAATTACAGATGGAAATAATGGAAAATTTTCTTCTTTGGAAAAGGTTCTTACACGAATACGATGGTTATGTTCGATAGATAAGAAATGATAAACCACGGCAAAACGAGGCTTGGTCCAAGCGCCTTCACCATAATCTTTATAGTCAACGCCGCAAAGATCAATTAATTGTTTAAATTGAAATGCTTTGTTTTGTTTTAAAGTTTTTAGGGTAGATAACAGATCATCGATTTTTACTTCGAGGGTAAGTTCATTATGCTCAATGGATGCGTGACTTATTTCTTTACCAAAAGTCGATTTTATTTCTTTAAGTAATATTTCGACTGAGCTCATGAATTAACGCGCAATCGTATTGGTACGTTTAATTTTATTTTGAAGCTGAATAATTCCAAACATGAGTGCTTCAGCTGTTGGCGGGCAGCCAGGAACATAAACATCGACTGGCACAATACGATCACAACCACGAACGACTGAATAAGAGTAATGATAATAACCACCACCATTTGCACAAGAACCCATCGAAATAACCCAACGAGGCTCTGCCATTTGATCATAAACTTTTCTTAATGCAGGTGCCATTTTGTTGACCAATGTGCCAGCTACAATCATCACATCCGATTGTCTTGGGCTAGGTCTAAATACAATACCGAATCGATCTAAGTCATAGCGCGATGCGCCTGCATGCATCATCTCAACTGCGCAACATGCAAGTCCAAAAGTCATAGGCCATAGAGAACCTGTGCGGGTGTAATTGATAAGGGTATCTAAATTTGTGGTGACAAACCCTTTCTCCATGATGCCTTCAATACTCATTTGCTATTCCCAATCCAGGGCACCTTTCATCCATTCGTAAATAAAACCAACGACCAAGATGGCCAGGAAAATCATCATAGCAATAAACCCGAACATACCAATTTTTTGAATGACAACAGCCCAGGGAAAAAGAAATGTTATTTCAAGATCAAACAAAATAAAAAGAATAGCAACAAGATAATATCGCACATCAAATTTCATACGCGCATCTTCAAATGCTTCAAAACCACATTCGTATGGGGAATTTTTTTCAGTATCAGGTTTATTGGGTGAGAGAATGCTGCCGATGAGAAGAGGCCCTGCACCAACCGCAAGTCCTACGCATATGAATAATAAAATTGGAAAATAATTTTCCAGCACAACGATTCCTTAAAAAATACTGCCTGATTTTCTTAATTTGGTGCCGTCGGAGAGACTCGAACTCTCACGACTTTCGTCACTACCCCCTCAAGATAGCGTGTCTACCAATTCCACCACGACGGCTTTATAGATTTAACAGTCTCTATTTTGGGATATTCTGAGCACCACTTGATGATTTCGACTGAGTATCACCACTTTTAGTTTCAGAAGGTTTTTGTACTTCTGACGACTCAGTTGCCTTCACCACACTTCCAGTACCTGATTTTTGACCCGCGATAAACGCCAAGGAAATACTGGTCAGAAAAAAGACTAAAACAAATATTGCTGTTGTTCTACTTAAAAAATTAGATGAACCGCTTACACCAAATAAACTTCCTGATGAGCCACTTCCAAAAGCCGCGCCCATATCAGCACCCTTACCGTGTTGCATCAGCACTAAACCAATGACACTCAAGCATGCAATCACATGAATAATTGTTACTAAATTTTCCATAATCCTATTTTCTTTGATTTATATTTCGGCCGAATGACATATAGACTCAAAATCACTCGCATTTAAAGAAGCGCGTCCTACGAGTCCGCCGTCTACGTCTGGCATAGAGAATAATTGTAACGCATTTTGAGGGTTTACGCTCCCTCCATAAATGATTTTAAGGCTCTTTGCGACCTTATTATTAGAGGATAATTTCTCACGAATAAATTGATGCATGGCCTGCGCTTGCTCAGGAGAAGCTGCCAAATCAGTGCCAATTGCCCATACAGGCTCATATGCAATCACTGACTCATCGAATATTTCTTCACCATACATTTTAATAATGGTATCAAGTTGCTTAGAAACAACTTTTTCCATAATGCCAGCTTCCCTCTCAATCAAGGTTTCACCGACACACAAAATAGGCGTCATGCCTGCTTTTTTTACCATCATAAATTTAGTCGCAATATTTTCATCGGACTCACAGTAAGCCGTACTTCTCTCAGAATGGCCAATAATCACGAAACTCGTGCCAAATTCTTTCAGCATAGAAACGCTCACTTCGCCTGTGAAAGCGCCTGATTCAAATTTAGCCACATTCTGAGCGCCCCAACGAATAGGCGAATTTTTAAGATAGGATTGCGTTTGAAATAAGTAGGGATAAGGAGCACATACCACAATGTCCACTGGGATTGTTTGAGGTATCTTTTCTGCCAAGGCCTTAAGGAGCGATTCGTTGGATGCCAAAGAACCATTCATTTTCCAATTACCAACAACGATTTTACGTCTCATGACACTCTCTTAAATAGTTTGTTAAATTTTACTTTGTTGGCGCTAGATGAGCAATTCAAGCATTACTCTCTAAGAGAGCATTCTTAATTGAATTTGAATTTTTTTATTGCCATTAAA
>Ga0256335_1000205_pt1 | contig 8568 bp, 9 predicted proteins | sample AtltaT_29_FD_189999 | JGI IMG/M metagenome (GOLD analysis project Ga0256335, IMG submission 189999) | Metatranscriptome of freshwater microbial communities from Altamaha River, Georgia, United States - Atl_Miss_RepB_8h (Metagenome... | ecosystem: Environmental > Aquatic > Freshwater > River...
CACAATGTTTAATTATTGGATCTGGTCCGGCTGGATACACAGCAGCAATTTACGCAGCTCGTGCAGACATGAAACCAATGATGTATGAGGGACTTCAGCCAGGGGGACAACTCACAACAACCAATGAAGTAGAAAACTTTCCTGGCTATCCAACAGGTGTAAGCGGACCGGAAATGATGGTCCAACTGAGGGACCAGGCGCTCCGTTTTGAAACGGATATACGAACTGGATTTATTAATAAGGTTGATTTTTCTGGAAATATTCATAAATGCTGGGCTGATGATGGAACGGAAATCCATGCCCACACTGTAATCATTGCCACTGGAGCCTCAGCAAAGTACTTAGGCTTACCCAGTGAACAACATTATTTGCAAACAGGTGGAGGAGTATCCGCTTGTGCCGTTTGTGATGGGTTTTTCTACCGAGGTCAAGAAACAGTAATTGTTGGTGCTGGGGATTCAGCCTGCGAAGAGGCACACTACCTTTCTAAACTTTGTACAAAAGTGACCATGCTTGTTCGAAAAGATGAATTCAGGGCTTCTAAAATCATGGCAGAACGCGTAAAAAACACCGCCAACATTGAAATTTTATTTAATACCGAAACTGAAGAAGTACTTGGTGATGGTCAGGTTGTTACAGGTGTTCGTGTAAAGAATAATTCCACTGGAGCATCCAAAGAAATTCCATGTACAGGATTTTTCGTGGCCATTGGACATCAACCGAATACAGATATTTTCAAGGATTACATAAACTTAGACGAAACGGGTTATATAAAGTATGAACAAGCGGGTACATCTAAAACCAATATTGCAGGAGTTTTTGTTGCAGGAGATGCGGCTGATAAAACCTACCGTCAAGCCATTACAGCAGCTGGGACAGGTTGTATGGCAGCCTTGGATGCCGAACGGTATTTGGCAAGTTTACATTAAGCCAACCAACATTGTAAAAGGACAGGAAACTGTCCTTTTTTTATACCTTATTTGGAATAGTTATAAACAGCAGATAAATCGGTAGAAAAAGAATATAATTATTTGACTGAATACTACCACAAATCCAAAGTAAAAACTAAATTTGTCCGCGAATAAACAAAACATCCTTTCACATGGATAAAACGTCAAACTTAAATTATCTGCCCTTGCTCATGCAAATCGCAGTGGCTGCAGGTTTTGTAATTTTCACCTTGGTCGTTACCCATTTATTAACACCACGCGTTAAAACAGCCCGCAAAGAAGAAAACTTTGAATGCGGTATTGAGGCGCAAGGAAACGCACGCTTTCCGGTTTCGATTCGGTATTTCATGACGGCCATTCTTTTTGTTTTGTTTGATGTTGAGGTGATTTTCTTCTATCCATATGCCGTTAATTTTCATGAATTAAAACTAGAAGGACTGTTAGCTGTTGTATTATTCGTAGCCTTCTTCTTGATAGGCTTTATTTATGTTCGTAAAAAAGGAGCATTAGAATGGGAAAAATAGAAGACCTAGAAGTTATCAACGGGGAAGGTTATCAATTAACCACCCTGGATAAAGCCGTGGCGTTAGCGCGCTCGAATTCCGTTTGGCCATTGCCTTTCGCTACTTCTTGTTGCGGCATTGAATTTATGGCTACCATGGGTTCAATGTATGATTTATCTCGGTTTGGAATGGAACGGATGAGTTTTACACCGCGGCAGTCGGATTTACTCATTGTAGCGGGTACCATTTCTAAAAAGTTAGCTCCAGTACTTAAAAAAGTTTATGAGCAAATGGCTGAGCCTAAATGGGTGCTTTCTGTTGGTGCTTGTGCCTCTTCAGGAGGAATTTTTGACACCTACAGCGTCTTGCAAGGCATTGACCGCATTATACCTGTGGATGTATATGTTCCTGGTTGTCCTCCACGGCCTGAACAAATCATAGACGGTGTAATGAACATCCATAAATTGGTAAAACACGAACCAATGCGTCGACGATACAGCGAAGAATATCGCCATTTGCTTGGTAATTATGAAATTGAAGTTACGAATGCCGATGATGACAAATAATGAACTGCTAGAAGCATTGCAAGAACGCTTCAGCTCAATAGTTCTCGCTTCTGAGATATTACACGATGCCTTGGTTATCGAAATACACCCCGGCCATGCCCTTGATTTTATTACTGCACTTAAAAATGATGAGGTCCTTTCATTCAATTTTCTCACCCTTATTGGTGCAGTGCATTATCCGGATGAAGCAGGAAGAGAATTATGTGTAGTCTATCATTTACACAGTTGGAAAAATGCAATTCGTCTACGTATCAAGTGTTATTTGCCGCAGGAAAATCCTTCAATTAAAAGCCTAACAACAATTTTCGATGGAGCAAATTGGATGGAACGTGAAACGTATGATTTTTTCGGAGTCAACTTCGAAGGACACCCCAATTTAACACGTATTTTGAACATGGATGAAATGGATTACCATCCCATGCTCAAACAATATCATTTGGAAGATGAGACACGTGAAGACAAGGATGATCGATTTTTTGGACGCTAACGGTTAACACATGGAAGAAAAAGATAACCTTATTAAATTATCAAACGGGCAGGTTTTATCGAAAGAAACCATTGATGGAGACATTGCTACTATAAATTTTGGTCCTACCCATCCTGCTACTCATGGAATTTTTCAAAATATTCTAACCGTAGATGGTGAAAAAATTCTTACCTCAGAACAAACGGTCGGATACATTCACCGGGCATTCGAGAAACTTGCTGAACGCCGACCATACAATCAAATAACCCCCATTACAGATCGCTTAAATTATTGTTCCTCCCCCATCAACAATATCGGGTGGCACATGACCGTTGAAAAATTGCTGCAAGTAGAGGTACCCAAACGAGTACAATACATGCGTGTAATCATTATGGAACTTGCGCGCATTGCAGACCATTTAATCTGTGACTCCATTATCGGTGTTGACACGGGAGCCTTAACCAGTTTCTTTTATCCATTTTCTGAACGTGAGAAAATCTACGAAATGTATGAAGAAATGTGTGGTGCTCGACTAACGACAAACATTGGACGAATTGGTGGGTTTGATAAAGATTTCACCCCAGTTTTTCATGAAAAACTGCGCAATTTCTTGCAAACATTTCCAAAAGCGTTTGAGGAATGGAATGGCATGTTGGAGCGAAATCGAATTTTCATGGACCGCACGAAAGGAGCAGGACCAATCAGTGCTGAACGTGCGCTGGCTTATGGCTTTACTGGACCCAACCTTCGGGCTGCAGGTGTAGATTACGATGTGCGAGTTATGCATCCATATTCTTCCTACGAAGATTTCGATTTCATTATTCCGGTAGGCGTGAACGGCGACACCTATGACCGTTTCATGGTGCGTCAAGAAGAAATCCGTCAAAGCATTAGGATTATTGAGCAAGCGTATAACAACCTACCTGAAGGACCATTCCATGCCGACATTCCTGAGTTCTTTTTACCTGAAAAGAAGGATGTCTATAACAACATGGAAGCATTAATTTACCATTTCAAGATTGTAATGGGTGAAACGGATGTTCCAGTTGGAGAGGTTTACCATAGCGTTGAAGGTGGTAACGGCGAATTAGGGTATTACTTAATCAGCGATGGTGGCCGTGCTCCTTACCGCTTACAATTTAGAAGACCATGTTTTATTTATTATCAAGCCTATCCTGAAATGATATCAGGTGCAAACATTAGTGATGCTGTAATTACCTTAAGCAGTATTAATGTGATTGCTGGCGAATTAGATGCATAACGATATGAGCCATTCTTCACAACCCGTATTTGACCCAAATGAAGTAGTAAACTTCTCGGATTCGATGATTAAAGAAATCAACGAGGTGGTTAAGAAATTTCCTGAAGGCAAACAAAAAAGTGCCTTGATTCGAGCCCTACACATTGCTCAAGCTGAATATGGCTGGGTAAGTGTCCCGGTGATGAATAAAATTGCTGAAATTCTAGCTATTCAACCCATAGAAGTATATGAAGTGGCGACTTTTTACACCATGTTTCATTTACAACCGGTTGGAAAACATGTACTTGAAGTTTGCCGAACAGGACCATGCATGTTAGTGGGAAGCGACCAACTCATCGAGCACATTAAAAACAAATTGAACATTAATGTTGGAGAAACAACCTCTGATGGAATGTTTACTCTAAAAACGGCAGAGTGTTTAGGCGGCTGTGGTTACGCTCCCCTACTTCAATGTCGTAATAAATTTCATGAGCATTTGAGCATTGAGAAAGTTGATGCCTTAATTGAACAGTACCGAAATGGTGAAATCCAGTAAGCGCAATTGATATGAAAAACAGAAGATTGTTATTAGAACATGTTGACGTTCCTGGGATTGAAGGGATTGACGTTTATGTGAAGCAAGGAGGATATGCTACGTTAGAGAAAGCTTTGAAAAATATGTCGCCGGATGAAGTAGTAGAAGAAGTAAAGAAATCTGGACTTCGAGGCCGAGGTGGTGCAGGGTTTCCTACCGGAATGAAATGGTCGTTTCTTGCAAAACCCGAGGGAGTTCCTAGGTATTTAGTTTGCAACGCTGATGAATCTGAACCCGGTACATTCAAGGATCGATACTTAATGGAAAAGATCCCTCACTTATTGGTAGAGGGGATGATTCTTTCTTCCTTTGCGCTTGGCGCTAACCAATCTTTTATCTATATCCGTGGTGAATTCATGTATGTGTTGAACATTCTTGAAAAAGCTATTGCAGAAGCCTACTCCAAAGGTTACCTAGGAAAAAATATTATGGGCAGTGGATACGACCTTGATTTAGTGGTAACCCCCGGAGGTGGTGCCTACATTTGTGGGGAAGAAACCGCCTTGTTGGAATCCTTAGAAGGTAAACGCGGTAACCCACGGATTAAACCTCCATTTCCAGCAGTAAAAGGACTCTGGGGCTGTCCTACCGTGGTAAATAACGTTGAATCTATCGCAGCAGTAGTTCCTATTGTGCGCGACGGAGGCGATGCGTATGCTGCAATTGGAATCGGAAAAAGTACAGGGACAAAATTGATTTCTGCTTGCGGTAATTTAGCCCGTCCAGGCGTTTATGAAATAGAACTCGGCCTGAGTGTCGAAGAATTTATTTACGGCGACGACTATTGCCGAGGCATAGCCAATGGAAAAGCGTTGAAAGCCTGTGTTCCAGGGGGATCATCAGTTCCAATTTTACCGCATTTTTTAGTGACTAAAACTGCAGCAGGTGAAGACCGACTTATGACCTATGAGAGCTTAGCTGATGGTGGATTTGCAAGTGGATCCATGTTAGGGTCTGGCGGGTTTATTGTATTTGATGAAGACCAATGCATTGTTCGAAATACATGGAATTTTGCGCGATTCTACGCCCACGAATCTTGTGGACAATGTTCACCTTGCCGCGAAGGGACAGGATGGATGGAAAAAGTACTTTCTCGGATCGAACACGGTCAAGGGCATATGCACGACATTGACTTGTTGGCTGATATTAATAAGAAAATTGAAGGAAATACGATTTGTCCACTAGGAGATGCGGCTGCATGGCCTGTGGCTGCAGCGATTCATCATTTTAGGGATGAATTTGAATGGCACATTAAACAGCCTGCAGAAGCTCAAACGAGAAACTATGGTTTAATTCAGCAACCAGTGGTTGCCTAACGATTTAAAAATGGTAAAAGTAACAATCGACGGTATAGAGGTTGAAGTTGAACCGGGAACTACAATCCTAAACGCAGCACGTAAAATTGGGGGTGATGCCGTTCCTCCAGCAATGTGCTATTACAGCAAACTACCGGGTACTGGTGGTAAATGCCGAACATGCCTCGTAGAAGTTGCAGCAGGTTCAGCGGCTGACCCGCGACCAATGCCGAAATTAGTAGCCTCCTGCTCAACTCCGGTACAAGATGGGATGGTAGTGAACAATAAAACAAGCGAACGGGTGCACAATAACCGCGGAGGTGTTGTAGAGTTTTTACTCGCCAATCATCCATTGGATTGTCCCATTTGCGACCAAGCCGGAGAATGCCATTTGCAGGACTTAGGTTATGAGCATGGTAGTGCAAAAACACGCTACGAAGAGGAGCGCAGGACCTATGACCCAATTGACATCGGCAACAAAATTAAATTGCATATGAACCGATGCATATTATGTTATCGGTGTGTATTTGTTGCAAATCAATTAACGGAAAAACGTGTTCATGGGGTATTACACCGCGGCGAGCATGCAGAAATATCCACCTACATCGAACAAGCCGTTGATAATGATTTTTCCGGAAACATGATCGATGTATGTCCTGTTGGAGCATTGACCGACCGAACCTTTAGGTTTAAAAGTAGGGTTTGGTTCTTGAAACCTATGGAGGCAGAGCGTTCATGCACTAAGTGTTGCGGGAAAGCGGTAGTATGGATGTTTGGTAACGATATTTATCGAATAACGGCAAGAAAAGACAAATTCGGTGAAGTCGAAGATATAGATGGTAAAACAGCGTGGTTGTGCAATGATTGCCGGTTTGACCATAAAAATGTGAGCGATTGGACCATTGTTGGACCACGAGTAATCAACCGACATTCCGTAATTTCTCAAGGGAAATATGCCACTAGCATCGATAAACCTGTTAAACGAATTGGATAATGGAAACATTTTATTGGTTAGATAAATTAGTGTTGGTTGTGGTGCTCTTCCTGATTTCATTAGGAATTGCAGCGTACCAAACCTATTTTGAGCGAAAACTGGCCGCTTGGATTCAAGACCGTGTTGGCCCTGACCGCGCTGGTCCATTTGGAATCCTTCAACCAATCGCGGATGGAGTAAAAATGTTTTTAAAAGAAGATTTTACCCCTGTTAATGCCGATAAATGGTTATTTATTATTGGTCCAGGGATTGCGATGTTTACGTCGTTAATAACTAGTGCGATTATCCCTTGGGGAACCGACTTATACTTATTTGGTAGATATATTTCACTTCAGGTAGCTGAAATAAACATCGGAGTACTTTTTGCATTTGGCGTAATCTCGATTGGGGTGTATGGCATCATGATCGGTGGATGGGCTTCAAACAATAAGTATTCGTTGTATGGTGCGATTCGTGCTTCATCTCAAATGATTTCCTATGAATTGGCTATGGGGATTTCTGCGATTACCATCATCATGATTTCAGGTAGCCTCGACCTTCGCGCCATTGTTGAAAGCCAACACGGTATGAATTGGAACATCTTTTATCAACCCGTTGCCTTTATCGTATTCTTCATCTGTGCATTGGCCGAAACGAACCGAGCACCCTTTGATTTACCCGAGTGTGAAAATGAATTAATCGGTGGGTACCACACCGAATATAGCTCCATGAAATTAGGCTTATTCTTATTTTCAGAATACGTAGCCATGTTCGTTTCATCAGCCATTATGGCCATTCTGTTTTTTGGTGGTTATAATTTTCCTGGCATGGATGCATTAAAAGATAGTCCTAACCTGTTGGCCATGATTAGCGTTGCTGTATTTTTTGCAAAAATCTTCTTGTTCATCTTTGTGTTTATGTGGATACGTTGGACCATCCCGAGATTTAGATTTGATCAACTCATGCACTTAGGTTGGAAGGTGCTCATACCGATAGCCCTTGTAAACATGTTGATTACAGGATTTGTAGTTGCATTTCACGAACATTGGTTTTAATCATCACTAACTATGGAAAGTCTTACCAATAGAAAAAAAGTTGTTTCGGATAAACCCATGACCTTCATGGAAAAACTATACATTCCTGCCATTTTGAAAGGAATGCTGGTTACTTTTCGGCATATTCTTAAACGAAGAAAAACTGTAAAGTATCCTGAAGAAATTCGTGAATTCGCTCCCGTGTATAGAGGGATGCACGTATTAAAGCGTGACGAACAAGGTCGTGAAAATTGCACAGCTTGCGGGTTGTGTGCTGTGGCTTGTCCTGCCGAAGCCATTACCATGACCTCAGCCGAACGCACCAAAGAGGAAAAACATTTATATCGTGAGGAGAAGTATGCTTCGTCGTATGAAATCAATATGCTGCGTTGCATTTTCTGTGGGTTGTGCGAAGAGGCCTGTCCAAAAGAAGCCATTTTTCTTACCGACCGCTTGGTACCTACTCAATTTGAACGTGGAGAATTTATTTATGCTAAAGATAAACTGGTTGAACCGGTGGACCAACGCATCGATATTACGAAAAGACAATTTACTGGAAAACGATCTTCAATATGATAGCAACATTAATCACTCAACTGTTAGGCGCCCTTGCCGTAGCTTCTGCCTTAATGGTGGTACTAAGTAAACATCCTGTGCGCAGCGTATTGTATTTGGTAGTCACGTTCTTCTTCATCTCTGGATTGTACATCATGATGAACGCACAGTTTTTGGCCATCGTAAATATCATCGTTTATGCTGGGGCTATCATGGTATTGTTCCTCTTTGTACTAATGCTATTAAACTTAAATAAAGATGCTGAGCCCAAAACCCCAACCATCATTTGGATCATTTCAACTGTAGCTGGAGGAATATTATTTTTAGTGATCATTGCCGCCCTTAAGGACATTGTTTTGGTAAGTAGTGAAGGAGACATGGCGCAACTTAG
>Ga0256335_1000218_pt1 | contig 8496 bp, 7 predicted proteins | sample AtltaT_29_FD_189999 | JGI IMG/M metagenome (GOLD analysis project Ga0256335, IMG submission 189999) | Metatranscriptome of freshwater microbial communities from Altamaha River, Georgia, United States - Atl_Miss_RepB_8h (Metagenome... | ecosystem: Environmental > Aquatic > Freshwater > River...
CACACACATCTTCGTACAGCGCTGACCACGCCAACCGAAACCGCGGGGGCATGTTCAGCAAACTCAAAAGCGCATGGCAACGCCGAGGGAGGGGCGGCGCGGGCCCCGCAGGAGCCGACTTTGAAGACCAGTCCGTGGTGTTCGCAGAGCGCATGCAGGAGGCCACCGCGATATGGACGGCCCACATCGCGACCGCACGCGCTCAAATGTCGGAAGCCTGCGCCTCTTTACTCGAGGGTTTCACGTCCATCTTGGACACCCTGGATCGACTGATTGAACCCACAGACGATGCCAGTCAGCGGGTATCGGTCCTTGGACAGTGCGAACAGGAACTGCGCCTCATGCTCAAGACCCTGCATGGGGTGGCCGAAACGCGCGACACCATGTTGGGGAGCATGCAAACAGCCACCGACAGTGCCCGGGAACTGCGCGAGCTCTCGGACGAAATCAGCCGGATGGCACGTCAAACAAGTCTGCTGTCGGTCAATGCGGCGATTGAAGCCGCCCGCGCCGGACCCGCTGGCCGGGGGTTTGCCGTGGTGGCGTCCGAAGTTCGGCGCCTCTCCGTCGATTCGGCAACGGCGTCGCGGCACATCATGGAGCGGGTCGACGGCTTCGATGGCCGGATGCGCGCCGCGCTCGACGACGCTTCGGAAGGCGCCAGCCGCGATGCCGCGGTTCTTGGCAATTCGGAGCAGACCATCACCGACGTCATCAGCCGGATGGGTCAGACCATCCACGCTTTGGACACACGTACCCGGGACATGACCCAGCGCGGCGAACAGGTTAAGGCGCTGATTGAACAAATGATGATCGCCTTTCAGTTTCAGGACCGTGTGGACCAAATCACGGCACAAATTGCCGCGTCCATTGATCGGGCCACCGAAAGCCTGCGGGAGGCCGCCAGCAATGGCGCCATGCCCGACCCAGACACCTGGCGCGAACTCTTGCAATCTGGCTACACCACAGAGGAGCAGCGTCAGGTTGGCTCGTCATCGAGAAGCGTTGCACCCCATCCGGGCCCTGTCGCAGCCACTTTCTTCTAAGGACACCTATCCATGGCCAAAACCATTCTGATTGTTGACGACAGCAGCTCCTTACGCACGGTCGTCAAGCTCTCGCTGACACGCGCGGGCTTTGATGTGATTGAAGCCTGCGATGGGCAAGACGCACTCAACCGCCTGGACGAGGCGAGCAAAGTTCATCTCGTGGTGAGCGACGTCAACATGCCCAATATGGACGGCATCAGCCTCGTCAAGGCCGTCAAGTCTCATCCCAAACACCGCTTCATGCCGGTCATTATGCTGACCACCGAAGGCCAGCAATCCAAGATGGAACAGGGTCGCGCCGCCGGAGCCAAGGCATGGTTGGTCAAACCGTTCAACCCATCGCAACTTCTCGACGCCGTGTCTCGGCTGGTCCAGGCGTGAGTGAACCAAACCATGAATCCTCTTATCCAACTCCCCGACTCGATATCGGTCTCCGAAGTGACCGGCTTACGTGAGCAGTGGCTTCAAGCCATGGAGCACCAGCCGGACAACACCCTTATTGATGCCCGCGCTGTGGTCGACATTGATGGAGCGGGCATTCAGTTGCTGGCCGCACTCGCGCAATCATTGGCCGCCCGCGGTCAAACACTCCAACTGCTCGCCCCCAGTGCGACGCTCACAGAAGCGTTGCAAAGGATGGGATTGACGTTCGCAACCTTATCCCAATCCTCGGAGGCCGTGGCATGAGCACCAACAACGATCAAGATGCGGAATTCATCGCGCAAATGTTGCCCACATTCGTCAGCGAGGCCAAGGAGCAACTCGACGCCTTGGAATCGCTGCTGCTCAAACTCGAAGACGCTCCGGCCGACCGGGAATTGCTCGATGCGCTGTTCCGATGCGCCCACACCGTGAAAGGCTCGGCTGGTTTGTTCGGCCTGGACCACGTGGTGGCATTCACCCACCACCTGGAAACACTTTTAGACCTGATGCGGGAAGATCAATGTCCTTGGTCGTCCGAGATCAGCACCCTGCTTCTTGAGTGCACCGATGAAATCGGCCGCCTCATTCAGGTCGGCCCCGGCGAACCCGGTTCAGGCGGCGCTGTGGGGCGTATCGATTTGGTCAAACGTCTGCAAGAGGCCTGCGCAGGCCGCGAAACGCAAGGGGAAGGCGCCACCTCGGCGCCGGTCAGCGGCGCTTCGATCATCGAGCACAGTGAACCCAGCCAAGGCTGGCGCATCGAGGCGGCATTTGGCCCTGACACGTTCCGTAATGGTCTGGACCCCGTCGCCTTACTCGCGCACCTTTCGGGTTTTGGTCGCATTCACAACGCGCAGACGGACCTTGCACGGGTTCCCTCCATCGAGGATCTGGACCCGGAGTCCTGTCACCTCAGGCTGCACTTTGACTTTGACAGCACGGTCACGCGCGAACGCATCGACACGGCGTTTTCCTTTGTCAAGGATGACTGCACCTACGAGGTTTTGAGCCTGGGTGCCGCCACCCACAAAGTCGAGGCGGTCAAAAACGCCTTTAAAGAGCACGAAACCAAGGCGCCGTCCACCAAGGTAGCGGGCCCAGACACCACCGAATCCACGAAGTTTATCCGTGTCCAGGCCGACCGTCTGGATACGGTCATCAATCTCTTGGGCGAGCTGGTGATTGCTGGCGCAGGTGCCGAAATGTTGGCCCGTCAGTCGGGACAGGCGCCCCTACTTGAGGCAAACCGACAAATCTCCCAACTGGTCGAAGAAATTCGTAACGGCACGATGCAGCTGCGGATGGTGCCAATTGGCGAAACTTTTGCGCGCTTCCGCCGCACCGTGCGCGACGTCGCCGCATCGCTTGATAAAGACGTGCTGCTCGAAATCGAGGGGGGAGAAACCGAACTCGACAAATCAGTCGTAGAACGCATCACCGACCCGCTCATGCATCTGGTGCGAAATGCCTTGGATCACGGGCTGGAGACTCCCGAACAACGCGCCGCCAGCGGCAAGTCAACTCAGGGCCGGCTCAAGCTTGCAGCACACCACGACTCGGGCAACATTGTCATTCGTATTGAAGACGATGGCCGCGGCATCGACCGGCAGCGGGTTCTGGAGCGGGCCTGGGAGCGCGGTTTGGTCGAGCGTGGCGTCGTGCCCCCCGATGCCGAGATTCTCGCCCTGATTTTCCGCCCGGGTTTTTCCACGGCCGAGTCCGTCACGAATCTCAGTGGTCGCGGCGTGGGTATGGACGTGGTGCTCAAAAATATCGAAGCACTACGCGGTTCGGTATCGGTTTTGAGTGATCAAGGTCAAGGCACCACGGTTGAGGTGCGACTGCCCCTGACCCTGGCGATTATTGATGGATTTCTGGTGAGTGTCGGCCGGGCGAAATTTATTTTCCCGCTCGATTCGGTCATCGAAGTGATCAAAGACAGTGCCGCGCGACTCGATGACCGAGGCCGCGGCGTGATTGAATTGCGCGGGCACCCGCTGCCCGTCGTGGACTTGCGCGCGCTCTACGGCTTGGAAGGAACGCCCTCCGAGCGGGCCAGCGTCGTGGTCATTCAGGCCGGTGAAGACACCTACGGAGTTCGCGTGGATGCTTTGCTGGGCCAGCATCAAACCGTTATCAAACCGCTCGGGCGCATGTTCCGCAGCCTGCGCGGGATGGCGGGCTCCTCCATTCTTGGCAATGGCGAAGTCGCTTTAATTTGTGATGTGAATTCTTTATGCGGCCTTGCTATGGATTCGACGCCCCCTCACACGGCTCGTTCCAACTCATCAGACTCGTCCGGGTCTGAACTCGTTCTCTCCTCTACCAACTAAGGAAGTGACTCATGACTCAGAGCAAACAATCCTGGTTTTCGCGTCTCTTTAGCGAGCCACAGGCCCATTTGATTGAACCCCGAGACGGCGCGCAGCAACCAGGCGTGGGGAGCGAAACGCACGAGAACGTAGCGAATTTGAAAGCGATCGTCGCGGCGATGCAAAAGTCGCAGGCCGTGATTGAGTTTGACCTCTCCGGGCGAATTTTGGATGCCAACGAAAACTTTCTGCAAGGGCTCGGTTATTCCCTCGCTGAAATCAAGGGCCAACATCACTCGATGTTTGTCGACGCTGAATACCGCGCCAGCGCCGAATACAAGATGTTTTGGGAAAAACTCGCCCGGGGCGAGTTCGATGCGAATCAATACCCACGCATCAGAAAAGACGGCAAGGAAATCTGGATTCAGGCGAGCTACAACCCGGTGTTCGATCAGTCGGGCAAACCCTATAAAGTGATTAAATTTGCCACCGACATCACCGCACAAAAAAATGCGGCCGCTGATGCGGCAGGGCAACTTGGCGCCATCGACCGTGCCCAAGCCACCATTGAGTTTTCTCTCGACGGACGCATTCTGACCGCCAACAACAATTTCTTGCAAACAGTGGGGTATTCGTTGGCCGAAATTAAAGGACAACATCACTCTTTGTTTGTTGACCCTGAATACAAGCAAAGCATTGAATACCGCTTGTTTTGGGAAAAACTCGGGCGCGGTGAATTTGACGCAGGGCAGTATCGTCGTATTGGCAAAGGAGGCCGCGAAATCTGGATTCAGGCCACCTACAACCCGATTTTCGACGCCAAAGGGAAACCTTATAAGGTCGTCAAATTCGCGTCCGATATCACCGCCGCAACGCGGGCCGCGATGATGCTCAAGCAAGCTGTTGAGCAGTCGTTGCAAGTGATGAGTGCCGCCGAACAGGGTGACCTTTCCAAACGCGTGCCGCTCGAAGGCAAGTCCGGCGACATCGAGTCCTTGTGCAGTGGCATCAACCGCATGCTCGAGACCACCAATTCGGTCTTCACCGACATGGGCCGCGTCTTTGGAGCGCTTGCGCAAGGCGATCTCAGCCAACGCATTGTGCGCGAATATGCCGGCAGCTTTGGTCAAGTGAGCAAAAACGCCAACATCACCAGTGAAGCGCTCTCCGGCATCATCGACGACGTGGCGCGTGTGCTGGGCAGCCTGGCCAACGGCGATCTCTCGCAGCGCATCACCCGCGAAGCCCAGGGAACCTTTGACCGACTCAAGAACGATGCCAATGCTTCGTGTGAGAAACTGGACCAAATCATCAAGGAGGTCCGGGCTGCTGCCGACGCCTTGGCCAGTGCCTCAGGTCAGGTCAGCGCCACGGCACAGTCTCTGTCGCAGTCGGCCACCGACCAGGCCTCTTCGGTAGAAGAAACCACCTCTTCGGTGGAATCGATGTCGGCATCCATCACTCAAAATAGTGACAACGCCCGCATTACCGATGGCATGGCCGCCAAAGCCAGCAAGGAAGCAGGAGAAGGGGGCGAAGCGGTAGCACGCACCGTTGCAGCCATGAAGCAGATCGCTGCGAAGATCAGCATCGTCGACGACATTGCCTATCAGACGAACCTGTTGGCCCTCAACGCAGCCATCGAGGCAGCACGCGCCGGCGAGCACGGCAAAGGCTTCGCCGTGGTCGCCGCCGAAGTTCGGAAACTGGCAGAGCGCAGTCAGGAAGCGGCGAAAGAAATCGGCGATCTTGCCGACAACAGCGTCAGCACTGCAGAACGAGCAGGAAAGCTTTTGGACGAGATTGTGCCGTCGATTCAAAAAACCAGCAGCCTTGTCCAAGAGATTGCCGCAGCGTCCACCGAGCAAAGCCAGTCGGTCTCGCAAATTGGCACGGCCATGGGGCGTTTGTCGAAAGCGACGCAGCAGAACGCTTCGGCTTCGGAGGAGCTTGCGGCGACTTCAGAGGAACTATCCGGGCAGGCCGCGCAACTGCAACAATCGATGGCGTTTTTCTCGTTGGCGGAGCCGGATAGCGCACGACGTGGCGGACGCAACGAACCGCAAGCCATGCGTCCACGCCGGGCCAGTGCCGAAGCAGCCGGCAATAACTTCCATCCCTACTAAGAACGGAGAGGTGCATTATGCGCGTCGAACGACAACGATCCGCGACCTCCGTAGCAGCCGTTGAAGATGCAGGCCAATACCTGACTTTCGCGCTCCGGGACGAAGTCTTCGCCCTGGATATTCGGAGCGTGCGCGAAATCATTCAGTACGGCCCCATGACCACGGTGCCACTGATGCCGGGGTTTGTACGCGGAGTCATCAATCTGCGTGGGGCGGTGGTGCCGGTCATTGATCTGCAAGCACGGTTTGGGCGTCCAGGAGCCGTCGTAGGGAAAAAGACCTGCATCATCATCTTCGATGTGGAACGCGAGGGTGAGCGCACGGAGGTGGGGCTTTTGGTGGATGCCGTGAGCGAAGTTGTTGAAATCGCGGCAGACATGATCGAGCCCCCACCAAACTTCGGAGCATCGGTCCGCCGCGATTTCATCAAAGGCATGGGCAAACAAGGCAGCCGCTTTGTGATTCTCCTGGAGCCCGAGCGGGTCTTTGATATGGAAGAAATGGCGACTTTGTGTGATACCGCGGCACACCAAGGGAGCAGCACATGAGTGCAATGACTCTGCGTGACGATGCTTTCGGTCAAATCGCGTCTTTGATGTACGACACGATTGGAATCGCATTCACCGAAGCCAAGCGTCACCTGGTCAGCTCTCGGCTCGGCCCGAGGATTTTAAGCCTCGGGCTGAGTGGCTATGATGAGTATGTCGCGCTCATCTCAACGCCCACTGAAAAAGAAGAACTGCAGGTCGCGATTGATTTACTCACCACCAATGAGACGTATTTCTTTCGCGAACCTGCCCACTTCGAGCTCTTGGAACGTGAATTGACTGCAAAGCGACCGCGTGAGTTGGCCATCTGGAGCGCCGCGGCCTCCTATGGCGACGAAGCTTTTTCTCTCGCGATGCTGTGCGAAGATTTACAACGCAAAGGCATTCTGAGCGCCATGTGGTCAATTTTGGGCACAGACATCAGCGACCGTGTCTTGCGCTCGGCCTCGGCAGGCATTTATCCCGAAGAACGTTTGCAATGCGTGTCGCCTGATCAGCTTCGGCGCCACTGCCTGCGCGGTGAAGGCGATTCGGCGGGCTTCGTGCAGATCGCTCCGACGCTGCGCGCCCATGTGAAATTCGGGCGGCTCAACCTGACTTTGCCGATTCAAGGCATCGGTCCTTTTGATGTCATTTTTTTACGGAACGTCCTGATCTATTTCGATCAACCCACCAAGCTGGCTGTTATTGAACGGGTTTTAAGCCTGTTGCGTCCCGGGGGACTGCTGTTCTTCGGGACAGCGGAGGGACGTGTCACGGGAGAGTTTGCGTTGAAATCCATAGCACCCGGCGTGCATCGCAAACTGACATGAAACCCCTCCGAACGGTTCTTTTTCAACGGCCGCTCGGTGGCCAACAGCGTCGAGTGTGTGCACCATGACGATTTCGCTTTTTGTCGTGGATGACTCCGCGGTGATGCGTCAAGGGATTGCCCGATTAATTGCCGACAACCATGAAATCGTCTTGGCGGGTTCGGCGCCCAATCCCCTGATCGCCGCACCCATGATTCGACGATCGCCGCCCGACGTGCTCTTGCTGGACATCGAGATGCCCGGGATGGACGGGCTGACTTTCCTCCGCCGTCAAATGGCCGAGCGCCCGATTCCAACGATCATCTGCTCGACCCTCACCCAAAACGGCTCCGCCATCGCCCTAGAAGCCTTGGCCTCCGGAGCCGTCGCGGTTATTGCCAAGCCGCAAATGGGCTTGCAAGCGTATATCGAAGCATCACGCCGTGAACTGCTGACCGCCGTCCGCACAGCCGCACTCGCCCGGCCCAAAATACGTGCCAGCAGCCCGGTTGCGGCCGCGACGACGCCCGTCGCGATACCCGCGGCGCCGAGCGACGGAGGCCGCACACTGGCCCTGGGCAAGCCGGTGGTCATCGGCGCATCAACGGGCGGGGTGCAAGCGTTGGAAGTGGTTCTCTCCGCGCTGCCCGTGGACGCCCCGGGCATTGCCATCGTGCAACACATGCCCACCCACTTTACCGCGATCTGGGCCAAAAACCTGAATGCGGCGTGCGCGGTATTGGTCCGTGAAGCCAGTGACGGAGCGCGCCTTGAACGGGGGGTGGTGTTGATTGCACCCGGAGGGCGTCACCTGGAATTAAAAAAAACCGGCGGCCAATACTTTGCGGTGATCAAAGACGGCCCCCCCGTCAACCGACATAAGCCTTCCGTAGATGTTCTTTTTCGTTCTGTGGCTGCCTGTGCTGGCGGCGATGCGCTGGCCATCATCATGACTGGCATGGGCGATGACGGCGCCCGTGGTATCAAAGCCATTCACGAACGCGGCGCGCACACGATCGCCCAGGACGAAGCCAGCTGCGTGGTCTTTGGCATGCCCAGGGAAGCGATTGCGCACGGCGGGGTCAGTGAAGTGCTTCCGCTCGATCGGATTGCCCATGCCATTTTGCGTTTTGATGCCCGCGGCTAACGACGTCACGGGATCATTCGTTCGCCCTGCCACGTCATCTTCTCTTCGACGCACCGAGCAGGCGCGCCCCCGCCCGATGTGATCCATAGGCCCGCACGCC
>Ga0256335_1000224_pt1 | contig 8469 bp, 8 predicted proteins | sample AtltaT_29_FD_189999 | JGI IMG/M metagenome (GOLD analysis project Ga0256335, IMG submission 189999) | Metatranscriptome of freshwater microbial communities from Altamaha River, Georgia, United States - Atl_Miss_RepB_8h (Metagenome... | ecosystem: Environmental > Aquatic > Freshwater > River...
CTTAAGAGGCGAAGGCTAAAGGGTAGAATTTACGCCATTGGATCCACAACTCGGTGCCGATTTGCGCCAGATCCCCATGCTTTTTCAACTTGTGTTTAGGAAAATCGATGAACAAGCACCTCAGCGAACGCCTTGTCGTTCCCTTCGAGGCATTACGCATGACCGATGTTGAATCGGTCGGCGGCAAAAATGCATCCCTCGGTGAAATGATTAGCCAACTGGCTCACGCAGGTGTGCGTGTACCAGGCGGCTTCGCAACAACGGCACAGGCCTTCCGCGACTTTTTGGCATTCAACCACCTAACGAGCCGGATTGCCAAGCGGCTGACGGGGCTTAATGTTGAAGACGTCAAGGCCCTTGCGCAGTGTGGGGAGGAGATTCGCCATTGGATCGAGTCGGCTCCCTTGCAACCTGCGCTCGAAGCCGCCATTCGCGAGGCTTTTCGATCGCTCGAAGCTGAGTCGGGCGGCACGCTATCAGTTGCCGTCCGTTCGTCAGCAACAGCAGAAGACCTGCCGGACGCTTCGTTTGCAGGACAGCAAGAAAGTTTTCTCAATGTGCTTGGTATCGACGAAGTCCTATTGAAAGTACGACAGGTCTTTGCATCGCTTTACAACGATCGGGCGATTGCTTACCGCGTGCATCAAGGCTTTGAGCACGCCGAAGTTGCCTTATCAGCCGGGATTCAACGTATGGTGCGCAGTGACGAGGGCTCGTCGGGCGTGATGTTCACCATGGATACAGAGTCAGGCTTTGATCAGGTTGTGTTCATCACGAGTGCTTATGGTCTCGGCGAGACGGTGGTCCAAGGTGCCGTTAATCCCGATGAGTTTTATGTCCACAAGCCCATGCTAAGACAGGGCAAACAAGCGATTGTTCGCAGGCAACTTGGATCAAAGTTAATCCGAATGGCTTTCGCAAGCGATCGCCGAGCAGGCGAATCGGCTGTTAAAACCCTCGAAACTGAGCTGGAAAAGCGCCATCGTTTCTCGCTTCGCGATGAACAAGTGATCGAGCTTGCTCGCTATGCCCTCATCATCGAAGATCATTATCAAAGGCCAATGGATATCGAATGGGGTCTTGATGGTCTTGATGGCAAGCTTTACATTCTTCAGGCACGTCCCGAGACCGTGAAGTCGCGGCAACAAGGAAGGCAAACGCGTTATCAGCTTAAGACCACCTCAGAGGTGCTGGCAAGTGGCCGCGCGATTGGACAGAAGGTTGGTGTTGGCATGGTCCGCATTGTTCGCGATGCATCTGAGATGGACCGAATCGGAGCAGGCGACGTTTTGGTTACCGACATGACCGATCCCAATTGGGAACCCATCATGAAACGTGCTGCGGCTATTGTGACTAATCGAGGCGGGCGGACCTGCCATGCGGCGATTATTGCTCGTGAACTCGGCATCCCAGCTGTTGTGGGCTGTGGTAACGCGACCGATCAGCTTAGTGATGGTGCCCTTGTGACCGTCTCATGTGCCCAAGGAGATACGGGCTATATCTACGATGGACTGCTTGAAACCGAGATCACCGAGCTTGATTCAGGAGAGTTACCGCCAATTCCAACCAAGTTGATGATGAATGTTGGCAATCCCCAACTTGCTTTTGATTTTGCCCAATTACCGAATCAAGGGGTTGGTCTGGCGCGCTTAGAATTTATTATCAATAACGATATAGGTATTCATCCGAAAGCAATCCTCGACTATCCGCATGTCGATGCGGCCTTGAAGTCTGCTGTGGAAAGCGTCGCACGTGGATACGCCTCGCCGCGTGATTTTTATGTTGCAAGGCTTGCTGAGGGCGTGGCCACCATTGCCGCCGCTTTTTGGCCCAAAACAGTGATCGTTCGACTTTCTGATTTTAAGAGTAATGAGTACCGCAAACTAATCGGCGGATCTCGCTATGAGCCCGAGGAAGAAAATCCGATGCTCGGCTTTAGGGGCGCAAGTCGATATCTTTCTGCTGATTTCCGTGAACCTTTTGCGCTCGAATGCGAGGCCATGCGAGTGGTTCGTAACAGCATGGGACTTACCAATGTCGAGTTGATGGTTCCATTCGTGAGAACAGTTGATGAGGCCCGACAAGTGGTCGCTTTACTTAGCGAACAAGGCCTATCGCGTGGCAGTGGTGCGGCCGAGGATGGAAGCGGCGCGCTTAAAATTATCATGATGTGTGAGCTACCGTCGAATGCCATTTTGGCAGATGCTTTTTTGGAGCACTTCGATGGTTTTTCGATCGGATCAAACGATTTAACGCAACTCACCCTAGGGCTTGATAGGGACTCGGGACTGGTTGCTGCTGCATTCGATGAGCGCGATCCCGCGGTACGCGTGCTCTTGTCGCAGGCTATCAAGGCTTGCATCAAACAGGGGAAATACGTTGGTATTTGCGGGCAGGGACCGTCCGATCACCCCGATCTTGCGCAATGGCTTGTGCAAGAGGGTATCCAGTCGATATCCCTAAACCCGGACACCGTCATCGATACTTGGCAGTTGCTTGCAAAGACCTAACTTGTTGCGGTCATGGATCTCTATATTTTTCGAGATTTAGCGCGAACGTGTATCGGTTTTCATAAGCCTTTGTCGTTCGCGCTGCCAATCGCGCTCTTTCGCTGCCTCGCGCTTGTCGTGCTGCTTTTTGCCCTTGGCAAGACCAATTTCAAGCTTGATTCGATGCTTGTTGTAATGGAAGTTCAGAGGAATTAAGGTGTAACCGGCGCGTTCAACTTTGCCAATGAGCTTGCGAATCTCAGCAGCATGAAGTAGAAGTTTTCGCGTCCGAACCGGGTCAGGTTGGATGTGGGTAGAGGCTTGAGGCAATGCAGTGATGTGGGCACCGATTAAGTAGAGTTCGGCTGCGCGAATTAATACATAGCCCTCTTTGATTTGCGCCCGGCCTGCTCGAATTGCTTTAACCTCCCAGCCTTCGAGCACAATACCTGCTTCGTAACGCTCTTCAATGAGGTAGTCGTGGAATGCTTTTTTGTTCTGGACGATTGTCATAGTTGCTTCATAGAATCGCGCATCTTAAGCTAAGAGACCATGCCCTGTATTGAACGTCAGGCCTTTGTACCGTACTCGCCGCAAGCAATGTTTGATTTGGTGGCTACAGTTGAGCGCTACCCACAGTTTCTTCCCTGGTGTGCTTCGAGCCAGATATTGCTGCGCCGCGATGATGGGATTGATGCAAGTTTGCAGGTGCGCTTTAAAGGTATCCAGCAACATTTTTCGACCCGTAACATCCACCGGCCACCCGGTCTGATTCAAATGCAATTGCTCGATGGGCCCTTTGAGCGACTCGAAGGGGCATGGTACTTCGATGGTATCGAGCTTAGCGATGATCACAGACTGGGCCTAGATGCTGAGCTAGGAGAGCATAGTCGGTCTGAGCATGATCCGAGCGCTCCCCAAGGCTGTAAGGTTCGACTACGACTCGACTATCACATGAAGTCAGGACTGTTAGCGAAGCTCTTTTCACCTGCCTTTGACATGATCGCGGCTCAGATGATGGATGCCTTTCTGGCCCGAGCCGATCAGTGTTATGGCGCCTAGTACTGACGCGATACATGTTATGGCGTCTGGTGCTGAGCCGATTCATTTTGTGTCGCCTGATGCTGAGCCGATCGATGGTGTGGCGTCTGTTAGCACACAAGATCAAGGGGTCGTACATGTGTTTTGGCTGGACACTGAAAGTGCAAACGGATTCCGATCACTCAGTCTGACGTGGGCCGAGGGAAAACAGCTTGCGGATTTACGCGCCTCTTTAGCCGCAATGGCGCTTACACCCGGCTTTCCGAAACATTTGCTTGATGACGCCTCAGCTTTTTGCAGATGGGGACAACGGCTACGTTGGACAACGCCCATTCGAGACGGTGATGAGATTGCCGTCCTTGAGCGTATCTCGGCCGATGCAAAGCAACGACGACATGACAAGGTCAAGTCGCAAAGGGCTCTCGGATCAGCAACAAAACGTCGTCACCCCGGAGCCCAAGCTTCGATGAACCGAACACCTGAGCTTTGATGAACCGAACACTCGAGCTTCGATGAACCGAAGGCCTGAGGTCGGGTAATCCCGGCTCGCCTATAATGCCGCTTTGTGCCGAGGGTTGCCATGAGATTGATCAAGCGGGCCTTAACCTTTGATGATGTATTACTTGTTCCCGCGTACTCGAACTTGCTTCCTCGCGATGCGGAACTGAAAACCTCGTTGTCGCGAAACATACAGTTGCAGATCCCATTGATTTCTGCGGCCATGGACACGGTAACCGAGGCACGCCTGGCGATTGCCATGGCTCAAGAGGGTGGCATTGGCATGATTCACAAGAATCTGCCTCCGCTTGCGCAGGCGGCAGAGGTGCGTCGCGTCAAACGCTATGAGTCTGGGATCGTTTCTGATCCTATTACGGTTGGCCCTGAAATGCCCATCCGTGCCGTACTTGAAATTAGTAGGCAGCACAAGATCTCAGGCTTGCCGGTTGTGCAAGGGAAGGTTGTTATAGGCATTGTGACTAATCGGGACTTGCGCTTTGAAACCCGATTGGATGATCCGGTAAGCAGCATCATGACGCCGGGCGATCGACTCGTTACCGTTCCCGAAGGCGCTAGCCTTGAAGATGCCCAGGCCTTGATGCACAAACATCGGATTGAGCGCGTTCTTGTGGTTAATGCTGAGCGTGAATTGCGGGGCCTAATAACCGTCAAGGATATCTTGAAGGCAACCGAGCATCCCCTGGCCGCAAAGGATCGACAAGGCAAGTTGCGCGTTGGTGCTGCCATTGGCACCGGTGCGGATAGTGAGGAAAGGGCAGAGCGACTTGTTGCTGCTGGCGTTGATGTGCTGGTCGTCGATACGGCCCATGGCCACTCGCAAGGCGTGATCGACCAGGTCAGGCGTATCAAGACGCATTACCCATCTGTGGATGTGATCGGTGGCAATATCGCGACCGGGCAAGCCGCTATCGCGCTGCTTGAAGCCGGCGCTGATGCTGTGAAAGTTGGCATCGGACCAGGATCAATTTGTACGACCCGCATTGTGGCCGGCGTTGGAGTCCCGCAGATATCTGCGATTTCGGATGTGGCTGCCGCACTAGGCACGAGCGGCGTGCCACTGATCGCGGATGGTGGTGTACGGTTTTCGGGCGACATCGCAAAAGCGATCGCCGCGGGGGCGTCGTCTGTGATGATGGGTTCGATGTTTGCCGGTACTGAAGAGGCGCCCGGTGAGGTTATTTTGTACCAAGGCCGTTCATACAAAAGCTATCGTGGTATGGGCTCCCTAGGGGCCATGCAAGAGGGCGCGGCCGATCGCTATTTTCAGGATGCCTCAGCGAACGTCGAAAAGCTAGTACCCGAAGGTATCGAGGGTCGTGTTCCCTACAAAGGATCAATTCTGTCGATTCTTCACCAACTTTGCGGAGGCATTCGCGCGAGTATGGGCTATTGCGGCTGTCGTGATTTAAGTGACATGAGAAGCAAAGCGCAATTCGTAGAAATCACATCGGCTGGGATGCGTGAGTCGCATGTTCATGATGTGCAAATCACCAAAGAAGCTCCCAATTATCATCATGACTGAAGCTAGAACAGCCCGTCGAGATGGCAGGGGAGCGTCTGCTCGTGCTAGCCTGAGCCATGAAAAACTATTAATTCTAGATTTTGGATCTCAAGTTACGCAGTTGATTGCCCGCCGTGTTCGCGAATCGAAGGTTTATTGCGAGATACATCCTGCTTCGATGTCTGCAGCCGAAATCGCCGCGTTTAGGCCAAAAGGCATCATCCTATCGGGTGGCCCCAATTCAGCCTACGAGCACAACACCGACATTGCCGATCCGACTGTATTTGGGCTTGGTGTACCCGTGCTAGGTATTTGCTACGGCATGCAAACCATGGCACAGCAACTCGGTGGTACGGTCCAAGCCAGCGATACCCGTGAATTTGGTTCGGCAATGGTTCGGGCGCGTGGCCACAGTCAATTGCTAAAGGACATCGCTGATGAGGTCAACAACGAGGGGCACGGCCTGCTTAAGGTGTGGATGAGCCATGGCGATAAGGTAACTCGCTTGCCAGACGGGTTTAAGTTGATCGCCTCTACCGAAAGTTGCCCGATCGCCGGCATGGCCGATGAGGTGCGCGGCTTTTACGGCTTACAGTTTCACCCGGAAGTCACGCACACGCTGCAAGGTAAGGTAATCATTGACCGCTTTCTAAAGCAGATTTGCGGCTTTCGTGGTGATTGGGCCATGGCTCGGTTCGCCGAAGAAATGATCGAGCAAATTCGCGGCCAAGTGGGGCAGGACCGAGTGATCCTTGGCCTTTCTGGCGGGGTTGATTCGTCGGTTGCTGCGGCGCTTATTCATCGGGCCATTGGCGAGCAACTTCAGTGCGTTTTCGTCGATACCGGTCTTCTACGTTTGGGAGAGGCTGATCAAGTTCGAGAGACTTTTGGCCAGCACTTTGGCATGAAGCTCACTGCTGTTGATGCCAGTGAGCAATTTATGCTGGCCTTAGCCGGTAAGACCGATCCTGAGGAAAAACGCAAAATCATCGGGAGGCTTTTTGTTGAAGTCTTTCAGCAGGAGGCTGCGAAATATCCCGATGCGCGATGGCTTGCTCAGGGGACGATTTATCCCGATGTGATTGAGTCAGCCGGCACCAAGCATGGCAAAGCAAGTAAGATTAAGTCGCATCATAATGTTGGCGGACTCCCTGATTCCCTGCACTTGGCTTTGCTTGAGCCCCTGAGGGAGCTTTTCAAAGATGAAGTCCGCGCACTGGGGCTAGAACTTGGTTTGCCCCGAGACATGGTTTTTCGGCACCCTTTTCCTGGCCCAGGGCTCGGGGTGAGAATCCTTGGTGAAGTTAAACGGGAGTTTGCCGATTTGCTTCGAAGGGCTGACGCTCTATTTATTAGCGAACTTCGATCGTATGTTGATCCGACCGATGGGCTTCATTGGTATGAAAAGACTTCCCAGGCCTTTGCGGTTTTCTTGCCGGTTAAGTCAGTTGGTGTGATGGGCGATGGCAGAACCTATGAATATGTGGTCGCATTGAGAGCTGTGCAGACTCAAGATTTTATGACGGCACATTGGGCTCCCTTACCCCATGACTTATTGGCATCGGTGTCCAATCGAATTATCAACGAGGTGCGAGGCATCAACCGCGTAGTCTACGACATATCGGGAAAGCCACCGGCGACGATTGAGTGGGAATGATTCAGCGTCTTTCTGGGATTATCGAAGACAGTCGAGAAACAGCCGTAAGTTGTTGATCAGTACGGGTAAAAGTCTGTCGGGATCTATCGGGGACTCCCGATGGGCTGGCATGACGGGGCTTCTCGGCAGGGTGTCTGCGTTGTCGCCCGGTGCAGCCTCGGCTGGCCGGGCGATTGCCTTTCTCGATGGCCACCCCGCGCGATCTCGAGCCCTACATCGGCCAGAGCGGCCGGGTGTCGGAGGTGCTGAATCGTAAGCGCGCCTTGAGCCTGCGCATGGTCAAGCGGCTGCACGATGGGCTGCGGATTCCTTACGAGAGCCTGTTGGCCGGCGTCCGGTAGTTCGCCTCGACGGTGATGACGCCACCGGTCTTCCGCCGCTACTTCGGCATCCATTAAGCCGGGGCGGCGACCCCAGACTCAGGACTCAAAAGCCTGCGCGTCTACAGCACCACACCCGAGACGCCGCCGCAGGAGGTTCTGCCACCGCCCGGGCCGTGCAGGTACCGGTGTCGCCGGGATCTGGCCCATTGGCTGGCCGGGGAACTGGCCGGTGACACGCCCACCATCGTGGGCATCGACCACGCGCTGTCGTTTCCACTTCGGTACTTCGAGGTCCACCAGCTTGCCCCGGACTGGATGGCCTTTCTGGAAGACTTCCATCGGCACTGGCCGACCGATGCGCCGCACACCTGCGTGGACTTCATCCTCAACGGGGCCAGAGGCCAAGACGCAGAGCGCATGGGCACCCCGCGCTGGATGCGGCCGACGGACGAGCGCTGCAAGGCGGCGCGGTCGGTGTTTCAGTTCGAGGGGCAGGGGAAGGTTGGCGCTGCGACGCACGCCGGGTTGCCGTGGATCCTGTACCTAAAGCGCCAGTTGGGCGATCGGCTTCATGTCTGGCCGTTTGACGGCTAGCTGGCAGATCGGCACTGGTGGAGGTGCGGCCGGCGATGTGGCGCGACCCGGAGCCGATGGCCATTTCGGTCAACGTACTGGCTACTACTGTCGGTGCGCTTTCTTGGAACTTCGGCAACGCCATTTCCCAGGCCACGCGCACCGCGTCCGGCCCGGCCAGGTTCTGATCGATCAGGTACTCCGCGAAGACCTCATCCAGTGTTTCATCGGTGAGCTCGACCGTCACCACCAGTTTGCTGAGAAGGAAATGCTGCCAGCCCGGGAGCGTCTTGCCCCAGGCGGACAGCACGTCGAAGATGTTGAACGCCGGTTGCGCCATGGCACTTATCCTAGCCGTTTCGCAAG
>Ga0256335_1000225_pt1 | contig 8430 bp, 10 predicted proteins | sample AtltaT_29_FD_189999 | JGI IMG/M metagenome (GOLD analysis project Ga0256335, IMG submission 189999) | Metatranscriptome of freshwater microbial communities from Altamaha River, Georgia, United States - Atl_Miss_RepB_8h (Metagenome... | ecosystem: Environmental > Aquatic > Freshwater > River...
GGAAATTGCGCGCAACAAGCCGGTGGCTGACGCCAAAGACGTGCCTTTCACCACCTTGATGCCGGCGTTTTTGACGTCTGAGCTCAAGAGCGCTTTCACGATCGGTTTTCTCATCTATATCCCGTTTGTCGTGATCGACATCATCGTGGCCAGTGTGCTCATGTCCATGGGCATGATGATGTTGTCGCCCATGATGATTTCCATGCCCTTCAAGCTGATGCTCTTTGTGTTGGTGGACGGATGGAGCCTGATCATGGGCTCCCTGGCCTCCAGCTTTGCCATGCCCTGACCCAGAAAGAAATTGCACCATGGACACTGCCACCGTCATCGACCTCGGACGCCAATCGATCTGGATGATCGCCTTGGTGTGCGCCCCTTTGCTGGCGGTGGCTCTGGTGGTCGGCTTGATCATCGGTGTCATTCAGGCGGCCACGTCCATCAATGAAATGACCCTGAGTTTCATCCCGAAGCTGGTGGCCTTGGCCCTGGCGCTGCTGGCCTTTGGAAGTTGGCAGCTCACGCAGCTGGTGGACTTCACCCGCAACATCTTTCAGCGCATTCCGACGCTGTTCACTTGAGGACCGGTGACGGCAAATGTCATGAACGTCCTGGCAGCGGACATCATCGAGAAGTTCTACTTGTTCTTGTGGCCGATGCTGCGCATTTCGGCCATGATGCCGACCGCCCCTGTGTTGGCCAATAACGCTTTCAATCGCCGGTCGCGCATTTTGCTGGCCTTGGCCTTGACCTGGCTGATCTACCCGCTTCACAGCTGGCCCATGCTGGATCCCACATCCGCGCAAGGTTTGGCTGAAGCCTTCAATCAAATCCTGACGGGCGCCCTCATGGGGTTGATGTTGCAGGTGGTGGTGGCTGCGCTGGTGGTGGGGGGTCAAGCTATTTCAGCGTCAATGGGTCTGTCCATGGCCAACCTGATGGACCCCAATTTGGGCAACGTGCCGGTCATCGCTCAATTCCTCATCGTCATCGGCATCTTGATCTTTGTGGGCTTTGGCGGCCACGCCATTCTCATCGGCATCGTCTCGGAGTCTTTTAACTCCTTGCCCATAGGCCAAGCCTTGCTCAGCCAAAATGCTTTCGGCCAAGTGTTGCGCTGGAGCTCCATGATGTTTCTTGGGGCCGTGCTCATGGCACTGCCCATCATGATCACGCTGTTGTTCATCAACATGGGCCTAGGCGTGGTCACCCGTGCCGCACCCAGCTTGAACATTTTTGCGGTGGGCTTTCCTGCTCTCATCTTGGCAGGTCTGCTGATTTTGCTCATCTCCATGGAAAGCGTGGGCGGGCGTATTGAGTGGCTGTGGATGCAAGGCTTCAGTCACTTGCGAGATGTGGTGGGGGTCCCTCATGGCTGACGCCGAAGACCGCACCGAACAACCCACAGCGCGAAGACTGCGCAAAGCCCGAGAAGACGGGCAAGTGGCGCGCTCGCAGGAGCTGCCTGCGGCGACCATCGTCATCGGGGCCTTGTTCATGCTGTTCATGACCAGTGGCTGGATCATGAACCGGCTGTCTTCGGTCTTTGCCAACGGTTTTGTGTTTGATCGCAAGACGTTGGACAAACCTTTGCTTTTGCCGCAGACCTTTGCGGGCCAACTCGTCGATGCCTTCATGGCGGTGGCCCCGGTGGTGGGGCTGACCGTGGTCTTGGCCATCTTGGTATCCAGCGTGAATGGCGGTTTTTTGTTTTCTCTGAAATCTGTGGCACCCAGTGCCGCCAAGCTCAACCCCATGTCTGGCTTGAAGCGCATGTTTGGCCCCCGGGCCTGGGTCGAGCTGGGCAAAGCCATTGTGAAGTTTCTTGTGGTCGGCGCGGTGCTGTGGTGGGTCATCGCCCACAACATGAGCAGTCTGATGAACGTGGGGCGTATGGGGCTGGAGCCGGCCTTGGCGCTGTCGGGCAAGGTGATTGCCGAGTCCATTTTGTGGGTGTCGCTTTCGTTGGCGCTCATCGCCTTGGCCGATGTGCCATACCAACGCTACGACTTCATGAAGCGCATGCGCATGACCAAGCAAGAGGTCAAAGACGAGTTCAAGGAAATGGAAGGCCGACCCGAGGTCAAGGCCCAAATCCGTCGTCGTCAGCGCGAGATCGCCAATGCGCGCATGATCAAGCGCGTCAAAGATGCCGATGTGGTCATCACGAACCCGCAACACTTTGCCGTGGCCTTGGAATATGACCCCACCAGCGATGGCGCGCCCATCTTGGTGGCCAAAGGGGTCGACCACATGGCTCAGCGCATTCGTGAAGAAGCCGATGTGCACGGCATTCACATTTTCGAAGCGCCTCCCTTGGCCCGAGCGTTGTACTACACCACCGAGGCCGAGCAGCAAGTGCCCGAGGAGCTTTACCAGGCGGTGGCTCAGGTCATTGCTTACGTTTTCAGTCTGGAGGCACCGGGCCCTCAGGGCGCCCGCATGAAACGCCCCCACGTCAAGGTACCCCCGTCAATGTGGTTCAACCCTGACGGAAGCAAAGTCAAAGAAGGAGCACTCGCATGACATTGCAGCGATCCACCCAACATGAGCGCCATGACCTGTACTTCCGGTCGGCCGATCGATTGCGCGCCGAAGGATGTGCCAACGCCTTGACTCGCGAGGGACTCAGCGTGGTCATGGCATGTGACCGCGAGGCGCTTCTCGACCATTACGTCGAGATGACCTTGCAAGAGGTCAAGAAGGTAGCCGCCGACTGTTTGGTGGAGGCCTACTTTCCTGAAAGTACCGAGTCGCTGATGGCCCGATTCAATGACATTCTGTCTCGCAGCACCGTGCAAGAAGCCCTCAAGCCAGGGTCTGTGGACACGCCAGTTCGCATCTGGGTGATTCACGACGCCCCTCAAGTTCCGGCCCAAGAGCTGCAATTGCTGGCGCGATTGATTCACAACTTCCCGGGTGCCAAGGTGCGCGCGCTGTTGTTGTCCACCGAGCGAGGAACCCAAGAGAGCTTGAGTGTCTTTGGCCGTCGCTTGCTGCGCTGGGACATTGAGTCGCCCACCCCTGGGCAAGTGGACGCCGCACTGGAAAACGCCCGTTTCGAGGGCCGTGAACGCGCTGTGCGCCAACTCCTGTCCGTCTCTGGATTGTTGGCCCATCAGACCGTGGCCTCCCCAACAGCCAGCGTCAGCCGCGAACCGCTCTTGGCTGACGATCTTGTGTCTGAGGATCCTGCGCTGCCCCCTGCTTCGCGGTTGGGCTCCTTGCCCAAGGTGTTGACCAAGTTTTTGCCCAAGTCTCTGCCTAAATCTTTGCCTAAGTGGGCTGCCGTGAAGAGCGAGAGCAAGCCCTGGTCCAAAATCAAGTGGCGCAAGCCCTCTGACCGGATGCAGGGCGCATTGGTGGTTGGCTTGGCCTTGATGGCCCTGAGCACGGTCCTGACGTTCTGGATGCAACCAGAGTCCTTCAAGTCGGCCACCTCGGCTTCTACCAAATCCACACGGGCGGTCACCCCGGGCAATGCGTCTGGCTTGCGGCCGGTGGCTTTGCGCATGGACGCCCACTGACATCATGGCCAAGACCACAGTCGTTCGAGGCGAACACGAGCACTCTGTGCAGCTGCAGGGCAATGACCCTGTGGCGCAGAGCAAAAGGGTTCGAGCCAACGCCAAAGACCTGAGCGAAGAGTCCGCTGGGAAGGCCCGTATCAAGGGGGCTGCTGAAGGGGACACTCGGGCCAAGGTGGTCCTGCCCAAACCTCGCCCCACGCCCAAAATGGCGGCTTCCAAACTCAGCATCAAGTCAACCCCTGCCCAAGTGGGTCCGGTGACCGATCTGGCTGCGGGTGAGGCCGTCTCGCCTGAAGAGGTGTGGGAGACCGAAAGCCACATTGTTCAAAGACTGTCTGCCCTGAAGTTAAAGAACAGCCAGCTGACGGCTCAAATTCAGCGTCTGGCCGACACCCTGCCCGGGAAAGGAAGTGAATCATGAGTGATACCAAACCCCAAGACGGCGACGCCAAGGAAGTGGCCGCTGCACCTGCAGCGGCTTCATTTGAGCCTTCGGCAGCGCCTCCTGTCATCGAGGCAGCGCCTGCAGCCGCAGAACCTGTGGCTCCCAAGCGCAGCCCCAACACCCCTTCGGCCAGCGTGGACGAGCGCGCCTACCGTCAATACCAGGCACTTTCTGAGGTGGTGCTCGACTCCGCCGAGGTGGCGTCTAAATCTGCCGAAGCCGCGGTGGAGGTGGGCGAGCACATGCGCAAGACCGCCATGAGCCTGCAAGAAATTTTGTCGGCAGGACAAAAGCGCAACCAGCTGATGTTCTATATCGCTGGTGGATTCATGGTCGTATGCTCATTCATCTTCTTGGTGATCGGTGTGCGCATGGTCAGCCGCATCAATCAGCTCGACACCATGATGATGGCGGTGGGCAAGCGGGTGGTGGAACTCAACGCGGGCTTGCAATCCTTGGACGCTGTCAACCAAAAGGTCCAGGATTTGTCCGACCAGCAAGTGGCGCTCACCAAGGCACAGGGTCAAATCGAAACCCGCATCGATGCATCCTTGAAGCAGTCCGAGAGCCTCGTCAATTCGGTCCCGTCTGAGACTGCCAAGCAAGTGGCTGCTACCAGCAACAATCTGATCCAGCAAGTGCAAGGCATCAATTCTCGACTGCAGACCCAAGCCAACGCGGTCACCACGCTGGGCAATGAGGTGAAGTCTCTCAAGGGAGCGGTGGGCGGCGTTGAAAACCTCAAGCGAGACGTTGAGGCGCTGGTCACGCTGCAAAAAGAGCGCGTGTTGGAGACCTTGCAAAAGAACAACGCCGCAGCCTCTCGCGAAAAGGCCCTTCAATACCCTCGTGTGAACCCGCCTGCGCCCGCTGGGGCCGCCGCGCCAGCGCGCGCAGCTTCTCAGTAGTTCAGCAGGGGTTTTTCATTCCACACACAACAACACGTAGCTCACAGCGAAGGTGCCATCGGGTGGCACTCTGCGCCAATAGCCCATATCTTCCACCTCAAACCGCCGCTCTCCCGTCAACTTGGGCCCAGAGAAGCTGGTCATGTTTCCAATACGGTGATACTTTTGTTTGCAGTCGATTTCATTGACGTAACGGCGCGAGCGCACCCCATTGGGATCGGGGTTGGCCAGGTCTTGCATTTCCCAAATCCGTCGCACGTCACCGTCTCGCTCGAGCGTCGTCATGTCCACGTACAGAGAAAGTGCATCGGTCTTGACCAGGCGCTTCCAGGTGAAGGCATGGACGATGGGGCTCGTGACCACCAGTGCCAAGGCGCAAACAGGGGCCAGCCAGATGGAGGGGCTCAGTTTCGGTTTCGACACGCCAGAGGTCTCCCATCAAGGCCTGAAGTAGGTGCCCGCCAGGGTCACCACTTGCCCGCCAGAACCAATTTTGAAGCGCGAAATGCCTGCCAAGTCACGCGTATTGAGTCCGCCCAAGTCCAGCACGCGCAGGCCTTGCGACCGCAGGTACTCCATGCCTCGCCAAAGCAGCAGGTTGTGGGCATTCAAGCGTCGTCCTTCCTCGTTGGACCAGCCGATATGGTAGCTTGCCACCGACCCGTGCCGCAGAAACAGCATGGCCGCAATGGTTTGTCCGCCCGATTTGGCCGAAGCCACCGCAAAGGCCTGAGGACGCTTCGAAAATGCGGCGATATAGGTTTCCACAAAACCGGTGGGCAGCCCGTGAAACCCGCGTCGCTCGCGTTGCTCGCCCTCACGCTCCAGCAACCATCGACAAAGCGGCATGTTGGGCTCCACGATCACCCGCAACTCGGTCTGGCTTTCAGCCTTGACCAGCCGATTGCGCCAGTTTCCATCCATCGATTCGCGCAACGCCGCTGCAGGGCGGCTCAGGTCGATGTAGGCCGTGGAATACCCGGTCATGACTCTGGAAAAGCCAGCGACCTCACCCGGTTGCAGGGCTTCACCGGCCTGGTCAGGCGACCACAAGACCACACGAAGGGGCGGCTGCGGCAGGGCGCGTTGCATCTGACGCATCCAATGACGTCGCTCGTCTGCGCTCAGCTCTGCCGACCACACCGGTCCGCGACTGCACGAGGCCACCGACAAGTAACCCAAGACTTTCCGGCCCACAAACTGTGCCAGGGCCAAAGGGCGGCTGCCATCCCACACCCAAGCCCGGTGGACCCGCACCCCCAACGCCTTCATGGCATTGCCGTAGGCCCACGACTGTTGCAGAGACCCCAAATGCTGGGCATGAAAGGCATCCCAGGCCTCAGGGTCGACGGGGTTCCATTGGATCTCCATGCCGGTGGTGGTCTTGCGGTTGTTCAAGCGCACTTAAGATAACTGCTGTGAAGCCGATTCATCAACGTCCGTTTAAGCGAAGCACGAAGACATCGCGCGGAGCTGCGCCCTCCATTTTGGGGCACGACGTGCCGCGTGCACGAATCACCGCCGCAGGGTGGGGGTGGTTGGTGGTGTATCTGGGCCTGCCAGTGGCCGTTTTGGGCAACTTGCTGGACCTGCTGACACAATGGGCGTTTGGATGGTGCATCGGGTTGTGGTGCTTGGCCTAGATGTAAGGGATAGCCATGTTCTTCTTCGTTGGTATTGCTGTTGTTTTCATTACTGTGTTCGGTGGCTACATCATGGCCGGCGGCAAGATGGCGCCCATCATCAAAGCCGCGCCGATCGAGTTCGTCATCATTATGGGATCAGCCATTGGTGCGTCGCTGGTCAGCAACAGCTTCCCGATCTTCAAGGCCGCCATGGGAGGCATTGGCAAGTGCATCTCTGGCCCCAAGTGGAAGCCTGAAGATTATTTGGGCCTCATCGTCCTGGTGGGCAAACTCCAGGGGGTGATGAAGAAAGAGGGCGTTGTGGCGCTGGAGGCGCACGTCGAAAACCCTGACTCGAGCCCGATATTTGGTGAATTTCCCAAGCTGGCCAAAGACCATTCGGTGGTGCAAATGATCTGCGATCCCTTGCGCTTGATGATCATTACCCAGGGTAACCTCGACGCCGAGGTGCTAGACGAGGTCATGAACACGGCCATCAAGCAGCACCATCATGACGAGCTGCGCGCTCCGGCGGCACTCGACAAGATTGCGGGCTCCTTGCCCGCGCTGGGTATTGTGGCTTGCGTGTTGGGTGTGGTGAAGACCATGGGCGCCATTGACCAGCCGCCTCCCGTACTGGGCGCCTTGATCGGCTCAGCCCTGGTGGGCACCATGTTGGGCGTGTTCTTGTCGTATGGCTTTTTTGACCCGTTTGCGGCACGCCTCACGCAGGTCATCGACGAAGAGGGGCAGGTCTACCGGGTCATTCAAAAGATGATCGTCAGCAACCTCAAAGGGGAGCCCCAGCCGGTCACGATTGAAGCGGCGCGCTCTTGCATCAGCCACCACAATCAGCCCAGTTTCTCCGAAGTATTTGACAGTCTGCGAGGCGCTTGATGGCCACCGCTGAACAGCAAGCCGCTGCGCCGGCCGCCGAAGATCCGGCGGCCGCGGGGGCTGCTGCGCCAGCGGCAGCCGATGCGGCACAACAGCCTGCAGAGGCCGATGCCGCGCCCGAGGAGCCGGTCCGCCCGATCATCATCAAGAAGGTCATCGAGGAGGGCCATGGTGGCGTGCACGGTGGTGCATGGAAGATTGCCTTGGCTGACATGATGACCGCCATGATGGCGTTCTTCTTGCTCATGTGGCTGTTGGGCGCCAGCACCGAAGACAGAAAGCGCAGCGTGGCCGACTACTTCCGCCCTTCGTCGCACAGCGACATCACCTATGGTGAGTTGGCGGGCTCCAATGGGCTGTTTGGCGGCCAGTCCATCATCGATACCGATGGCTTTCCCTTCACAGCCAAGCAAACTTCCGTTCTGGAGCGCCTGACGCCCAAGTCGCAGGCCGGCCCCAACAGCGACAATGGCTCGTCCAAAGAAGAAAACAACCGCGAAGGCCCGTCCGAAGACACCCCAACCAACTCGCCTCCCACCAAGGCGCAAAAGCAAGACCAAGAAAACTTTGACAAGGTGGAAAAAGAGGTCAAACAAAAGTTGGCGGATAACAAACAGCTTGAAAAGCTCAAAGATCAGGTCAATGTGGTGCGCGACAAAGACGGTCTTCGCATTGAGATCATCGACAAGGCCGACTTCTCTATGTTCACGCTGGGCACGGCAGACATCACGCCCCGTGCGGCAGGGCTTCTCAAGGAAATCGCCAACTCGGTCAGCGGACTGCCCAACAAGTTGGCCATCCGAGGTCATACCGACAGTCTGGGCTTTGCGCCCGACAGTGTGCGCAACAACTGGACCTTGTCCACCGAGCGGGCAGACTCCACTCGTCAGTACCTGCAAAGTGCCGGTGTGGCCTCCAACCGCTTTGCCCGCATTGAGGGCGTGGCCGACACCTACCCCTTTGTGGCAGCCAACCCGGCCGATCCCCGCAACCGGCGGGTCAGTATCACGGTGTTGAACCAGTAAGCA
>Ga0256335_1000234_pt1 | contig 8257 bp, 14 predicted proteins | sample AtltaT_29_FD_189999 | JGI IMG/M metagenome (GOLD analysis project Ga0256335, IMG submission 189999) | Metatranscriptome of freshwater microbial communities from Altamaha River, Georgia, United States - Atl_Miss_RepB_8h (Metagenome... | ecosystem: Environmental > Aquatic > Freshwater > River...
AGAAAAATTAGTATTTAATTATGCCAACAATTCAACAATTAGTAAGAACAGGAAGAACTCAGATCACTAAGAAGAGTAAATCGGTTGCTTTAGATTCTTGTCCTCAAAGAAGAGGTGTTTGTACGCGTGTTTACACTACTACTCCTAAAAAGCCAAACTCAGCGATGCGTAAAGTAGCGCGTGTGCGTTTGACTAACGGAAACGAGGTAAATGCATACATCCCTGGAGAAGGACACAATCTGCAAGAGCACTCGATAGTATTAGTGAGAGGCGGAAGGGTAAAAGATTTACCAGGAGTTAGATACCACATTGTGCGTGGTGCGCTTGATACCTCAGGTGTAGCAGGAAGAACACAAAGAAGATCTAAGTATGGAGCAAAACGCCCAAAAGAAGCTAAAAAGTAATTTAAACTTTTAAAGTAAACAAAAGACATGAGAAAAAGACAGGCCAAAAAAAGACCTCTTTTACCAGATCCAAAATTTAATGATCAATTAGTAACACGTTTTGTGAACAACTTAATGTGGGATGGTAAAAAATCAACTGCTTTCAAAGTATTCTATGATGCAATGGATATCGTAGAAACTAAAAAGAACAATGATGAAAAATCTTCATTAGAAGTTTGGAAAGACGCTTTGACAAACGTTATGCCTCACGTAGAAGTACGTAGTCGTAGAGTAGGTGGAGCTACATTTCAAATTCCAATGCAAATCAGACCAGACCGTAAAATTTCTATGGCTATGAAGTGGATGATACTTTATGCTCGTAAAAGAAATGAAAAGTCAATGGCTGCAAAATTAGCTTCAGAAATTTTAGCTGCGGCTAAAGAAGAAGGCGCTGCTGTTAAAAAGAGAATGGATACTCATAAAATGGCAGAAGCAAACAAAGCATTCTCTCACTTCAGATTTTAATATTTAAGAAATGGCAAGAGATTTAAAATATACAAGAAATATAGGAATCGCGGCTCACATTGATGCAGGAAAAACTACAACAACTGAGCGTATATTATTCTACACAGGTAAGTCACACAAAATTGGTGAGGTACACGATGGTGCTGCAACTATGGACTGGATGGCTCAAGAGCAAGAAAGAGGTATTACTATTACTTCTGCGGCTACAACTTGTGAATGGAGTTATCCAACTATTCAAGGTAAATTAACACCAGAATCAAAACCTTACCACTTCAATATTATTGATACTCCAGGACACGTTGACTTTACTGTTGAGGTAAATCGTTCATTACGTGTATTAGATGGATTGGTTTTCTTGTTTAGTGCTGTTGATGGTGTTGAGCCTCAATCAGAAACTAACTGGAGATTAGCTGATCAATATAGAGTGCCACGTATGGGATTCGTAAATAAAATGGATCGTCAAGGTTCAAACTTCTTAAACGTATGTCAACAGGTTAAAGATATGTTGAAATCCAACGCGGTAGCGATTACTTTGCCAATCGGTGAAGAAAATGATTTCAAAGGTGTGGTTGACTTAGTGAAGAACCAAGCTATTATCTGGCATGATGCTACTCAAGGAGCAACTTTTGATATCGTTGATATTCCAGCTGATATGGTTGATGATGCTAAGCATTACAGATCTATTCTTATTGAAGAGATTGCAACTTATGATGAAAGCTTGCTTGACAAATACATGGAAGACGAAAACTCAATTACTGAGGAAGAAATCAATAAAGCTTTAAGAGCTGCTACAATTGACATGGCTATCATTCCGATGATTGCTGGTTCATCTTTCAAAAACAAAGGTGTTCAATTTATGTTGGATGCCGTATGTAAATATTTGCCATCTCCTTTAGATAAAGAAGGTATCGAAGGAATTCACCCTGATGATGCTGATTTATTAGAAGAAGATCAAAAGAAAATTATTCGTCGTCCTGATGTAAAAGAGCCGTTTGCTGCTTTAGCATTTAAGATTGCGACTGACCCTTATGTTGGTCGTTTGGCTTTCTTCCGAGCTTACTCAGGTCGTTTAGATGCAGGTTCATATATTTTGAATACTCGTTCAGGAAACAAGGAAAGAATTTCTCGTATCTACCAAATGCACGCTAACAAACAAAACCCAATCGAGTACATCGAGGCTGGAGATATTGGAGCAGCAGTTGGATTTAAAGATATTAAGACAGGAGATACTATGTGTGATGAAAAACACCCTATTATCCTTGAGTCAATGAAATTCCCTGATCCAGTAATTGGTATTGCTATTGAGCCAAAAACAAAAGCTGACGTTGATAAAATGGGTATGGCTTTAGCAAAATTAGCTGAAGAAGATCCAACGTTTACTGTTAGAACAGACGAAGCTTCTGGACAAACGATTATTTCAGGAATGGGTGAGTTACACTTAGATATTCTTGTGGATCGTATGAAACGTGAATTCAAAGTTGAAGTTAACCAAGGTGAGCCTCAAGTAGAATATAAAGAAGCTTTCACTAAAGCTGCACAACACAGAGAAGTTTATAAAAAACAATCTGGTGGGCGTGGTAAATTTGGTGATATCGTATTCCGTTTAGAGCCTGCAGATGAGGTTGATGGTAAAGTACCAGTGGGATTACAGTTTGTGAATGAAGTAAAGGGAGGTAACGTTCCTAAAGAATATATTCCTGCTGTTGAAAAAGGTTTCCGTGAAGCGATGAAGGCTGGTCCTTTAGCTGGTTACCAAGTAGATAGTTTGAAAGTAACTCTTTTAGATGGTTCTTATCACCCTGTTGACTCTGATGCTCTTTCATTTGAATTAGCAGCTAAGTTAGGATACAAAGAAGTGGCTAAAGCTGCTGGAGCTGTTATCCTTGAGCCAATCATGAAAATCGAAGTTATCACTCCTGAAGAAAATATGGGAGATATTGTTGGAGATTTGAACAGAAGAAGAGGACAAGTTAATGATATGGGAGACAGAGCTGGAGCTAAAACAATCAAAGCTCACGTTCCGTTGTCTGAAATGTTTGGTTATGTAACAACATTAAGAACATTATCTTCAGGTAGAGCAACTTCAACCATGGAATTCTCTCACTATGAACAAACTCCTTCTAATATTTCAGAAGAAGTAATTAAAAAAGCAAAAGGTAACGCTTAATTCTTATCAAGATGAGTCAAAAAATTAGAATAAAATTAAAATCTTACGATCATATGTTGGTTGATAAATCAGCTGAGAAAATCGTAAAAACTGTGAAAAGCACAGGTGCTGTTGTAACAGGTCCAATTCCGTTACCAACTCACAAAAAAAATATTTACTGTATTACGTTCTCCGCACGTTAACAAAAAAGCTAGAGAACAGTTTGAAGTAAGTTCATACAAAAGATTATTAGATATCTATAGTTCTTCTTCAAAAACTATAGACGCTTTAATGAAGCTTGAATTGCCAAGCGGAGTTGAAGTAGAGATCAAAGTGTGATAAAACAAATTTCTGATATGGGTATCAGAAGCAAAAATGTTTCTGATACTTATTTCTTTATGAAAAAAATAAACAAATAATAATTATAAATAGTTTAATATGTCTGGGTTAATTGGAAAAAAAATCGGCATGACTAGCATTTTCGATGAGAACGGGAAGAATATTCCTTGTACTGTTATCGAAGCTGGGCCTTGTGTCGTTACCCAAGTCAGAACCAATGAGGTTGACGGGTATGAAGCTCTTCAACTTGGTTTCGATGACAAAGCAGATAAACACGCTACAAAAGCTGATTTAGGTCACTTTAAGAAAGCGGGAACTTCTGCTAAAAAGAAAGTTGTTGAATTCCAGGGATTTGAAGAAAATTACAAATTAGGTGATAGTATCACAGTGGAAGTATTCAACGAAGGAGAGTTTGTTGATGTACAAGGTGTATCGAAAGGTAAAGGTTTTCAAGGTGTAGTAAAGCGTCACGGATTTGGTGGTGTTGGACAATCTACACATGGTCAACACAATCGTTTAAGAGCACCAGGTTCTGTAGGAGCATCTTCTTATCCATCACGTGTATTCAAAGGAATGCGTATGGCTGGAAGAATGGGAGGTGATAATGTAAAAGTACAAAATCTTAGAGTTTTAAAAGTAGTTGCTGAAAAGAATCTACTTGTTGTTAAAGGAGCAATACCTGGACACAAAAACTCTTACGTAATCATTCAGAAGTAATGGAAGTAAAAGTTTTAGATATCAACGGAAAAGATACTGGAAGAAAAGTACAACTTTCTGACTCAGTATTCGGCATTGAGCCAAATAATCACGCAGTATATCTTGATGTTAAGCAATACTTAGCAAATCAAAGACAAGGAACTCATAAAGCTAAAGAAAGAGCTGAAGTTGCTGGAAGTACTCGTAAGATTAAAAAACAAAAAGGTACAGGTACTGCTCGTGCAGGATCTAAAAAGAGTCCTTTGTTTAAAGGTGGAGGAACAGTTTTTGGACCAAGACCAAGAAGTTATTCTTTCAAATTGAACAAAACTGTAAAAAGATTAGCTCGTAAATCAGCTTTCTCTTTAAAAGTAAAAGAATCAAATTTAGTAGTTGTAGAAGACTTCAATTTTGAAACGCCAAACACCAAAAAATTTATTAATGTTTTGAGAGCTTTAGGCTTAGAAAATAAAAAATCTTTGTTTGTGTTGGGTGAATCAAATAAAAATGTATATTTGTCGTCACGCAATTTAAAAGCATCTAGCGTAGTAACTAATTCAGAATTAAGCACTTACGATATTTTAAATGCAAATAATTTAGTTCTTTTAGAGGGTTCTTTAGAGGGAATTGAAGAAAATTTAAGCAAATAATTAAACCATGAGTATTATAATTAAGCCTATCATCACTGAAAAAATCACCAAAGAAGGTGAGGTTTTCAACCGTTTTGGTTTTGTTGTTGATAAAAAAGCAAACAAAGTTCAAATAAAGAAAGCTGTTGAAGCTGCTTACGGAATTTCGGTTGTTACTGTTAACACAATGAACTATAGAGCAGATAGAACTACTAAATATACTAAGAGTGGTTTGATTAGCGGAAAGACAAATGCTTATAAAAAAGCAGTTGTACAAGTAAAAGAAGGAGAAACAATAGATTTTTACAATAATATCTAATAGAAAATGTCAGTTAGAAAATTAAAACCTATTACCCCTGGTCAGCGTTTTAGAGTTGTGAATGGTTTTGACGCCATCACGACTGATAAGCCGGAGCGCTCTTTGTTAGCACCGATAAAAAACTCAGGAGGTAGAAATAGTCAAGGAAAAATGACCATGCGTTATACAGGCGGTGGTCACAAACAAAGGTATCGTATCATTGATTTCAAAAGAACTAAAGTTGGTATTCCTGCTACAGTGAAATCAATCGAGTATGATCCAAACAGAACAGCGTTTATCGCGTTATTATGGTATGCTGATGGAGAGAAAACATATATTGTTGCTCAAAACGGTTTACAAGTTGGACAAACAGTAGTGTCTGGTGAGGATGCTGCTCCTGAGATAGGAAACACTCTGCCTTTGAGCAAAATCCCTCTAGGAACCGTAATTTCTTGTATCGAATTACGTCCAGGACAAGGAGCTGTAATTGCACGTTCTGCTGGAACATTTGCTCAATTAATGGCAAGAGACGGAAAATATGCTACTATTAAAATGCCATCAGGTGAAACAAGATTGATCTTGTTGACTTGCTCGGCAACAATTGGAGCTGTTTCTAACTCGGATCACCAATTAATTGTTTCTGGTAAAGCTGGAAGAAGCAGATGGTTAGGAAGAAGACCAAGAACAAGAGCTGTTGCTATGAACCCAGTAGATCACCCAATGGGAGGTGGTGAAGGTCGTTCATCAGGAGGACATCCTCGTTCTAGAAAAGGTTTACCTGCCAAAGGTTACAGAACACGTGCTTTGGCTAATCCGAGCAACAAGTATATTGTAGAACGCAGAAAGAAATAATTAGATAGACATGGCACGTTCATTAAAAAAAGGACCTTTTGTACACTATAAATTAGATAAAAAAGTTCAGGAAAATATAGCTGGAGGAAATAAAGGAGTTGTTAAGACTTGGTCTAGAGCTTCTATGATTACACCAGATTTCGTAGGGCAAACTATCGCAGTTCACAATGGTCGTCAATTTGTTCCAGTTTATGTAACTGAGAACATGGTAGGTCATAAATTAGGAGAGTTTTCACCAACAAGATCTTTTAGAGGTCACGCTGGAGCAAAAAATAAAGGTAAAAAATAAGAAGCAATGGGAGTTCGTAAAAGAGAAACAGCAGAGGCGAGAAAAGAGGCTAATAAGTCTATTGCTTTCGCGAAATTGAATAACTGCCCTACTTCACCTAGAAAAATGCGCTTAGTAGCAGACTTGGTAAGAGGTCAGAAAGTGGAAAGAGCTTTAAGTATTTTAAGATTTAGCTCAAAAGAAGCTTCAAGAAAATTAGAAAAACTATTATTATCAGCTATCAATAACTGGGAGCAAAAGAATAGTGAAGGAAATGTTTCTGAAGCAGGCTTATTTGTTAAAGAAATCCGTGTAGATGGTGGAATGATGTTAAAAAGACTTCGTCCAGCTCCACAAGGAAGAGCACACAGAATTAGAAAACGTTCAAATCACGTTACAATCGTATTAGGACAATTAGATAACACACAAAGTAATTAATAAACAGTATGGGACAAAAGACAAATCCAATTGGAAATCGCCTTGGTATCATCAGAGGATGGGATTCAAACTGGTATGGTGGAAATGACTACGGTGACAAAATCGCTGAAGATTATAAAATCAGAAAGTACATCCATGCTCGTTTATCAAAAGCTAGTGTATCAAAAGTAATTATCGAGAGAACTTTGAAACTTGTAACCGTTACTATCACTACTGCAAGACCAGGTATCATTATCGGGAAAGGCGGCCAAGAGGTAGACAAGTTAAAAGAAGAACTCAAGAAAGTTACTGACAAAGAGGTTCAAATTAACATCTTTGAAATTAAAAGACCTGAGTTAGATGCTTATTTAGTTGCAACAAGTATCGCTCGTCAAATTGAAAGCCGTATTTCATACAGAAGAGCTATTAAAATGGCTATTGCAGCAGCAATGCGTATGAATGCAGAAGGTATTAAAGTTTTGATCTCTGGTCGTTTGAATGGTGCTGAAATGGCACGTTCAGAACAATTCAAAGAAGGTAGAATTCCTCTCTCAACTTTCAGAGCTGATATTGATTATGCTTTGGGTGAAGCTCATACTACTTATGGTAGAATGGGTATCAAAGTTTGGATCATGAAAGGCGAGGTTTATGGAAAAAGAGACCTATCTCCATTAGTGGGCATGGATAAAAAACAAGCTGGTGCTGGTGGTGGAAAAGGAAGTGATGCTCCACGTGGTGGAAAATCAAATGGAAAACCAGGACCACGCAAAAGAAAGTAATTTTTTAAATTAAAGAAAAATGTTACAGCCTAAAAGAACAAAATACCGTAAGGTACAAAAAGGTAGAATGAAAGGAGTTTCTCAAAGAGGACATTTACTTTCAAGTGGAATGTTTGGAATCAAATCAGTACATGAAAGTGGTATGTTCTTAACTTCACGTCAAATTGAAGCTGCGCGTATTGCTGCAACTCGTTACATGAAGAGAGAAGGACAACTATGGATCAATGTTTTTCCAGACAAACCAATAACAAAGAAACCTCTTGAGGTACGTATGGGTAAAGGTAAAGGAGCAGTCGAATATTGGGCTGCTGTTGTAAAACCAGGAAAAATAATGTTTGAAGTTGGTGGAGTTCCGCTTTCTGTTGCTAAAGAAGCTTTACGTCTTGCTGCTCAAAAACTTCCTGTTAAAACTAAGTTTGTAGTTGCTAGAGATTTCGAAGCATAATCTAAAAATAATTATGAAACAATCAGAAATTACCAATCTATCTACAGCTGAGTTAAAAGTTAAACTTACTGAGTTGAGAAAAGCTTACATGGATTTAAAATCTGCACACGCTATTTCTCCAATTGCCAATCCACTTCAAATTAGAAGTGCTAGAAGAGCTGTTGCTAGAGTAGCAACTGAGCTAACTAAAAGAGAGTTACAATAATTGTATGCTAGCTGAAAAGATGGAAAAAAGAAATTTAAGAAAAGAAAGAATAGGTGTGGTTACCTCTAACAAAATGGACAAATCCATTGTTGTAGCTCAAGTAACTAAAGTAAAACACCCATTATATGGTAAGTTCGTATTGAAAACTAAAAAGTTTCATGCACACGACGAAAAAAAACGACTGTAACATCGGTGATACTGTAAAGATCATGGAAACAAGACCTTTATCTAAAACCAAATGTTGGAGATTAGTTGAAATCATTGAAAGAGCGAAG